>ERZ1023670.201-NODE-201-length-20582-cov-36.715107_pt1 | contig 20582 bp, 20 predicted proteins | sample MGYA00380342_ERZ1023670 | MGnify/ENA primary metagenome ERZ1023670 (study PRJEB33179, sample SAMN07448984) | human gut metagenome | biome: Human-gut; feature: Human associated habitat; material: Faeces | host: Homo sapiens | place: India: Bhopal | collected...
CTATTAGCAAACAGCAGACCATCGAGGAGATGCAGCGCTGGCTCCTGATGTCGAAACGCACACAGGTTTGGGATACGCCGGTGAACACCGTAGATGCCGTCTACGCCTTTATGAAGGGCAATGAGAGCAACTGGAGCAGGAAGGCTGAGAATGCCGTTCTGAAACTGGACGGCAAGCTGCTGCCGATGCCGCAGGATTCCACTACTTTGGGCTATGTGAAGACCGAAAGACCGGGCAAGGCATCTAAGCTGAGCATCGACAAAAAGAGCGATTATACCAGCTGGGGAGCCGTCTATGCAGAGTTTAAGCAGCCTATCAGCGAAATCGGTTCCATGGAGTCGGGCATCAAGGTGCGCCGTGTCATCGTTCCTGCTGAATCGCAGGGCAGGGGCACGGCACAGGCGAAGGTGGGAGAGAAGGTGAAGGTAACACTCATCATCACCGCCGACCGCGACTACGACTTCGTGCAAATTACGGATAAGCGTGCGGCATGTCTGGAACCGGTCAACCAGTTGAGCGGTTATCAGTGGGGCATAGGCTGCTATGTTTCTCCAAGAGATTATGCAACAAATTTCTATTTCGATCGTTTATCTAAAGGTAAGCACATCGTAGAAATGGAATACTACGTGGATAGAAAGGGCGACTATCAGGGCGGAACTTGCAGTGCAAGGTGTGCCTACAGTCCGGAATTTGGTGGTCGCACGGAGGGTTATGAGTTGAAAGTTAACAATTAAAAGTTAATAGTTAATAGTTGATAGATTGATAATTAAGAATAGAATAGTATGAAACGAATGAATATATTGATGCTCTCAGCGCTGCTGGCGCTGCCGGCATCGGCACAGAAGATAACAACCCAGCACGAGGTGGTGGACTGCGGACAGGTGGTGTTCCGCAAGCCTGTAACTGCTGAGTTCGTGATGAAGAACGAAGGCCACAAGGCTTTGGTGATCAATAACGTATTGAAGAGCTGCGGCTGCACAACGGTGGAATATCCGAAGAAGAAGATTGCTGCAGGCGAGACTTTTACGGTCAAGGCAGTCTACGACGCCAAGCAGATGGGTACCTTCATGAAGCAGATATGCCTCTACAGCAATGCTTCTGACGAGCCTTTCATCGTCATGATGAGAGGTAAGGTTGTGGGCAGCGTGGTAGACTTTGCCGGTTCTTACGACCAGCTGCTGGGCGAAATCAAATCGGATGTTCAGGAAGTGGAGTTTGATGACGTAAACCGAGGCGACCGTCCTGTACAGCGCATTCACATCTTCAATCCTACCGACCGCATGATGGAGCCGGTTGTGATGCATCTGCCTAATTATCTTCAGGCACAGGTATCCCCATCTAAGGTGGCTCCTCATCATTCTGCCGTCGTAGTACTGGGCTTGGATTCCAAGAAGCTTCGTGACCTGGGACTGAACCAGACTTCCATCTATCTTGGAGAGCGTCCTGGCGATAAGATAGCCCCAGATAAGGAAATCGTGGTCTCTGCCGTTCTTCTTCCCGACTTCGACAAGTTGACAACCGTACAGAAGGCAAAGGCTCCTAAGTTGGAAATATCTACAACAGAGCTAAACCTCGGCAGCTTCAACGGCAAGAAGAAGCTGAAGGGACTTGTTACCCTTACCAACAAGGGAAAGTCGCAACTGGAAATCAGAAGCATGCAGATGTTTACCATGGGCTTGCAGGTGAACTTGAAGAAGAGCAAGATAGAGCCGGGAGAAACCGTAAAGATGAAGGTGACAGCAGTGGCTGCCGAACTGAAGAAATCGCGCGTGAGGACCCCTCGTATCCTCATGATTACAAACGATCCTGACCAGGCAAAGGTGGTAGTGAAGATTAAGGTACAATGAATAATGTACAATGAATAATTATACATTATAAATTATAAATTGAAATAAACCGTGCAGATCGAAATAGATAACGGCAGTGGTTTCTGCTTTGGCGTGACCACTGCCATCAAAAAGGCTGAAGAAGAGTTGGAAAAAGGCGGTAAGCTCTACTGCCTAGGCGATATTGTGCATAATGGCATGGAGGTGGAACGACTGCATGAAGCGGGCCTCGTCACCATCGACCACGAGCAGATGGAGAAGTTGCATGGCGTGAAGGTATTGCTTCGTGCCCATGGAGAACCACCTGAGACCTATGCCCTTGCCGAGCGCAACAACATAGAAATCATCGATGCAACCTGCCCTGTGGTACTGCAGTTGCAGCGACGCATCAAGAAACAGTATGTCAACAATCCTGAGGCGCAGATCGTGATCTTCGGAAAGAAGGGGCATGCCGAAGTGTTGGGCTTGGTGGGACAGACCGAGAGCCATGCCATCGTGGTAGAGAAATTTAAGGAGGTGGAGCATCTGAAGGAGATAGGGAAGCTGGATTTCTCCAAGGATATCGCACTCTATTCGCAGACCACCAAGAGTCTGGATGAGTTCCATCATATCATCGAATACTGTCAGGAGCATATCGTGGAAGGCGCTTCCTTCAAGAGCTTTGATACCATCTGCCGACAGGTGGCTAACCGCATGCCGAATATCGCCAGTTTTGCCAGCAAACACGATGTGATCCTCTTCGTGAGCGGCAGAAAGAGCAGCAACGGTAAGGTGCTCTTCAAGGAATGCAAGAGCGTGAACGGTAACAGCTATCAGATAGAGAGCGCTGAAGAAATAGACATGGCGTGGTTCAAGAACGTCAATACCGTGGGCATCTGCGGAGCTACCAGCACTCCAAAATGGCTGATGGAAGAATGTAAGGAAAAGATTATCAATGAATTTAATGGGTAATTAAACAAAACAGGTGGTAGGTCTTCTCCCGAGGACTTACCACCTTCAAAAAACAGTAATTAACTCAAAATTTATAATCTATATCATTACTACCTTGTTATACAGGTGCAAAGATAGTAAATTCTATCTTTTATTACAAGGTACGGTCAATGAATTATTCTATTTTGCCGTTAAAATATTTGATTTTAACTAATTTTTATAAAGTATATTCCTTGTTTTTCAGGATTGTATTTCCTTTTATTCTACTATTCAGCGATAGCCTTCTGGTATTGCTCCATGAGCCATGCCTTCTGCTGAGGGATGGTCAGCTGGCTGTTGTCAAGAACGATGGCATCTTCGGCCTGGCGCAGAGGCGAGGTTTCGCGATGGGTATCGATATAGTCGCGCTCTTCCACGTTCTTGAGAATATCCTTGAAATCGGCAGGCATTCCCTTCTGCTGCAGCTCATCATATCGGCGCTGTGCTCTTACCTGAGAGCTGGCGGTAACGAAGATCTTGAGTTCTGCGTTAGGGAAAACGGTGGTACCGATGTCACGGCCATCCATCACGATGCCCTTGTTTTCTCCCATCTTCTTCTGCTGGGCAACCAGAGCCTCTCTTACGAACGGTATAGCTGCAATCGGACTCACATGGTTTGATACCTCGAGGGAGCGGATTTCCTTCTCAACGAGTTCGCCATTGAGAAAACAGTCAGGGCGACCGGTTGTTTCATTAAACTTGAACGCAATGTGAATCTCAGGCATCATCTTCTCCAACTTATCGGTCTTGATATTGCCCTCTGCATCAAACAGATTGTTCCGTAAGGCGAAGAGCGTAACGGAGCGGTACATGGCGCCTGTATCTACATATACATATCCTATTTCCTTGGCAAGGTCCTTTGCCATTGTGCTCTTGCCACATGATGAATAACCATCAATTGCTATTGTTATCTTCTTCATATTTTTAACTAATTAATAATTTACAGTTTATGATTTTGCTGTTTATGATTTACAGTTTCTGATTTCGCTGCTTACAATGCGTAATTTACGCTCAGCACCAGACTGCTGCTACTGACGTGGTATTTGCCATAGGCCACATTGAGATGGAAGCGCTCCAGGTTGATGCCTCCACCGAATGACCATCCGGCTCCATGACTGCTCTCCTCGTTCTCTTCGCCTGTAGAAATCTTCATCTCTTCGGCGCGTCGGGCGTTATATCCGGCACCCAGCCACAGACTTTCACCCAAAAGGAGTTCGGCACCCACCACAAGATGGTCCTTCAGTCCGTTGTTCCAATGGTTCAGATTGACCATAGTGGCAGAAATGCGAAATGGAGTGTTCTCGAACCGCTTGGTGGCACCCACCTGCAGGTCTATCGGCATTTTCTCATACTCCTCATCGTAAGCCTTGAGCTGTCCTCCCAGGTTCTTAGCCACGGCAGAGACAGAGAGCTCCTGCTCTGGGTCATAATAATTCAGTCCAAGGTCTACCCCCATGGCGATGGAGTTGTAGTCGCCGATGTAGGAGGTGATGAACTTAGCCGAGATGCCACCCACCAGTTTTTGTGTAAGCATGTAGGAAAAATGGCCTGCAAGCGCAATGTCTTTCGCTGAGAACTCACCCAGCTGAATGTTGTTCTCATCGGTCTGTTTCATCTTGCCATAATCAATGTATTGAGCCGACACCGCCCATGACGCCTTCTCCTTCACGATGCGGTTGAAGGAAGCAGAAGCCACATTCACCCCCGACATATAACTCATATAGTTGAGGTTGATGGTCTTGTCGCTCACCGATGTCAGCAGTGCCGGATTATGGAAAATGAGAGCTTCATCATCTTCTATCAAGCTGATGTTATCTCCTCCGAGGGCAGCTGCATGAGCACTGACAGGTAAGCGCAGAAAGTTATAACTCGTTTGGCTCTCCTGAGCGTTCATAAATGTCGCAAAAAGCGTCAATACGAGGGAAAAAACTATTTTTTTCATTTAAATTCTATAAATCTTTGGCAAAGATACAGCTTTTTTCAATAATATACAGTAAATTTGCATTGTTTTCGTAGAAAAAACGAATTTGAACGTGAAATATTGCAGTTCCTGGTCTTAAAATTGATGCGATGGGGCTGTAAAACTTGATAAATAGAAAGAATGTTGGAAATTAAGAAATCGAAGAAAGTACAATTGGACGACAAGCGGGTAACCTTTTTCCTGATTGGACTTCTATTGGCATTTACCTTCCTCTTCGTGGGATTGCAATATCACAAGAGTCCGCAGGGTGGAGATGATCTGGCAGATAACTTTGAGGACCTGGCACAAGACCTGGATATGCAGACACCACCCGACCAGAAGGACATGGTGAGTGCTGAGGCTATGTCGAAGGCACCTGCATCAGAAGCCATCACGCAGGAGGTGAAACCTACCGAACAGCAGATGGTGAAATCGCCCGATAAACTCAGTTCCACTACCAGCAAACTGGTTATCGGTGACGGTTCGGGAGCGGTGGAAGGTGCCGATGTGAAGGAAGCTGCGCCCGAGACTGCGATTGACAATTCTGATGCTTCGGCAGATGAACCCATCAAATTTACGGTGGTGCAGAAAATTCCAGAGTTTCCGGGTGGCTGGTCAGCCTTCATGCAATGGCTCACCAAGAACCTGAAATATCCTTCTGCAGCGCAGAAAAACAAGGTGCAGGGAACCGTTGTCATCACCTTCATCGTGAACAAGGACGGCAGTATTGCTGAAACGAAAGTGAGCACTTCGGTAGATCCTGTGCTCGATGCCGAGGCACTGAGGGTGATGAAAATGATGCCGAAATGGAAACCGGGAATGGATAGAAACAAGGTATGCCGTACGATGATTGCCGTTCCGGTGGTGTTCCAGTTATAAACGATTCATTCTGAAAAAAAATAAATTATACATTCTTAATTATACTTGATTATGAAGACAGCTGATGAAATTTTAAACATGGTGAACGAGTTCTTGGAAAACTTGCCTTATGACCGTAAACCATATTCGCTATATGAACCGGTAAAGTATGTCCTCTCTATGGGAGGCAAGCGCATCCGTCCAACCCTGATGCTCCTGAGTTATAATATCTTCAAGAACGACCCGGAGAAAATCCTGATGAATGCCGTTGCCCTGGAGACTTATCATAACTATACACTGCTCCATGATGACCTGATGGATAATGCCGACCTGCGCCGTGGACACGAGACCGTCCACAAGAAGTGGGGCGCCAATACTGCTATCCTTTCGGGCGACAGCATGCTGGTGCTTGCCTATGAGCGCATGGCACAGTGCGACGAAAAGCATCTTGCCAAGGTGTTGAAAATTTTCACCACCACCGCTCTCGAAATAGGAGAGGGACAGCAGTATGATATGGAGTTTGAGACACGCAACGATGTGAAGGAAGAGGAGTATATCGAGATGATCCGTCTCAAGACCAGCGTGCTCCTGGCTTGTGCCCTGAAGATTGGTGCTGTTCTGGCTGATGCTTCTGAGGAAGATGCCGAGAACCTGTATAAATTTGGCGAGCAGATAGGCCTGGCTTTCCAGTTGCAGGATGATTTCCTCGATGTCTATGGCGATACCAAGGTATTCGGTAAGAAGATTGGTGGCGACATCACTTCCAACAAGAAGACCTTCATGCTCATCAATGCCTTCAACCATGCCAACGACGCTCAGCGTGCAGAACTCCAGAAGTGGGTTGATGCCGAGGAGTTCGACCGCAAGGAGAAGGTGGCTGCCGTTACCCGTCTTTACAACGAGATTGGTATCGACAAAATGGCGCAGGAAAAGATTGCTTATTACTTCGAGCAGAGCAAGAAGTATCTGGATGCTGTGAATGTGCCAGCCGAGCGCAAAGAGGAGTTGGCAAAGTATGCACAGAAAATGATGAAGCGCCAGTACTAATCATAAAGTTCAAAGTTCAATGTTCAAAGTAATAGATACGCATACGCATTTTGATGCGGAAGAATTTGATGAGGATAGGGCGGAGGCTTTCGCCCGAGCTAAAGAAGCGGGGGTAGGTAAGGTGTTCCTGCCTGCCATCGACGTGAAGACTACGCACGCTGTGCTGGCTTTGAGCCGGGAATATCCGGGCTACGCCTATCCTATGATTGGTTTGCATCCTGAAGAGGTGAAGGAAGACTGGAAGGAGCAGCTGGCTGAACTCCGGAAGATACTGGAGGAGCATCGCATGACGGGAAATGCTAATCCTGCAGGCGATTCTCCACAGGTTTCTGACTTTATCGCCATTGGCGAAATCGGATTGGATTACTATTGGAGCCGTGAGTTCGAACATGAGCAGCTGGAGGCTTTTGAGGAACAGGTGAAGTGGGCGATAGATACCCGCTTGCCATTGATGATTCATTGCCGCAAGGCACAGAACGAGATGGTGCATCTGCTTCGTAAGTATCAGAAAGATTTGCCGGGCGGCGTGTTCCACTGCTTTACAGGCAATCAGAAGGAGGCAGAAGAACTTCTCTCGTTCGATAACTTCGTGCTGGGTATCGGGGGTGTATCCACCTTCAAGAGCAGCCATCTGCGTGAAGACCTCCCTGCCGTGGTTCCGATGAACCGCATTGTTTTGGAAACCGACTCTCCATACATGGCTCCCGTTCCATATCGCGGAAAGCGCAATGAGAGCGCCTTCGTGGTAGAAGTACTTAAAACCTTGGCAAAAGCCTACAACGTGAGCGAAGAAAAGTTTGCAGAACAGACGAATAAAAATGTAGAAAGTGTCTTTCACTTCTAGGGGAATGCCCCACACGCCCTGAAGACTCAAAGCTCTAGAAGCAGCACGCCCTGAAAGGGCAGAAGCTCCTAGCCCAGGGCAACACCCTGGGTTATAATGGCAATCAGCAAAGCGCCCTGTAAGGGCAAAAGCTTTTGTAAATATATAAAATTTAATAAATATAAATCCTAAACCAACTATTCATTATGACTAGAAAAATGTTGATGGCAGCCCTCCTGATGGCTGCATTTGCACAGGGCACTCAGGCACAAGACCTGAGCGGCCAGCGTTCTGAAAAGCAGGACGTAAACATGATTCCTGGTAAGAAACTGGATCATCACGGACTCATCGTGAGTCCTACGCCACATCTCCTGAATGTGGATGCTGCTAACCGACTCGACCTGCAGAAGGGTGTCAAGGTGATTGACAAGAAAGGTAAGTTTGCTGATGATGTGAAGTTCCTGACCGCTAACGCCAAGGGCATTCGCCTGACCATCGATTTCGGTGAGAAGCTTGCTGCTAAAGCAGGAGTGAAGCCTGTATCGGGTGCTTACAGCCTGAAGGCTGATGCCAAAGGTATCCAGATTGTGGGATACGATGAGCGTGGCGCTTTCTATGGCCTGCAGACCCTGCGCCAGATTGTGAACAGCGAGATGGCAAAGGGCCAGATGCCTTATACCACCTGCAACGACTACCCTGATCTTCCAAACCGTGGAGTGGTTGAGGGCTTCTATGGCGAGCCTTGGTCTCATCAGGTGCGTCTTTCCCTCATCGACTATTATGGAAAGAACAAGATGAACACCTATCTCTATGGTCCTAAGGACGACCCTTATCACAGCTGTCCTAACTGGCGCCTGCCTTATCCTGAGAAAGAGGCTAAGAACATCAGCGAACTCGTTCAGGCTTGCCGCCGCAACCGTGTAGATTTCGTATGGGCTATCCATCCGGGACAGGATATCAAGTGGAACGAGGAAGACTATCAGAACCTGGTTCACAAGCTCAATCTGATGTACGACCTCGGTGTGCGCTCTTTCGCCATCTTCTTTGATGATATTTCGGGCGAGGGTGCCAACCCAGTGAAGCAGTCGGAACTCTTGAACCGCCTGGCAAAGGAATTTGTGAAGGCTAAGGGCGATGTTACACCGCTCGTGATGTGTCCTACCGATTATACCCGTCTCTGGGCGAATCCAAAACCAACCGGTTCTCTGGCTATCTTCGGTAATACCCTCGATCCATCTATCAATGTATTCTGGACGGGTGATGTGGTATGTAGCGACTTGACCCGCGAGACTCTCGACTGGGTGAACTCCCGCATCAAGCGCCCTGCTTATTACTGGTGGAACTTCCCTGTAACCGATTATGCACGCCATATCATCATGCAGGGGCCTACCTATGGTTTGCAGACCGACCTGACCAACAAGGATCTCTGTGGTTTCGTGAGCAACCCAATGGAGCATGGTGAGGCTTCCAAGCTGGCTCTCTATGGTGTGGCTGACTATGCATGGAATATCGCCAACTATAATCCGTTGGACAACTGGGAGCGTGGCCTGGTAGATCTCACTCCTGAGGCACACGAGGCATATCGCACCTTCGCCATGCACTCTTGCGATACCGAGACCGGTTATCGCCGCATCGAGTCATGGGAGACCAAGAGCTTCCGCATCGACAACTTCACCGATGCTCAGTTCAATGCTCTGCAGAATGAGTTTGTAAGAGTAAAGAATGCACCTGCCCAGATGGAGGCAAACTGCAAGAATGCCCTGCTGATGAAGGAACTCCGCCCATGGTTGACAGAGTTTGGCAAGTTGGGTGAGCGTGGTTTGAAGACCATGAGTCTTATCAAGGAATATAAGGCTGGCAACGACCAGGCATTCTGGGAGGGCTACGTAAACAACCGCATGAGCAAGGAAGACGTGGCTGCCTACGAGAAGCATAAGTCTGGAACCATGGTATTGCAGCCATTCTACGAGCAGTCGATGGACGACATGGCATCTGGCTTCTTCAAGAAGTTGACCGGCAAGATTCCTGCCTTCTATAAGGGCATTGGTACTTATGCCACTTTGAGAACCACCCAGAGCAAGGCAATGTTCGACAACGATTCTACCACCTATTATACATCGGGTAACGGTCAGAACACAGGCGACTGGATTGGTGCTGACCTGGGCTGCGTTCGTCAGGTATCAGAGGTAAGAATACTCCAGGGTCGTAACTCTGTGGATGATGTAGATTACTTCGACAACACCGTATTGGAATATTCTGTAGACAGAAAGGAATGGAAGGCGCTGACAGGCGAGTTGAAGAAGCAGTATATCATCAACTGGAAGACCGATTCTCCTGTTGAGGCCCGTTATATCCGCATCAAGAAATTGAAGTCAGACAAGCGCAACTGGGCTGCCGTTCGTACCTTCGAGGTGAACCCAACCACTCCTGAGCGTTTGAACTTCCCAGTAGAGGCAGACAATCTGGAGGCAGCGATGTATGGTTTCGATGAGAATCCATGCACCTCATTCACCAACAAGGGCACCCTTACCATGGGTATTGAGAAGGATGTAAAGGGTTACACCCTGCTGTTGAAGTTGGCTCCAGGCAAATCATTGGTATGTCGCCAGCTGAACGCCAAGGGCAAGGTTCTTGCCACTACCACCATCGACAGTTCATTCTGCAAGGTGGAATTGGTGAAGAAGGCTGCCAAGCTTCAGATAGAAGGCTCTGCAGAAATCTTCGAGATTATTTCTGAGAAGTAAAGGAAAGGTATTTTGATAATGCGCCCTTTTAAAGGCGTAGCGGGTACAAGTATTGGGAGTGACAACTTCTTTGATTTCAATTAATTCCCCTCTTATTCGAAGTTGGAAAGAGGCTCATTCCATTTATTGCCTGACTATGGCACAATATTGCCCTCTACTGGGGCAACTTTTTGCCATTGCCGGGCACAAAGTGATGCGTCGGGAGAAAAATTTCGGGAGGTCTACCATCGCTACCTGAGAAGTAAAGGACAGAACTTTTGCAAGTGGGGAAGTCCGCTAGGACGCCATACTCTAGGCAGGGGATAACAAGTTCTTTATTCCCGCTAGGTGTCTCGCCGGATTTGCAATCCGGCGTTAAAAAATGTCCTAACCTATTTAGCCTCTGCGGATTTGCAATCCGCAGCAAAGGAGTATGCTTTTCCTTTTGTTGGGGGATTACAAATCCCCCGGTTTTAATAGGTCGAACCTTTTTTACGGCGGATTGCAAATCCGCCGGGACGCCTAGCGGGCTTGTACTCTTGGAGACGCCATACGCCCTGAAAGGGCAAAAGCTCCTAGCCCAGGGCAACACCCTGGGTTAAATATGCAACCAACAAGGCGCCCTGAAAGGGCTAAAGCTTTAAAATAGATGCTTTTGCCCTTTCAGGGCGCTTGTTTTATATGTTCTCTAGTTAAAGAAATGTAAAAAGCAAACGAATATGTGGATTTTCGAATAAAAAGTGATAATTTTGTACTTCGAAACTGGAAAGGTGCTCGAGTGGCTGAAGAGGCACGCCTGGAAAGCGTGTATTCCCCTAAAGGGAATCGGGGGTTCGAATCCCCCTCTTTCCGCTTTATATATATAATAAGGTATATATGATTATGAAGAAAAATACATCTATTGCGCGTTTCGCAATATTAGTTTTCACAGCAATGTGTTCTCTGCCCATGATGGCTCAGGAGGAGAACATGGGATTTCATCAAGCTCTTAAAACGAAATTCATTGAAGGTAACGCTGGTTTTATGTCGCTTGTTGCCATCGCACTCATCGTGGGATTGGCTTTCTGTATAGAGCGAATCATCTATCTCAGTCTTTCTGAAATCAATGCCAAGAAGTTGATGCAGGACATCGACCAGAAGATGGCTGCGGGCGATGTGGAAGGGGCTAAGGAACTCTGTCGCAATACGCGTGGACCAGTGGCTTCTATCTGCTATCAAGGATTGATGCATATTGATGAGAAACTGGATGATATTGAGCGCTCTGTAAGCGGTTATGGCACGGTGCAGGCGGCTAATCTCGAGAAGGGATGCTCTTGGATCAAGCTCTTCATCGCCATGGCTCCATCTCTCGGATTCCTGGGAACGGTGATTGGTATGGTAATGGCGTTCGACCAGATTCAGCAGGCGGGTGACATCAGTCCTACCATCGTGGCATCAGGTATGAAGGTGGCGCTGATTACTACTATCTTTGGTATCATCGTTGCCCTGATTCTCATGGTGTTCTATAACTACATCCTTTCGAAGGTGGAGCATCTGACTAGTCAGATGGAGGAATCGGCTGTAACTTTAATGGATATTATTACCAAAAGCAAGTAAATATAAATATCTTGTATAAAGTTCAAAGTAACTAGTTCATCGTTCAAAGTTTAAAACAACAAGTTCAATGTTCAAAGTTCATAGTTCAAAGTTTAATGTTCCAAGTAACAAGTCTGCAGAGAATATCTCTCAGCGCATATTCTATCTTCTGATAGGTTTGGCGATACTGGTATTCGGATTGTTCTTTCTGGTGGGCTATGATATGCCTTTCGATGAGAATCCAGACTTTAATGCACCTCTGTTTACGGATGTGCTCATCGTTCTGATGTGGCTTTTCCTGATAGGAGGAGTGGGCTTAGCCATCTATTCGATGATTAAGGGTTATCGCACGATGAAGTCAGAGGCTGTGGTGAATGGAGTTCCTGTACGCCGCATCTTCCGCATCACGTGGCTTTCTCTGCTGGCTGTTCTTGCTGTTACCTTCCTGCTGGGAGGTTCCGACCCGATGCTCATCAATGGTGAGAACTATGCCGACTGGCTTTGGCTCAAACTCTCTGATATGTTTGTTGTCACATCGCTCCTGATGCTGGTGGCAGGCATCGGTGCCGTCTGCTTTGGCGGAACCCGATATATCAGAAAGAAGAAGTAATCTACTGATTATTTATAAAGAAATAGGTTCTATAAGATAAATAGCAAAATGCTGATAAGAAGGAAAAGTCATGAAACCCCGGGATTGAATACCACTTCAACAGCCGACATCTCGTTTATGCTGCTGATATTCTTCCTTGTCACCACATCGATGGATGTGGATAAGGGATTATTGCGCCAACTTCCTTCGCCGGAACCTCAGAAGAAGGAACGAAAGGAGTCGGTGGTAGACAAGAATAACCTGATGGCTATTCATCTGACTGCAGGCGATACGCTGCTGGTAAACGACAAGCCGATGAAGGTGGCCCAAATCAAGGATGAAACCGTCCGTTTTGTGCATCGCCTGGGGAAGAAGCATCTCATCTCCATAGAGAGCGACCGTGATGCAGATTATAATCTCTATTTCCAGATGCAAAACCAGCTGATGGAGGCTTATGACCAACTTCGCAATGAAGCGGCTCAGAAGAAATATCATAGGAATTATGCTCTGCTGACCAATGAACAGAAGGAGAAAATCCGTAAAGTCTGTCCTCAGCGCATCACGGAGTCGTATGCCAACGCCATGACTCAGGAGGATAAAAGAATTGATGCCCATGCTGAGGAGCAGGAAGCGAAAGGAGCACAGCAGGAGAAAGGAGGTAAGTCATGATTCGTTTCAGAAAAAAATCGCATGATGTGCCTGAATTGAATACATCGTCTCTGCCAGACTTGATATTCTCGGTACTCTTCTTCTTCATGATTGTTACCCACATGCGACAGGTGACCTTGAAGGTAGAATGCAGGGTGCCACAGGGCAAGAATCTGGTCCGATTGACCAAAAAGTCGGCAGTAAGCCATATCTATATTGGCAAACCAACCAAAGATTTGCAGGGCAAATATGGCAAGGAAACGCAGATTCAGCTGAATGACAAGTTGGCTACAGCCTCAGAAGTGATGGATTATATGGCAGCAGAGAAAAAGCGCATGTCGGCAGAAGACCAACGGTTGATGACTGTTTCCATCAAGGCAGATAAGGATACGAAGATGGGAGTAATCACAGACGTGAAGCAGGCTTTGAGACAGGCAAAAGCTATCAAAATCAGTTATTCGGCTGTAGAAAAAGGGCAATAATGTGGTCTAAAAGGAAAAATAATATTAATTTATTATTTTTTTATTTAGAAAAGTTGCTGTTATTAAATTTTTGTGCTATCTTTGCAAGCAAATTAACAGAAGATATGGCAAAACAAATATTAGATTCATTAGACAGGCAGATTTTGAAGTTGATTTCTCAAGATGCCCGTATTCCATTTTTGGAAGTAGCACGCGCTTGCAATGTAAGCGGTGCAGCTATTCACCAGCGTGTAGCTAAACTATCAAACCTAGGCATTATCAAGGGTTCTCAGTTTATTATAGATCCTGAAAAGATTGGTTATGAAACCTGTGCTTATATGGGACTATACCTGAAGGAACCTGAGAAATTCGACCAAGTAGTAGAAGAACTCAAGAAGATTCCTGAGGTGGTAGAATGTCATTATACGACAGGTGGCTTTGATATGTTTATCAAGATTTATGCCATCAACAACCACCATCTCCTGGAAATCATACATGATAAGTTGCAGCCTCTGGGCTTGTCTCGAAGCGAGACTATCATCTCATTCAATGCGGCTATCAACCGTCAGCTTTCTATGGCTGATATCCAGAGATTTGATGATATTGTGGAGGAAGAAGCAACAGAAGAAGAATAGTTTTATTGCTTTCTATAGAGTGTGAGGAATGTGAACGATAAGTCGTTTTCATTCCTCATTTCCTTTTCTGCTACTTCCCATTCTTCTGGGTTGATGGCTGGAAAGAAAGTATCGGCATGTGACGGTTCCTGGTTTACAAGAGTGAGATAGAGCTTGTCTGCAAGTGGAAGAGCTTGGGAATAAATACTTTCTCCGCCAATGATAAAGTACTCTTTATCTATGATCGTATTATCTCTTCCTGCTTTATCAGCTTCAGCTTTATCTCTTCCGGTTTTATTTGTGACAGCAGTCAACGCTTCCTCCAAAGAAGCGTAAACCTCGCAGTTCGGCAGCTCTTTCCTGCTCTTGGAAACTACGATGTTACAGCGGTTGGGAAGAGCTCCGTTGGGAAGTGATTCATAGGTTTTTCTGCCCATGATGATGACATGTCCGGTAGTTAACTCACGAAAGCGAGTCATATCGGATTTGATATGATAGAGCAACCGGTTCTGATAGCCGATTGCTCTATTTGCTTTGGATATGCAGGCGATGATGCTGAGCATAATCTGATACTTATTAATTGTTGCTTATAAATCGTTGATTATTAATTGCTCTTCAGGAATATGAGTACTCTTGATCTTCCATTCTTGTGGGTAGAGATTGTTGGCACGGTTCCCGATGTTCTTTTCCCATCCCAAAGGCATTTGGCGGTAAGTAACCAGCACATAACCCTTGGGGGTTTCTGAAGGCAGATTCACTGCCTCCTTGCGAAGATAGCGGATGGCATCTTCGTAGGACAGTTCTACTTGCGGGAAAGCCTTTTTATTGAGCTTCACGGAGAGGGCAAGACTCTGGTCGGGAATGATGTCTTTTCCCTTGCTCGTTCCCAGTTTGACACCGGCATGTATCACCTTCAGATTCTTGGCAGCCTCCTCGTAGATGGCTTTCCAACGGTTTGGAATGGCATAGAAGTTGTCATCTTCGGCTATCGTTTCATAGTCGGAACACTTCAGCCAGTCTGTTGGAATCTGTGGAGCCTTTCCCTTGTTTACTCTATTCTTTCCTTTATCCTTATTCTTGTCTTTCTTCTTCCTCTTATCTTCCTTCTCCATTTCCGGTTCTCCCTCTTTTCTGAGTACGGCAAGGAAGATGCCTTCGCCACGACTCTTGCCAGGGAGAAAACGGTATACTGAAATGCCGGCACCAACGAGATTTCCGGTGATATTCCAACTCTTATCAATGCCGCTTAAGGCAATTGGTTCTGCACCCAGTTCCTCGCAGATCCATGCAATGTTTTCTTCGTCTTCATGGGCATTGAAGGTACAGGTGGAGTAGATGAGGATACCGCCCGGTTTCAGGCAGTTCCAGATATCACTCACGATTTCGCGCTGCAGATGCCAGCAGTTGTCCACATTCTGCAGGCTCCATTCTTCAATGGCTCCATCGTCCTTACGGAACATGCCTTCGCCTGAGCAGGGCACATCGGTGAGGATTACGTCAAACTGGAGCTTCGACTTCCTGTAGTCGCGTGGATAATTGTTGGTGACAATCATGTCAGGATGACCGAACTTCTGAATGTTCTCCGCTAGAATCTGTGAGCGAGTGCGCATCGGTTCGTTGCTGAAGAGCAGACTTCCCTCAGGCAGCGCAGCACGCACGGCTGTGGATTTTCCGCCCGGAGCCGCACAGAGATCTAGCATCATCACGGGGGTGTGAACAAGTTGGCGAATCACCAGATCCACAAACATGGAAGAGGCTTCCTGCACGTAATACTTTCCGGCATGGAGCCAAGGGTCGAAGGTGAAGTTGGGACGTGATGAGAGATAGCGACCGGTAGAAGGACACCAGGGAATCGGTTCGCCCTCTACTTGCCGTTCTCCATCTTCGGGAGAATTCTCCATCCTTACATCTTCTCCCTCCTTGCACTTGAAAGGATTGAGACGGATGCTGGTTGGGGCTTCCTGTTCGGTAATGCCACGTTTCAGCTGCTGGAACAATTCATCGCCCATCAACTCTTGTGTATATTTGATGAAATCTTCTGGTAATGTCTTCATTTTTATGTGTATATTCTTTAATTTGTTTGCAAAAATAAGAAATTTTTCGTTTCTTTGCAACTAAAATGGCAACGGATGCGTCTAAGAGACAGAAAATTTAATAAATAACAAGGTAAAACAATAAAAATATTGATAGATATGAAGAAAGCGTTATTGACATTGGCGCTCATCATGAGCATCGGAGCTACACAGGTATCTTTGGCATCTTCTGCTCCAAAACATCGGTATCATCCTTCCACACAGCAGGTGGATAAGAAGACTGCTGCATCGGCTGATAAAACGGATGAAGGATTGGAGGCGTATTCTGATACGACCAGTACGGATACGGCTGATTATAATGTTTACGATGAAAGCAATGATAATGCCCGTGATTATCATTCCAAATACAGTCTGGGCAACTATGATGACCCGTTCGATTTCATCGGTTCGGTGTTTGGTGGCGGTGCGCTGTCTGTCATCATCATCTTTTGTGTAATCTTCGGCTTGTTGTTCGTCTTCGCTCCGTTGATTATCATATTTCTCATCGTCCGTTATCTGATGCGTAGACACAACGACCGGATGAAGCTGGCGGAGATGGCAATGGAGAAGGGCATCAATGTTCCGGAAAGCGACCGGCCGATAGACAAGCAGAGTGATGAGTATCTCGTGAAACGGGGATTGAGAAATGCCTTCCTCGGAGCAGGCCTGTGCGCCATGTTCGCTTGGTGGGGAGCTGATTTCCTGGCAGGTATCGGAGCCCTGGTCTTCTTCTATGGATTGGGACAGACCCTGATAGGCTCGCTTCCTGCCATCAAGGACTGGTGGAAAAACCGTCATGGCAATCAGGGCACAGGATATAATGGTACTCCGGTGTAAGAATCAAACAACAATTATTAGTTAATATATAGAGTGGAAAAGTTATCCGATATTTCTCTCGTCACGAAGGTGGTGATGCTTCACGACCGCAAGTCGTTCGACCTGCTGGTCAAGAAGTATCAATCACCCATTCGTGGGTTCTTCCTGCGGCAGTCGCTGGGGGATGCGCAGCTGAGTGACGACTTGGCGCAGGATACCTTTGTGAAGGCTTATACCCATCTGGCAAGCTTCAAGGGTACAGCCAACTTCTCCACTTGGCTTTATCGCATCGCCTATAATGTATGGTATGATTATACCCGCAGTCATAAGGAGACGCAAGACATCGATACGCCGGCAGTTTCCCGACAGAATGCGCAGGGAGGAAACAGCGGATTGAAGATGGATTTGATGAAAGCCTTACAGATATTGAGCGATAACGAACGGACATGCATCACGCTGCAGCTGATGGATGGACTCACTATAGATAAGATTGCAGACGTGACGGGAATGGCACAAGGTACCATCAAGTCGCATCTCTCTCGTGGAAAACAGAAACTTGCAAGTTACTTAAAGCATAATGGTTATGACCGATAAGATAAATGATAAGATAAAGAGCAAGAATATTGAGCCGCTGAGCGCCTCAGACGAGCAGCTCTTGCAGGCATTCTTTGCGGATAATATGATGGCAGAGATTCCCGATGAAGGTTTCTCGGACAAGGTGATGCTGTCATTGCCGGCTCTTGAGCAGGAGAGGGCATTGGTCAAGCGTCGTAGACTGGAGCATTTGTGGACGGCAGTCTGTATGGCTATCGGAGTGATTGCTGCTGTAGTTTGCCAGGGCTGGGAACAGATTCTAGGCTTGTTCTATAACATGAAGATAGATTTCCTGCTTACTGGCTCCCGTGCTCTTGCGTATGTGGCAGACTCTATTGATCGCTCGCAGAATCTCTTGATGGTGCTGGCTGGCATCTTCCTCCTCATCATGGTTTGGGGATATAATGAACTGGCGGATGTCAGGGAATAGGAATATAGATATGATTAGATATACGATATAGAATAAAAAACTCTTTTTATTAGCAGAATTAATTTCTAAAGCTAATAAAAAGAGTTTTTTATTGTTATGAAAGTTATGTTTAATACCTTTTGAATCTCTGTTCAATGTTTTTGAACAGAGATTTTCCTTAGGATAAAAATACTTTTTATTCCAAGGAAAATTCGAAATCGAAGCCGTTGTCATCGGATTCTTCCTCCTGTTTTGGTTTCGGTTTTGGAGGATTCTTCAGGTTGCCCTTCTCGTCAAACATATTGTATGTAGTGCGAAGTACGATGAACTCGGTGCGGCGGTTCAACTGATTGCAGATTTCCTGATGCTCCTTGCTCTGCTTGAGGATAAACTCCTGGGTGAGTTCGTCGCCCTCCTTAAGCCAAGGATATTTCTCGGTCAGCTTCTTGCGAACCTTCTTTGGTCGCTCCTTGCCATATCCCATTGGGGTAAGGCGCTCCTTCTCGATGCCATGGGCTATCAGGTAATCTACTACAGACTGGGCACGGCGCTGAGACAACCGCTTGTTGTATTCGGCATTTCCCTTGTAATCGCAATGGGCACTCAGCTCGATGGTTACGTTTGGATTCTCCTTCAGCAATCCCACGAGTTTATCAAGTGCCTTGGTGCTGGCTGACGTCAAGGTAGCCTTGTCAAACTCATAGAAGATGTTGTCGATGAGTACGGGGGCAGTGATGGAAGCCAATGGGAACTGGAGTACATACTCCTTGCTCTCCTTAGCCGTATCTACTCTCAATTCCTCCTTATGATTGAGGAATCCCTTGCAGGAAGCCATTACCAGATAATCTACCTTCGTGTTGATAACCATGGAGAAGGAACCATCGCTCTTCACCGGCAATTTCTTGTAGGTTCCGTCATTACCTACCACCATCACTTGGGCTGCTGGCAGTTCATAGCCGTCCATCTCGTAGACCCAACCCTTCATCGTGGTGACAATCTCCGGGTTCTCGAATGAATAGATGTGGTCATAGCCTCGTCCGTCCTTTCTGTTGGATGAGAAGAAACCACGGTTGTGTGGACCCTCGAATGTCATTCCGAAATCATCTGCCTCTGAATTGAGCGGATAACCCGGATGCTCCAGCTTGTATCTGCGAGTCTTCTTGTCTACTTTGGCGATAAAAATGTCGAGACCGCCCATGCCTACATGACCATTGCTACTGAAGTAAAGGTCGCCATTGGGACGGAAGGTAGGGAACATCTCGTCGCCCGGTGTGTTGATGGGTTCACCGAGATTCTCTACACCGCCAAGACCGGCAGCCGTAAGACGGATACGCCAAATGTCAAGGCCGCCTACACCTCCCGGCATGTCTGATACGAAATAGAGCCATTCGCCATCGGGACTGATGGCTGGATGGGCATAGCTGCTCAGCGTATCTCTCGTTATTTGCAGTTGGGATGTCTTGCCCCAGGCTGCATCCGAGCGAGAGGAAGTTACTATCTGAGCATAGCGGGGAGAGGACGGGTCGGTGGTGCACTGGGTAAGATACATTTCCTTTCCGTCAGGAGTGAAGCAACAGGCTCCTTCGTCATAGGCGGTATTAAGTCCACCACCAATGGCTTCGGGTTTGCTCCATTTTCCCCTATCGTCTTTTTCTGACAAGAAGATGTCGCCGGCTTTGGTGCCGGTGATTCCACTAAGTTCATCACCTTCTGCCTCATTCCGGGTAGAGGTGAAATAGAGCTGGTCGTATTCATCGCCCAGGAGCATGGGTGAATAGTCGTCTCTTCTGGAGTTGAATACGTCCATCTTCTTTATTTTGTATCGGCTTCCTTCTTTCTTCCAGATGGGAGCCTTCTGTGCAGATTTCAATCCGTTTTTGGCAAGAACATTGTCGGGCATGGAATCTACGAGGATTCTGAATTCTTTTTCTGCCTGTTTGTATTCACCGTTTTTCAAGAGCATACGGGCGTAAGCCAGGCGGTCGTCCAATGATGCCTGGTTGTAACGGATGGCATTGCGATAAGCGGCAATTGCCTTCGGTGTAGAATTGATCTTCTCATAACAGCGAGCCATCTTCAAGGCAATCTTTCCTCGATTGTCTCTTTCCTTGGCTGGGGTCTTGGTATAAGCCTGCTTGAACTGGTCGGCAGCATCGTAGTATTCGCCCAGAGAAAGGAACTTCTCTCCCTTCTTCAGGTTCTTGTCAATGCCGCAGCTTATCAGTAGAAGACAGCAGAGTGCTGTTATGATTTGATTGAATCTGATATGCTTCATATTACCTCTATATTCGGGAATTTACATCTGCGAGAATGGCTGGCGATATTGACAGCCTGATTTCCAGTTGCTGCAACCATAGGCGGTCTTACCCTTGATGATAACGCCCTTTCCGCAGAGCGGACATGGCTTGCCTACCATTGGGTCGGCTGGAGCCTGTGATGTTGAAGCAGGCTGTGCTGCATCTTGAGTTGCTGCATCCTTTTTCTTTGCTTCTGGTTTCTCGGCTTCTATTTTCTTTGTTTCTGGCTTCTTTGCCGCCGTTTTTTTCTTTTCCGGTTTTTTCTTGAGATCTTCCTCCGTCATGATGGTTACTCTTCGGC
>ERZ1023670.203-NODE-203-length-20336-cov-72.335388_pt1 | contig 20336 bp, 10 predicted proteins | sample MGYA00380342_ERZ1023670 | MGnify/ENA primary metagenome ERZ1023670 (study PRJEB33179, sample SAMN07448984) | human gut metagenome | biome: Human-gut; feature: Human associated habitat; material: Faeces | host: Homo sapiens | place: India: Bhopal | collected...
GTATCAGCGATAAGAAGATTCGTTTCATTTCGGTTATGATTTTTGCGTTATTTATATTTTTGCGTTATTTATTCTTTTCGTTATTGATATTTCGCCACAAAAGTACTGATAATCTTGCAAAAACGCTCGCAATATCGTCTAAAATGATATAAATATCGTATCTTCTCAAAGAACATCTTAGAGATTTGTCAAAAATTACATCAAAATGATAGATTTGTGCAAAAAAACTTGGGAGATATTATAAAAAGTCGTATCTTTGCCAAAAGAATTCTATAAAAAGAACAGATTATGAGATTATCAGAAGAACGATATATTAGCTTACTTACCGACTTTGGTTTCAAACGTATATTTGGAACAAAGCCAAATAAAGACTTGCTCATCAACTTTCTGAATTCACTTTTCGATGGAGAGCAAGTCATTAAGGATGTCCGCTACCTCAATAGCGAGCACGTTGGTGATGTTTTCGCAGAGCGCAAAGCTATCTTTGACGTGTATTGTGAAAATGAGAAAGGAGAAAAGTTCATCGTTGAAATGCAGAACGCTTTTCAGAAATACTTCAAAGACCGTTCTCTCTTCTACTCTACATTTCCTATCAGAGAGCAAGCCCCAAAAGGACAGGATTGGAATTTCAAGCTAGACCACGTTTATACAGTAGCATTGCTCAATTTTGATTTTAAGGAAGAAGCTTTCGACCAAAAAGAAATCAATCACGATGTTGGTCTGCTAGACAAAAAGACATTCAAGGTCTTTAACGACAAGCTTTCTTTCAAGTATATTGAAATTGCCAAATTCAACAAAAGCGAGGCTGAGCTAGAAACTCTGTATGACAAATGGCTCTATGTACTCAAGAATTTACCCAAGCTTGACAAACGACCGAAAGCTTTAAAAGAAAGAATTTTCACGAAATTGTTTGAAGAAGCTGAAATCGCTAAATTCAGTCAACAAGAATTACGAGAATACGAGGATAGTCTTAAGGCCTATCGAGACATAAAAAATTCAATCGATACTGCGAAGGAAGAAGGCAGGAAAGAAGGCAGAGAAGAAGGCAGAGAAGAAGGCAGGAAAGAAGGCAGAGTAGAAGGCATTGCCAAAGAAAAGTTGGCCACCGCAAAACGTCTTCTCGGCATGGGGCTCACACAAGAGCAAGTTGCCAAAGGTACAGACCTTTCAATAGAAGATATAGAGAGACTTGTTTAAACAACAGAACTTTCGCATGTGGTTCAAGAACGGGCTGAAGGCCTAAAAGCTCCTAGCTCAGGGCAGCGCCCTGGGTATAATAGCAATCAGCAAGGCGCCCTGTAAGGGCGACAAGTTTGCGTCCATAATAAGTAGCTGTATCACACTTCTGTCAAGCAATTCAAGCTGTTCAGCCAAGCACCTCAAGTAGTTCAGTAAGCGAGTTCAGACGTCTCAGTTAGCTGATGCAGACGTCTCGATAAGCCTACGGATACGGCTCCGTTAGCTTACGCAGTAATATCTGTAACCCGATGCAGTCATATCTGTAACCCAAAGCAGTCATATCTGTAACCCGATGCAGTCATATCAGTAACCCAGCGCAGTCTTCATATGAACAAATTTTATATAATAATCTATCATCCATCACGATTTATATGTATTACACATCTTAATATACTAATATACAGACACTTGAATAGCGTGATAGATACTTCGAAAACGGAAATATCCATCACGCTATCCATCACGATTTGGGGGTATCCCTCACGATTTTCTCACTACACTCTATCAGATACTGCATATCATTGTTGAAAAGCTTGCGATAGATGGCATCAGACCTTAAAGAATTAGATTCGTGTGATTGCCGGCATATGGCAGCAACCACACAAATCAAGAAGTTCAAACCAAATAAACGTGGATGTATGACTGTTTAAACTATGAATTATAGAGTATTAAGACAACACACCTTACGCTTCGGATATGTACGTATTAAAAGGAGAAACGAAAGTGTTATCAATATGAGCAGAGAAACAAAAAAGTTCCGTTGCATTCCGCAAAACAACAATTTTACGTCAGCAACGGAACTAACTATATTTATTTAGCTTTCTTCGAAAGTCTTACCATCAATACACCATGAGCAGGAATGGTTGCCTTGGTATTCTGAGCAGTAGTACCAATGTCCTTATGTTTCCAAAGGTCTCTGATTACATATTCATTGGCATGAATGTTCACCTCGTTGGCGAAATAAATGGTCTGGGCTCTCCAGTTGTAGTCCAGTTTCCAAGGGAAATCTGTACGGTTTAGGAAGCAGACTGCCAGTTCGCCGTTGCTCAGAGGCTTTGCCCAGATTTCCTTCTCTCCCATATCCATGAATCGGCGTCCTTGCTCGCCCATAGGGTCCTGGTCTACGGCTATCACTTCCTTGTTGGTCAGAATCTCATGAGTATCCTTATCCATCTTGGTCAAGTTGTTACCCGCCATCAGCGGAGCAGCCAGCATACACCACATAGAAAAATGAGTAATATACTCATCCTTGGTCATGCCGCCATTACCCACTTCCAGCATCTCGGCATCATTCCAATGACCCGGTCCGGCATACGGATAAAGATCCGCCATCTTGTCGATGACGTTGAGCACTCCTACGCCACCCCAGTCGAAGAGACATTGGTAGCAATCTCTGATATCGGCTGTAACGCGCCACAGATGTCCGATACCCTTGCCCCATTTCCAAGGTTCATGTTCGCCCCATTCACAAATACTGAGAATGATAGGTCTTCCCGACTCCTTGATGGCATCGCTCATCGTAGCATAAGCAGCCTGCGCATTCTGTCCCTCATCAGAGCACCAGTCATATTTCAGGAAATCCACACCCCATTTGGCATACATCAAGGCATCCTGAAACTGATGACCACGGCTGCCAGGACGACCTTGACAGGTGTAACTTCCAGCACAGGAATAAAGTCCAAACTTCAGACCCTTGCTGTGAATATAATCAGCCAGATATTTCATTCCGTGAGGAAAACGGTCGGGATCTGCCTGAATGAATCCGAGCGAGTCGCGGTCCACCTGCCAGCAGTCGTCTATGACAACATACTCATAACCCGCATCCTTCATACCCGTCTCCACCATCTTATCCGCCATATCCATAATCAGCTTCTCGCTGACATTACATCCAAACTTATTCCATGAGTTCCATCCCATAGGAGGAGTTTGAGCCTGCGCCAGATAAGCAGAATCTGAAACTTCCTTTGGTTTACCAAAGAACATCTGACCATTTGCCGGCTGCGCCATAGCAATCGCTAATGACGCAGCCAATAAATACTGAAACTTCAAAATAATAAAAATTAATAAAGTTATACCTAAATCAACTTTGTACCATTAAACTTCACTTGATAAGGCCATTGTGCCAATGGCAACTGAGCCAAGCTCCAGTGTCCATCCTTTGGACCAGCCGTAACTACAAGCCACAAATGAGCCAATTGCTCATTTTTAGGCAACTCAAATGAAACTGAAGCATTACGATTATCAAAATCTGCAGTTCCTATTTCACCGTAGATAGATTTACCCGACTCTGTTACGCCGACAAATCCAAAACGGTAGCTACCACACCACCACCAATCACAAGTGTAATTAGGATCACCCATGATGTTATTGAAACTTACAGTTACAGTAGAACCTGCGGCTGGAACTTCTAATTTCAAAGCATTAAAACCATAGTTTTCTGGGCAATGGCTTGGATCTACCTGTAACCAACCATCACCAATCTCATTCATATACTCTTTAGCACTTGGAAAAGAGTTAGCATACTTACGGGTTACATCACGCACACGGTCGAAATCAAAGTTTACCAAACGAGCATAACAATCATACATCTCATCAAGGAACTGCTGCTGAGATGTTCCTGTCACATTCTGGTATACAACAACCGGATCCTGATACTCCTGAGCAGCCTTCCAAAGCTTCGCCATAATATCTTTGCCATGCTTCTGACTCCAATACTCTAATACATATGGAGAATGATAGATATTATCGCCATGCAAGAAAGCTTTGTGAGTCAATCCCTTAAAAGCATCCCAATGGTAAGTTTCATCATCTATCCAGTTTGGATTAATCTGCCAAAGCATCCATTGTGAAGTCATCTCATAGATACCACCAAACGTACTATCGAATCCATGTGCTCCATCAGCCTGCAATTGCAGCTGGAAACTATGTCCCAACTCATGGGCAACAGTATTGAGTTTTGAATCTTTCAGTCGGTTAGGAGCTGCCCAAAAAGCTCCTATTGTATTATCATAAGTACCACCATACGCAGTACCATCCAAAGAATACTGCAGCATCACCATCATTCGATACTTGTCAGCCTTAGAACCTTCTGTATGGAAGCCAAGGTCATCACGATAGAACTTATAAAATTTCTCCAACTGAGTTTTGAGATTTTCCAAGTCTACACTCATATCAGTACCTTCCAAAGAAGGTGGAGATGCTAAGTCCTTGCCAAATCCGCTCTCCCAAAAAATGGCGAGATTATCAGTATAAGCGGCACGGTCATAACAATACTGGAAAGTTTCATTACGCCAATCCTGACCAGAGAATTCTCTTGGACGATACAATGATTTGCCGTCTGGAATAGGATAAGTTACTGTATAAGGGTCGTGCTCAGTATAATCAGTACATGAGGCCATTCCCAAGAGTAAGGCAAAAGCCCCCAATATATATTTATTTTTTTTCATAAGTATTCATTTTAATATATTGTTTTATCGGGAAGGCATCTTGTCGTTTGCCAAGAAGCCTTCCCTTTTTATCTCTTTACTCATAAGGAGCTCCATCTATCAAATTAGAGCGACGTAACTCATAACGAGGAACAGGCATCCAATAGTGTGCTCCAGCAGGAGCTTCGCCATTAAATATACGATTGGCTACCACATTACCAGTTTGATATTCCTTATGTCCATCTTTGTATTTATAAATGATGACTCCCGTAACTGGCTTACTATAGCACTCTTCCATCTTCTTCCAACGGCGAAGATCAAACCAATGCTGACCTTCAAATACGAGTTCTATCTGACGCTCATAATAATAAGCATCCCAAGCTTGCTCTGCATTTGCAGCTGTGGCAGCAGGAAGAAGTGCACGTGTACGTACCTTATTTATATAAGTCATCGCCTCATCGATATTGCCCAACTGAAGTTCGCACTCCGCATAATTGAGATAAATCTCAGCCAAACGAATGAAGAACCAAGGCGTAACATGCTGGGTAGTTCCGTAGTTGTCATATGAAGGATCCAAGAACTTACGCATAGAATAACCTGTGTTGCTGGCATTCCACCATGATTCACCCTGATTACTATCCTTACCAGTTACAACACCATCCTCACCCGGAATAAAGGTTTCCACCTCACGGGCAGACTTGCCGTATCCCCATTTATCACCATCCAAGATAAACGCAGCATTGAAACGGATTTCCCGACCGCCCCATGGATAAGAGGTATAACGGTCTTGCAGAACAGGCTTGGTACCATCAGCCATTTGGAACTTATCTACTATTTCCTGGGTAGGGTCAAAGTTTCCCCAACCTTCAAAACCATTTCCACTGCCACAAGGAGCTTGGAATATATAAGAATTATTTTCTCCTGCACCATATTTCGGATCAAAGAGTTTCTCGAAGATAACCTCAGGATTTGTTGGGTCCAAGAACAAGGCACCATATTCCTCACTGTTACTTACCGATTTAAGAGAATATACTCCCAAATCCATGACAGCCTTAGCAGCATCAGCTGCAGCTTGCCATTTTTCACGTGAAGGAGTACCAAAGAGAGGACTTGCCTTATAGAGCAGAACTCTTGACTTCAAAGCCAAGGCTGCTCCCACGGTAGCACGTCCCAACTCTGAATCATCATATTTTTCGGGTAATAGAGTTGCAGCCTCATCCAAATCCTTACAGATAAAATCTGCAACCTCATCCAATTCAGCACGCTTCAACTCAAATTTGTCATTGAGTTGGAAAGTCTTGTCAACCAATGGTACACGACCATAGAGACTATAGAGCAAATGATAGTTCCAAGCACGAAGGAAGAGAGCCTGTCCTTTCTGGCAATTGCGCTCTGCCTCATCACCAGGCACATTATCAATTTTCTCCAACATAAGGTTCAAACTCTTGATATAGCTATAAATTGTGCCCCAAGCATCATAATTAGTCTTATCCCAACCAAAACTGTAGGTATCACAGTTAAGAAGACCTGCGGTAACAGTTTCAGAACCATAAAGGTGCTTTTGAAACACTTCTTCTGTATAATTTGAATATCGAGTACCCTTCATGTTTTCTGCCTCAAGATTGGCATACTGAGCATTCAGATAGATTTTTGACAGAGCCAAATCCCCCCACACAGCATCGTCGGAGTAGCTATTGAGCGGGCTCTGATCAAGTAAGCCGTCGTCACAACTAGTTGTGAGCGAAAGCGTCATTGCTGCGAAAGCAATCGACATAATATATTTTGTTCTCATTGTATGATCATTTATTTGTTAGAATGTGATGTTTGTACCTATGGTAACCATGCGCTGCAATGGATATCCAAGAATACCATTGGAGTTGATCAAGTAGCCATCATCATTGTAAGAAGAACCGATTTCAGGATCACAAACCTTCATTTTGTCGATAGTGAAGAGATTATTTCCATTGATATATACACGGAACTTCTCGATACCAATCTTTTGAGTGATACTCTTTGGTATAGTATAGCCCAATTCGATAGACTTCAAACGAAGGAAGGCTGCATTACGTAACCACCAGTCGGAAGCTGCACCATTCCAAGTGTCTCCATATGTCTGCTTGATAAAAGCCTTTGGCCATCGAGCCTTCATATTTTCCTCTGCGGTATTGTCAGCACGCCAACGTCCCTCATAGAAATCAGTAATCATATTCATGGTTGGCTGAACAAGTTGCACAGCCTCAGCCTGTCCCTGGAAGAAAACATTCAGGTCGATACCCTTCCAGCTACCGTTCAAAGTCAATCCATATAGGATTTTAGGTGTAGCCGATTTATTGATTCGAACGGCATCATCCCATGTAATCTTATTATCACCATTGGTGTCTTGATAAATCAAATCGCCAGGCTTGGCATTATCCAGGTGAGGAGTATTATCCACCTGTTCCTGAGTCTGATAGATACCCAAAGCATGATAAAGCACAAGTCCATCTATAGGATGGTTGGTTGTGCGCTGCCAGTCTGGAGTATTAGCTGCCTCGTCCATGTATTTCACTTTGTTCTCGGCATAAGTAAAGTTACCAGTAACACTCCACTCAAAATCGCCCTTGCGATCACGATAAGTAGCCACAAGTTCGATACCAGAGTTGTTCACCTTGCCCAAGTTTTCATCTGGTAATACCAATCCAGAATATGATGGAATAGAAGCATTGCGTCTAATCAAAATATCACGACGGCGAGACTGGAACCAATCGATATCCAATGAAATTTTGTTATTAAGGAATGTAGAGCTAATACCCAAGTTGAGCGTATTGGCTGTTTCCCAAGTCACCAACGGATTGGCTGTTCTTGTCAGATAGAATCCTTTGTTAATGGATCCCTTCTCTCCAGCTCCGAAGTAAGCACCTGTTTGTGTAAACTGGTAAGTTGAAAGGTACTGATACTTAGAGATATTATCATTACCCATCTGTCCCCAAGAGCCACGAATCTTCAAGAAATCCACTACATTCTTCAATGGTTTGAAGAATGGCTCATCAGAAATAACCCAACCTGCAGAGAATGAAGGGAATGTACCCCAACGATGACCTGGAGCAAAATTCATAGAACCATCCACACGCACCGTAGCCTCTAAAAGATACTTATCCATATAAGAATAATTGATACGTCCAAAATAATTCATACGAGTTGTAAGGTCAGAATATCCACCATTATCCTTATCAGCAGGCACGTCACTACCAGCAAAAATATCCATCAACTTATTTGAGAGGAAGTTTGTACGATAAGCATTCATGGTGTGATACTTGTACTTGCTCTGCTCATAAGCCACGAAAGCCCCCACCTTATGCTTTTCAGCAAAGGTTCGGTTATAACCCAAGCGACCATTCAATGTAATAGTATAGTAGTAAGAACTCCAATCGTTCAGACTTATTTTACTGGTATCATTACGGCGATTGTTATACTCTTGCTTGGCGTTATCATATTCGTAGAGATCGTAAGGCTGATTTATTTGTTTACCATTCTGTTGAGTATAGTCTAAACCAGCATATCCCTCCACATACAGACCTTTAGTAATCAAGTCAAGGTCAACATGCAACTTTGGCTTAGCATTAAAGATCAAATTCTTGGAGTTGTTGGAACCAGGAGCACTAGACACCATTACTGCAGCATTGTTAGTCAGTCCATCATAACCCGTACGTGGAAGTCCATTAGGGAAATAAGGTGCACTACCAGGGAAAGTACTCATCAAATAAGAGAAGAGATAAGGGGTGGAATAAATACCACGCTTACGCTCCTCTTGACGGAAATTCAAGTCAAGACTTAGCTTTACTCTCTTATTCAGCTTTGCATCCAAATTAGAAGCAAACTGATACTGCTTATAGCCATGGTCAGAATTCTTATAGATAGCATTCTGATTCATATATTGAGTAGAGAGATAATAGTTTACCTTGTCTGAGCCACCTGAGATAGAGAGGCTATGTTCTGTTTTGGTTGTCCAATCCTTTGCAACTTCGCCCCACCAGTCTGTATTTGGATAGTTGACAGGATCATCACCTGTACGATAATGTTCCAAAGCCTCAGGAGAATAAGTAAGACCGGCCTGACCATGACGGTCGTCAGCATCATACTCATTCACGTAGGTAGCATACTGATATGAGTTAAGCATCTTAGGAATACGGGTAGGCTGAGTGAAAGTAAGACTACCATTATATTGTACTCGTGTACGTCCACTACTACCACGCTTGGTTGTTACCAGAATAACACCATTAGCCGCACGTGCACCATAAATAGCAGCAGAAGCATCCTTCAAAACAGAAATACTCTCAATATCTTCAGGATTCAAACGGCTAAAGCTACGACCAGCAACACCATCCACTACTATCAGCGGTGAGGTATCACCCAGAGTTCCCTTACCACGTATGAGGATAGAAGCCTCATCGGCACCTGGTTCACCACTACGGTTGTTGGCTATGATACCAGCAGTCTTACCAGCCAAAGTATTTGCCACATTTGTAGCAGCCACTTTCTGGAGATCGTCACCCGAAATCTGGGAAACAGAGCCAGTAAGAGTTGCTTTTTTCTGTGTACCATAACCCACGACTACAAGCTCATCCAAGAGTTTATTGTCTGCCTGAAGTATAATTTTACCACCTTTCGCAGTAGTAACGCTCTTATATCCAATATAGGATATAACTACAGGAACCTTGCCACCTTTTTTTAAGTGTAGAACATAGTTACCATCTAAATTGGTAACCGTTCCATTAGAAGAACCCTGTTCTACAACGCTGGCACCTATAATAGGTTCACCATGTTCATCTACTACCACACCTTTAATGGTGGAACTATTCTGTTGAACAATTTGAACAGAAGGGCTTGATGAGGTCTCACTTGCTGCTAGAGTAGGTAATGCCCCCCCACATGCAAGGACCAAACACGCGATGGCTTTTACATAAGCTTGACTATGTACAAAGCCTGAAATGTTTTGTGTCTGTCTCATTTCTATTGTTTGTTAGGTTGATAATTGTTTTTTAAAAATTTCGATTGCAAAGTAACAAAATATTTTGTATATTATGCTACATTATCGTCTAAAAAAGTGAAAATATCGTCCAAATCTGGCGATTTAGACGATATTTTCGTCTTTTAAGCCGATTTTGTTACACTTAAATGTTGTTTATTCTAAATGATGTCTTTGTTGTCTTTAATGTTTTATTGTTTTGTTGTTTCTATGTCTTTATTGTTTCATCGCCTTCTTCAGTTTTTCCACAGCGGCATGAATCATGTCGTGGGTTCCACTTCCGTCGGTTACGTATTTCTGAACCATTCTGCCATAACTGATGGCTTCCTTGAGTTCATCGCTGGTGTTGTCATCAGGCCAGCCTGCACGGCGAAGCAGACCGGAGAGTTCTCGGAGGTCTTCCATCTCTGCAAGATTGCCAGGGCGCATCGTGTTGATGGCACGGTTCAGGATGGCAGTAGTACCTTCCAGTTCATCCTGGGTTACCTTCTTCTTGCCCTTTGACACCAGTTCCTGTGCCTGAGCCATCACCTTCTGCATGCGCTCATATCCGAACGGTGCCCATGGAGCATACTCCGGAACCTTCTGAGAGAGGGCATTCCACTTCTCCTGGTCTGCCTTACGCTCTGCGGCAAGATTCAGGAGAGAATTCAGTTCGGTGAAATCTATCTTCACCTTCTTGCTCTTCTTGCTCTTGGCATCGGTCAGGTTGATGCGGTAGTAGTGGGTACTGTTGGCGTTGCGGTAATAATCTGGCTGGAATTCCTTGCCATCCAGTTTCAGGGTAAGGAGATTGGCTCCTGCACCTGTGGTCACGCCGTTCGATTCGCCCACGGTGATATTGCTCAATCGGGAGTCTATGTTCAGCGTAGCCTGGTTCCAGGTCTGTGCGCCTGTGCCAGCCATCACCAATGGTCCGTACATCAGGGTTCCTACCCAGGATGTCTTCAGCGGAGTACCGTCCAGACTTGCCACATCGCTCGAAAGCTTGTCGGCACCATATTCGATATGCTTGCTGAATGGCATGTCGATTTCTACGACATCTCCCACCTTCCAGTGCTTCTGCTCCAGTTCTACATAGGTGCTAGGCTGATAGCTCTTTGCCACCTCCTTGCCGTTCACCTTGATGGAGAAACCTTGAGTCGCCCAGTATGGTACACGGAGTTTCAGGGTGAAATCGCCCTCGCCTTCCGTAATCTTGATGGCTGAATGCTGTGCCGGCCACAGGCAATCCTGCTTGATGGTCACGCCCTTCTCCTTCCAGTGGAGGGTGGTTGGCATATAGAGACCTACCCAGAGGGTGTTGTCGTTGGCGAAATATGCCGACTGCTGGTACTTAGTATGGTTTTCAGAACCTGTACCGCCGCAGCAGGTACTCTGAGGAGTCTCGTTGCCGAATGGTTTGGTGGCATTCAATCCTACCGCATACTGATAGCATGTCTGATACTGGTCCGGATTGAGGGAACCGATAATCTGATTGTACAGCGTGCGCTCGATATAGTCGAGATACTGCGCATTATCAGGGTTATAACAGTTCAAATCCTTGCTCAACTTGACGAGGTTATACGCGCAGCAGGTTTCGTTGATATCCGGATAAGCCTCCGATTCGCCTTCCTGCAGTCCGTTGGTTGCCATACTCAGTATCTGGGTATATGGCTGGCGGAACATCTCTCCATTTCCTACACCACCCATCGCATACATGTATCTGCCCTGCACCAGACTCCAGAAGTTCTGTGCCAGATTGTAATAGTATGGCTTCTGATTGCTCTTGTAGCTGCGCAGCGCTCCGATAATCATCGGAATATGCTGGTTGGCATGGCGGGTGCGGATATCATCGATGTTCTTACTCAGCGGATCATAGAACTTAGGCGCATCGAAACAGTTGGCTGCCTCGAGGAGCTTTGCCTTTTCATCCGGATTGGAAACCATCTCAGAAAGACGGGCGAGCGATTCGCTCATACCTCCCACTTCACCGGCGATGTACATGTCCCACATCTCGTAGCGGTTGCCCGGCTTGGCTCTGCGCTCATCCTGGGTGCCGTCCTGCTTTACGTAAGTGCGGTAGTGCATGCGGTTCCATACCCAGAGTCCCATATCCTTGGCGATGAGGAGTGCCTTGTCGCAGATTTCCTTATCATCAAAGTAGGTTGCAATGTCTATCAGACCGGCAAGTTGCTTGTGTACGCTGTAATAAGGAGCCCAAACCCAATCGGAGTTGTTGTAGGCACGATACATTTCAATCAGAGCACAATGCTGAGCCGGAATGGCGTTGATATAGCCGTAGCCATAAAGTTCAGGGTGCTTCTTATACTCATCAAAAGCAGCCCAGGTGCCCTTCATCTCTCTGAGTTCAGCCTCAGGAGCGAAATCACGAGCCTCCCAGTTGCGCTTCAGTTCCCTATTATATACGAAGGTCTTCTCCTGACACTCTCGCAACTCATTCACCATTCGGGTGATGTTCTTACGGAGGATTGCCTTCTGTTCAGGATTGGTTGCCACGGCGTATGCCTGTGCGATTGCTGACATATAGTGACCAGATCCATGACCCTTGAGCTTGGTGTCTGGCGAATCCCAGCCATCACTCTTGGTATACCCTTCGGTACTGAGTCCGTAGGTATCGCGATAGTTGTAGAGTTGTTGGGTAACATCCCAGGAACAGATCTCACGGATAGCCTCATCGCGGTTGTGGGTAAGTCGGTTGTCACCATCTATGCTCACATCAGCGAGTGAGAAGGTATGAGCCACTTCCTTTTCTGGAGTCTGATAGTCTTCAGCCACCAACTTGATCTGTGCCTTGACAGGATAACCATTGTCGGTAGTCTCATCACCAATCACAAAACCACCTATCTCATATTGGCTCCCGGCAGGATGTTTCTGCGCATCAGCCTCAGCCTGTTCATCAGCAAGCGGAGCGTTAGCCCAGCGCACCTGGCGATACTCTGAATAACCATCAGAATAGGTTACCCATACGAGATTAGGAAGTCGGGGAGCTGTGCCCACCGGACAATCCACTGTTACCACAGACACCTTGGAGATGGTACGATAAACAGTGGCTGCTGTTGCCATGGATGGCAAACTGGCTACACCTATCAATAATGTAAACTGCTTTAAATCCATATCTTCTAGGTTTATTATTGTTTCGTTTATTTTTCTGGCTGCAAAATAACAGAAAAAATCAACGAAGTCCTAAAATTATCGTACATAAAGATGCAATTATCGTCTAACAGGATACTTGTGATACGATATTTTCATCATTTTGGACTTTCTTTGCATTACATAAACAATTCTATTCGTAAATTTGCAGCAGAAATAAAAACTTGTGGTAATCCGGTAATACAGGCATTGCCATCAAGCGAACAACAAAACGGACAAAACAACAATAAACCTAGAAAGTTATGATAAAGAAACTATTCTTCATCGCCACCTTATTATATATAGGGGCAACAGTATCGGCAGAGAACTATCTGGTGAAATCACCAGATGGTAAAATCGTAGCAGAACTCAACACCAACAAGTCTCTCTCTCTTCAATTTAAATACAATGGCTCCATTCTTTTACAGGAGTCTTCAATAGGTGTAACGCTGAACGATGGAATGGACATGGGTAAGAATCCGAAGGTAGCAAGCCACAAGCTTAGCAACCATAAGGAAACCATCCATGCGCCATTCTATCGTCAGCAAAACTTTGAAACAGCTTATCAGGAACTGAATCTGAAACTGAAGAATGGTTTCGGCATCATCCTGAGAGCTTACGATGAGGGAGTGGCTTACCGATTCTATACCCAGCGAAAAGGCAAGACCATCATCCAGAATGAAACCGCCGCCTACCAGTTTGGCAAGGACAAGAAAGCATGGTTGCCATACACTACGACACCAGAAAAGCCTTTTGCCATGGCTTTCCAGAATATCTATCACGAAACACGGCTCGATACCGCTAAGCAGGATTTAGCCTTCCTGCCAGCTACCATAGATTGCGGAAAGGCGAAAGTCACTATCCTGGAGAGCGACCTGGAGAAGTATCCGGGCATGTGGCTGAAGGCTAACAGCAGCGAACAAGATAAAGAGAAGGGAATCCTGAGAGCCGCCTTTGCTCCCTACCCTAAGGAGATGGCTTACTACCCTTGGCGACACATGAGCCACGTAAAGAGCACCTGCGATTACATCGCAACCAGCACCGGCAAACGCAATTATCCTTGGCGCATCTTCGCCATCACAGAGCACGATACCCAGATGCCAACCAGCAATCTGGTGTACGCCCTGGCTGCTCCCAACAAGATAGGCGATACTTCCTGGATCAAACCGGGCAAGGTGGCTTGGGACTGGTGGAACGACTGGAATCTGAAAGGTGTGGATTTCAAGGCGGGCATCAACTTCGATACTTACAAATATTACATAGATTTTGCTCATAATCACGCCTTGGAATACATCATCCTTGATGAAGGATGGTACAACTCGAAAGAGGGAAGCATTCTGAAACCAATAGACGATATCCAGTTGCCTAAGCTCATAGAATATGGTAAGAGCAAGGGCGTGGATATCGTGCTTTGGGCGGTCTTCAACGTGATGGACGAGAACCTGGAAACCATCTGCAAGACCTATGCCGATATGGGCATCAAGGGATTCAAGGTGGATTTTATGGACCGCGACGACCAGACCGCCATCGAAATGGTGGAACGTCTGGCTGCCTGCACAGCCAAGCATCATCTCATCCTCGACCTGCACGGCATCTACAAGCCAAACGGCCTGAACCGCACCTACCCCAACATCCTCAACTACGAAAGTGTTTTCGGTATGGAAGAGTGCCGCTGGACGGAAGCTAAGAATGATATGCCACTCTACGACGTCACCTTCCCATACATCCGAATGATGGCAGGACAGGTGGATTTCACACCGGGAGCGATGAGAAACGGAACCCGCGACAACTGGAAGGCAATCTACACCAAACCGATTTCGATGGGTACCCGATGCCACCAGGCTGCCTGCTACATCGTACAGGACAGTCCGTTTACGATGCTCGCCGACACTCCTACCAACTATGAGGCGGATGAGCCATACACCCGATACATTGCTTCATTGCCTGTAGTTTTCGACAAGACCATCGTGCCACAAGGCGAAATCGGAAAGTATATCGTTACCGCCAGAAAGAAGGGCAACGACTGGTATGTTGGCGGTCAGAGCAACTGGGATGAGCGAACGCTCACCCTGAAGTTTGATTTTCTCGCGGATGGAGATTACGAAGCAATCGTGCTGAAGGACGGCATCAATGCCAACCATGATGCCGAGGATTACAAGATAGAGAAATCCGTCATCAATCAGAAATCGGAAATGAAGATTCATCTTGCTTCTGGCGGAGGATTCGTCATTAAACTCATTAAGAAATAAATATTTAGAAAAGAAGTTCATATGGTTAGTAAAAATATAATTGTAACACTATTCGTAACTGCAGCTGCGGCAGCACCTGAGACAGGTGCTGCCCAGAAAGCTGCCTACAACACTCCGGGAGCCGGCAACCCTATCCTGCCTGGTTATTTTGCCGACCCAACCATCAAGAAGTTTGGTGACACCTATTATATATATGCTACTACCGATGGTAGCGGAGCCGGTTTCGGACCGGCACAGCTCTGGTGCAGCAAGGATTTCAAGAACTGGACCCTGATGCCGATGAACTGGCCGGACAGCCACTGGATCTGGGCACCGGACGTGATGAAGAACGAAGCCGACGGCAAGTATTACTACCTCTACTGCCAGCCTTGCAAACTTCATCTGGGTGTGGGCGATACGCCTCGCGGTCCTTGGAAGAACGTGCTGGGCGAGAGCGAAGCCGTGCTCGTACCGGATAGATTCGTAAAGAATGCCATCACCCTGGATGGTCAGACCTTCCGAGATGATGATGGTTCGGTCTATATGTATTGGGGCACCTGGGGCATCTACAAGGGCTTCGGTTGCGGAGCAGGCAAGCTGAATCCTGACATGAAATCATTCAGCGAAACCAAGCTCATCCCGAATACCGAGGTTACTCACTTCTTCGAAGCTCCTTTCGTCTTCAAGCGCAACGGCATCTACTACTTCCTCTACTCCTGCGAGCATTGCGAGGATGCCAGCTACCGCGTAGATTACGCCACAGCCAAGAGTCCACTCGGTCCTTATACCTACCACGGAACTATCCTCAAGACCAATGCCGATGGAACCGTTCATGGTCCAGGACACAACAGCTTGCTCCAGGAAGGCGACAACTACTACATCGTATATCATCGCCACGATAATCCACATTCCAACCGTGGATTCCATCGTCAGGTGGCAATCGATAAACTCGAATTCAATGCAGACGGTACCATCAAGGAGGTCGTTCCTACCCACGAAGGTCTCGATCTGAAACCGGAAATGAAGGTGGCAAAGAACCTCGCCTTCGGCGCCAAGGTTACAGCTTCCTCTTATTACGACAACGATTTCCGTCCGGAATATGCGGTTGATGACAACAACGGCACACTCTGGCGCCCTCGCACCACCGGACCAGCCTGGATTCAGATTGACCTGGGCAAGAAGCAGAACATCAAGAGCATCTGGACTCAGTTTGAATACGGAACACAGTTCTATCAATATCTCATCGAGACATCGAATGATGGCAAGCACTGGCAGACCTTCTCCGACAAGCGACAGAACCGTCTGGCTGGTTCGCCGATGGTAGATTTCGGAAATGCCAAGGCGCAGTACATCCGCCTCACCTATACCGGCGGACAGAAGAATGGTTTCGGTGGCGCCATCTGGAACATCAAGGTTTACGGTTCCGTAGAAGATTCAGCCCCACAGCAGTGGCTAGGCCTGACAGCAGCCGATTTCGATGGCACTACCTGGCATAACAACGAGGGAATGCTTGCCGGCAAGTTCTCGCTCCTTCAGGGCACCGCCCTCAGAGAGCGCATGGCTGGCAAAGATGCCATCACCCTGCAACCAGGTGCCCAGCTGGTGATGACTTATCCGCAGCTCGGCAAGACACGCAAGCATACCCTCACCGCCCAAGCTTTCGACAACGGAAGCTGGCATCAGATAGATGAAAACGATCCTCGACTGAATCTTTCTGAAGGAAAACTGGAAATTAGTGCAGGCGAAAAACAATTTACCCTCACCAATCTCCGTTATTATAACTGGGAACAGGAGGTGGCAGAAAAGGCTTTCGATGCCCAGAGCAACATCGTACGTGAGGCAGTAGCCGACAAGAACAGTCAGGGACTGGTGGTAGATATCAGCGCTGACTACTACAACGAGGGCGATACCGTGCCTTACATCAAGAACGGCAGTCCGCTGGATGTCCATCTCAAGGGCGAATTCGAGACGCAGCACGATACAGCAGCCATCATCAAGACCATAGAGGGCAAAAAGGCATTCGCCTTTACCGGCAAGGAGAGTTACAGAAGCAACTTCATGCTCCCAGCCACTATCCGCGACAACGCTCCATACACCATCGAGGCATGGATTCTGAATCCGGAGATTGCCGAGAATGAATGCGTAGCCGATTTCACCTCTTCTCACGATGAACTGGAAAAGCTGATGCTGGTAAACGGCACCGAACCACGCTGCGGTGTGATGAACCACTACGGATGGTATGAGGATGCCGGCTACAAGGAGATGAAGACCCTGGAAGGCAAGTGGCAGCACGTATATGTCTGCTTCGACGGCAGAATCGAGAGCATCTACATCAACGACAAGCTCATCAGCCAGAAAGATATCCAGCTCCTCGTCAAGCCTTCGCAGTTTATGCTTCTGGGTAAGAATGCCGAAGAGGCATGGCCTTTCTCAGGCTATCTGCACTCATTGAAACTCTGGGATGAATACATTCCTTACAAAAAAACAAACAAAATAAACTAGCAATACATGAAGAAGATTTTAGTAACATCAGCCTTGGCAGCATTGGCATTGATGCCTGCTTCGGCACAGAAAGTGAACAAGAGTTCGGGTGGTTATCCTATCACTCCGGTGCCTTTCACATCAGTAAAGGTTTGGAACAATACGTTCTGGGGACAGCGTATCGAAACCTCTCGCAAGGTAACCATCCCGCTGGCTTTCAGCAAGTGCGAATCAGAGGGAAGATACAAGAACTTTGAACGCGCAGCTCATCCCAGCGACACCTATGATGTGGGCAAACTGATGCCCTACAGCTTCGACGACACCGACCCATACAAGACCATCGAGGGTGCTAGCTACGTGCTGCAAACTTATCCAGACAAGAAACTCAAGGCTTATATCGACAGCGTGCTCGACATCATCGCTCCGGCTCAGGAGGCTGACGGATATCTCTATACCGCACGTACACAGAATCCGAAGCATCCTCATTTCTGGGCTGGCGACAAGCGCTGGAGCAAGGAAGAAGATCTGAGCCACGAGCTCTACAACCTCGGTCACATGGTAGAAGGTGCCGTGGCTCACTGGCAGGCTACAGGTAGCCGCAAGTTCCTCGACATCGCTATCCGCTATGCCGACTGCGTGGTTCGCGAGGTTGGTCCTAACCCAGGACAGGCTTGCGTGGTACCGGGACATCAGATTGCCGAAATGGCGCTCTGCAAGCTCTATCTCGCTACAGGCAACAAGAAATATCTCGAAGAGGCTAAGTTCTTCCTCGACTATCGTGGCAAGACATCTATCAAACAGGAATATTCTCAGAGCCACAAACCGGTATTGGAGCAGGACGAGGCTGTAGGTCATGCCGTTCGTGCCACCTATATGTATGCTGGTATGGCAGATGTAGCTGCCCTCACCGGCGATACCGCCTATATCCACGCCATCGACCGTATCTGGGACAACATCGTGAGCAAGAAGCTCTACATCACCGGAGGTATCGGAGCTACTAACAACGGCGAGGCTTTCGGCAAGAACTACGAGTTGCCTAACATGAGTGCCTACTGCGAAACCTGCGCAGCTATCGGCAATGTTTATGTCAACTACCGTCTCTTCCTTCTCCATGGCGAGAGTAAGTATTACGATGTATTGGAGCGTACCCTCTACAATGGTCTCATCAGTGGTGTGAGCATGGACGGCGGCGGCTTCTTCTACCCTAACCCATTGGAGAGTATGGGTCAGCATCAGCGTCAGGCTTGGTTCGGCTGTGCCTGCTGCCCTAGCAACATCTGCCGCTTCCTGCCATCCCTCCCGGGCTATGTATATGCCGTAAAGGATAAGAATGTATATGTCAATCTCTTCCTCAGCAACTCTTCTTCTCTGAAAGTAGCCGGCAAGAAGGTGGCTTTGAGTCAGGATACACAGTACCCTTGGAACGGCGACATCGCCATCAAGGTGGATGACAACAAGGCAGGTCAGTTCGGTATGAAGATCCGCATCCCGGGCTGGGTAAAGGGGCAGCCAGTACCATCAGACCTTTACTACTACAGCGACGGCAAGCGACTGGGCTATACCATCACCGTTAACGGCAAGAAGGTAGAGGGTAAGGTGACAGAGGATGGCTATTATACCATCAACCGCAAGTGGAAGAAGGGCGATGTGGTTCGCGTTCACTTCGATATGGAGGCACGCACCGTACGTGCCAACAACAAGGTAGAGGCCGACCGTGGCTGCATCAGCATCGAGCGTGGTCCTATCGTATATTGCGCAGAGTGGCCAGACAACCAGGGCTTCGACATCATGAGCATCCTGGAGAACCGCGAACCTCAGTTCGCTGAGGGCAAGCTCTCGTACGATGGTTTCATCGACCCTAAATACAAGAATGTACTGACACTCTACAAGGGGCAGAACATGGAGACCCTGACCGAGAATGTGCAGACTCTCGCCTACGACAAGAGCGGCAAGCTGAGCACCAAGGACCAGCCCCTGACTCTCATCCCATACTTCGCCTGGGCTCATCGTGGCAACGGCAATATGAAGGTATGGTTGCCACAGGATGTCAAGGCTGCAAAGCCATCAGCTCCTGCAACTCTCGCAGCTCAGGCTAAGGTAGAATTCTCTTCTCCAGTGCCAGCCAAGAGCAGCATTACCGACGGACTGGTTCCTGCCGATGAGAACGACCGTTCTATCCCATATATCCACTGGTGGCCTAAGAAGAACACTACAGAGTGGATTACCTACACCTTCCCTGAGAGCAAGGAAATCAAGACCAGCACCGTATATTGGTACGATGACCAGCCATGGGGCGGTTGCAAGGTACCAGACAGCTGGAAGCTCTACTATCAGGACGAGGCAGGCAACTGGAAGGAAGTTCCAGGAGCCGATGCTTATCCATGCAAGCGAGGTGTAGCCTGCATCGTGAATTTCGACCCAGTGAAGACCAAGGCTGTGAAGCTCGAGTTGAAACAGCCAGAAACCCTGTCCTGCGGTTTGTTTGAGTGGAGCGTGAAGTAACAAAATTTATTTTTAAATATTTTTCTTTCAAGAATTGCCATATTGCCATGCCAGCCAGTAATCTCTCTGATTACAAAGCTGTTAGGGGTATGGCAATTCTTTATTTTTAGGGGTTATCTGCCATATATTGCCATGAACAATCTTTATTCATAACTTCGCCATCGATGCGGAAGAAATTACGTCCCGACGTAGCATCTGATACATCGCGACGTAACAACAACTGCGTCACGACGCAGCATCAGATACGTCGCGACGAAAATGAGGGTACTAATTCTCACTATAACAATATATGGCAATTCCCGGCGCTTTTCCGAGAATTGCCAT
>ERZ1023670.204-NODE-204-length-20229-cov-26.360266_pt1 | contig 20229 bp, 15 predicted proteins | sample MGYA00380342_ERZ1023670 | MGnify/ENA primary metagenome ERZ1023670 (study PRJEB33179, sample SAMN07448984) | human gut metagenome | biome: Human-gut; feature: Human associated habitat; material: Faeces | host: Homo sapiens | place: India: Bhopal | collected...
TGAACATTAATTATTTCATTAATTTTTTCGTTAATGTTCATTCTCGTTAGGCCGACAAATTGCAGTTTAAAAGCCTCTACAAAATGTTTCAGAATGCCCTAAATAGGCATTGGCTTACGTATATTTTACCAATGGTGTTTTTTGCTTTCATGTTTCATTTTTATGTTTCAACTTATTGATTATCAATACTTTCGAAGGCTGAAACATACGACTTTTATGTTTCATTTTTAGTTTCAATGTTTCATTCAAAAAACACTGAGGGAGAAAAACAAAAACACTGTGGGAGCGATTCAAAACCTCTGTGGGAGCGATTCAAAAACACTGTGGGAGCGTGAAATCGCTCCCTCAGTGTTTTGAAAAGTGAAACATGAAACTAAAAGTGAAACATAAAAGTATTATGTTTCAGCCTTCAAGAGTATTGATAATCAATAAGTTGAAACATAAAAATGAAACATGAAAGATAAATCAAATGTTTTGAAAACGTATGGATATCTGTGAGATAAACTGCAATTAGGCAAGTTTATCAGTTTCTTCATACACATTATTTCAAACAAAAAAGGCAGTTAATCATTGCTGACTAACTGCCTTACAATTCAGTCGGGGTGACTGGATTCGAACCAGCGACCACACGCCCCCCAGACGCGTACTCTAACCGGGCTGAGCTACACCCCGAATTGCGAGTGCAAAAGTACAACTTTTTATTTAACTAACAAACCTTTAGCCTACTTTTTTCAAAAAAATATTTTATTGTACTTTTGCAACGAATTAAAAACCAGAGACATGCAACTTTCTACTCAAGCCAAAGGTTACTTATACGGACTCATCGCAGCTGTAAGCTATGGGGTAAACCCTATATGCGCCAAAATACTATATCGTGACGGTTTCAACTCCAATAGCGTACTATTCTACCGCTTTTTATTTGGCTCCATATTATTAGCGAGTTTAATGGCTTTACAACGCAAGAGCTTTGCTATCACTCGACGCGAAGCAGGCGTACTCTCGCTGTTAGGCATTGTATTTGCCGTATCATCACTTACCTACTTCTTAAGCTTCTATTACATGTCGGCAGGGGTAGCAGCAACGCTTGTCTTTGCCTATCCAGTGTTTACCGCCATACTCATGGCCTTACTCTTTAAAGAACGGCTAAAATGGCCTTCACTCATCGCCATCGTACTCACCGTTGGCGGCATCGCATTATTATACAAAGACGATTCTGGACGCCCCATAGCTTTAGCAGGCATCGTACTCATCTTAGTCTCCGCACTGTCTTATGCCTTCTACATTATCATTGTCAATCGCAGCGGCATTGTAATGTCAAGTGTAAAGCTTACCTTTTACGCCATGACAAGTTGCTTAGTATGTCTCACTCTTTATGCCTTATTCACCCCTACAGGCGAATTGCAACCTCTGCATGCCCCCATTGATTGGATAATGGCAATTATGTTAGGCTTAGTGCCTACAGTCATTTCATTAGTATTTATGGCCATGGCCATTCAGTGCATAGGCTCAACGCCCACCGCTATTATGGGAGCACTCGAGCCTGTCACCGCAGCCGTCTTAGGCATACTTATCTTTGGCGAAGTGCTTACGCCACGCATTGCCCTCGGCATCGCACTGATACTCTTCTCTGTAACGCTGATTATACTCGATAGCAAACTCCGCAATGCACTATCCAACACCAAAGTTATACGCAAAGGCCGCATCATTATCAAACGCATTCGGTGGAAATAAACAAATTGTAAAATAATCGCTAAATTTCTGACAAAAAGAAAATATTTCAGCTAAAAAATAACTAACTTCGCAGCGATTTTAAACAAAACCTATTAGTTATTTAAGATAAGACAATGAAAAAGATACGCGCAGCAATTGTGGGTTATGGCAACATTGGCCGTTACACTCTTCAAGCTCTTGAAGCCGCTCCCGACTTTGAAGTAGCAGGTATTGTACGCCGCAAGGGTGCCGAAAATTGCCCCGAAGAGTTGAAGAAGTATGATGTGGTAAAGAATATACGTGAATTGAAAGACGTTGACGTAGCCGTACTTGCTACTCCAACTCGCAAGGTTGAAGAATACGCAAAAGACATTCTCGCTTTAGGCATTAATACAGTTGATAGCTTCGACATTCATACACAGATTGTAGACCTTCGCCGCTCACTCGATGCTGTAGCTAAGGAACATGGTGCTGTAAGCATCATCTCAGCAGGTTGGGATCCAGGTTCTGACTCTGTCGTTCGCACTTTGTTACAAGCCATTGCTCCTAAGGGCATCACTTACACCAACTTCGGCCCAGGCATGTCAATGGGCCACACCGTAGCCGTTAAAGCCATTGAAGGTGTAAAGAAAGCACTCTCAATGACAATTCCTACAGGTCAAGGCATTCACCGCCGCATGGTATATATCGAAATCGAAGATGGATATGACTTCGAGAAGGTTGCAGCTGCTATCAAGGCTGATCCTTACTTTGCATCTGACGAGACACACGTCAACCTCGTTCCCTCTGTCGACGATGTAATCGATATGGGCCACGGTGTCCACCTCACTCGCAAGGGCGTAAGCGGCATTACGCAGAACCAGCTCTTCGACTTCAATATGAAGATCAACAACCCTGCCCTCACAGGTCAAGTTTTAGTATGTGTAGCACGTGCTGCCATGCTACAACGTCCTGGTTGCTACACCATGGTTGAAGTTCCCGTTATCGATCTCCTTCCTGGTGACAAGGAAGAGAACATTAAGCACTTGGTATAAAATAATTTAGAACACCTGCTTAACTTGTGTTCCGCACACAAAAAGAATAGCTCAGTAAAAGGACATCAACCTCCTTTTGCTGAGCTATTTTCGTAAACAAACGTGCGGTAAATCTATTATCCCTTCGTGACAGCGCCAATGAGGGCATCAATACTCTCGTTGGTAGGAGCTTCGGTAAGAAGCTCGCCTTTCAACTTCTCAGCCGTATCGCTCACGGCATTCTTGGTATCAATCGAGAGGTCCTTAATCTTGGCAGGGTCGACAGAAGCATCAAGGGGTTTGCCTTCTTCGTCGAATGACTTTTGATAAGCTTCCAATACTTTCTTTTGTTTGTTAATATCCTTCTTGAGCTTCACAATAAGCATAATATCACTTACGCTCATGCCAAGTCCCGTAGCTACGCCAACTAAGGCACCCTTACCACCACCTGATAAGGCACCAATACCCGCGCCCAAACCTACCTTACCAGCAATGGTAAGAATAGCCTTATTGATTTGCTTACTCTGGGCTGCAGCAGCCTCTGACGTTATCTTTTGTCCCTTTTGGTTAACCAAATAAACACGATAAGCCTTCGTACCGTCTGCGTTGAGTACATCATTGCCAGCCTCGTCCTTCAAATAGACCATTTCACAATGATAGACGGGAATATCATCTTTATTCAGTTTGTTTGATGTTGTGTCAGCAGCAGCTGTTGTTGTGGCATCTGAAGACGATGAAGTGGCACTACTTACTGCCGCTTTTGCTTTTTTCAAGAAGCCCTGGGCTGAAGCCTCAACCGTACACATACCTGCACCCATCAGAATGACTAACAGTGCTTTTGATAAGAATGACTTAAACATATACATATTGATTTTAAATTTAATTACTTATGATAGAGTTTTACACGAAACTGACGTTTAACGAAAGTACCTTGCGCTTGGCTCATGACGTCTTCAGCATCTTTGTAGAAGATGCGCACCTTCACATTGTCATTAGCGGGCAAAAGGAAGAAACCGCGAGGGAGCGCAGTACGGCGCATCTCGGTATCAACTATGCCTTGAGCATCAGTCACGCCAAGTAGCGCAAACTTTGCGCCTTGCTCTTTCATCAACTTGCGAAACTTACGGGGCGACTCATAACTTTGAGGAGAAGGAGTTTTACTACCACTATAAGCCCAAACTTCAACGCCCGCAAAGGGGCCTCCTTCGCCTACGCTCACGCGATTGGCCGTTAAGTGAACGACATTAAAGCGTAGCGTGAAAGGCATATCTTTGATAAACGTTTCGAGCGCTGTGATTGACTTGGCATAGTATTCACAAGGGTTGTATTTATCAAGCACCTTGAGATATTCTACCGCAGCAGAATAGTATTCGGCCACATCGGCTTGACTGACATTACCCGCTTCCTTCAAACGCTTGAGTTTGGTAAGCGAAGCCGTTGTATATCGTGTGTAGAGCGAACAACTATCGCAATCGTCTATATTGGCTTGTATCGTAGGCTTCAAGCTATTAGGTGCATCTTTGGCAGTCAATGCTTGTGCGAAGGCTCGGCGTGCATCATCATAGTTGCGCAAAGCATAAAGGCGGCTGCCCTCTTCGAGGAAACCAGCACACTTCGACACATGTTCACGCACAACTGTACGAAGCTGTAATACGCCATAGCGCATCTTTACACGAGGTTGCAACTCGCTAACATCAATGCTCAAGTGGTTCGTCTCAGGACCTGACACATCAATAGCAAAAAGGCTATTCATGAGTTCTCTCTGCTTATTAATTGCAGTCTCAAGCTGGTCAACGCGTTCGAAGTCTGCATCGCTACTCTTTTCATTGAGCGCAGCATTGCGTTCGCGATATTCGCGTTCGAGCTGTGCCAAGTGCTCTTGTGGTTGACGAATATTGGCTATGGGGATTTGTATCGTAGTAATCTTAATCGAAGCATCCCCCAATTTGTCTTTCGTAGTGACAGAGGCTTGAAGGTCAGGGTGAACATTTACTTTCAGCCCTGCAATCGTTGAACTAACCTCAACTTCTGCCAACTTTTCGTTAGGTACAATGTCATTGCCCTTATTTTGCGACTCCATAAAGATAGGGGTGCCTACTTCCTCTATCAAATAGGCACGCAACACTCCCTTACGCAGGGTCATGGTAAACTTGGTGAAATTGACATCACCACGCCGCCCAATTTCGAGTGTAGGGTTAGGAGTGGAAGCCATATTGACAAGCACTTCGTATTCGTAATACCCCAGTTGGCGCTTACCCAATCGTGTGATGGAGTAATCTTTGGTGTTGGTAAGCGTAATAACGAGGTCGGCATGTTGCGAGAGTAGAAGCACACCACATTCTGTAGGGTTGGCCGTTGCTCTGTCTTCTTGCCCCATGGGCGAATAAGAGATATATTTGGACTGCGCCCAACCTATAATCGGCAACAGAAGGAACCAAAAGGCTAAAAATAAACGTTTCATGTGTACTTTTATATCGTTTATTAATGAGATATTCACATCTTACAAGTCGAAGCCACCGAGCGTAGTAATACTTTCATCTGGTTTTTGACGCTGGCCACCGACGTATTCGGGTTGCCATGTACGCACATGAATAATGGGATCGCCACCATTTTCGGGGAATTCCCAAAGGAGGAAAAGATAGCCCTCATCACTATAATTGCTTGACTTCCATGACTGGCGCATACGCACACCGAACATATTCTTATTCTTACGTGAACGCGTAATACCTGAGCAACCAGAGGTCTCGCCATTCTCACCAATCTGTGAGAACTTGATGTCTATCCACTTATTGCGTAAGAAAGCACGACGCAAATTGCTAATATATTGTGCTTTATTTTGCTTGGTATACTGCACTTTGGGCTTAAAGTTAAACTGGTCGGTACCTTGGCGCGCAATAATCACCTTACCCGTAATGATAAGGGCATCGTCACTAAACATCTTTTCAATGGTGTTGATATCCTTTTGATTATAAGCTGTACGGAAACGCTCTACATATTGCAGAATTATCATACGTTGCTCTTTGCTGGCCACATCGCCACAGCGTTCCATACTTTCAGCGGTTTGCGCATCAAGGGCAAAGCGGAAGTCGGTAATGTTGCCACTACGGTCAAATTCAACGACGGCCTCTTGATAGGTGCCGTTACCAAAGTCCTCATCTTTAGGCGTAATGATAAGGGGAATGTGGCTGGCCATCATCGTACCATTCTTAAATATCCACAAGCGATCTACCACCTCGTCGTCGTCGCAATAGAAAGGAGTAACAGCCCATATACGCACCAATGACTTCTTTGAAAACTCGTCCATGGCCATATTCTTTACCGACACGTCTTCATTGGCTTCTTGTGCTCGATTTATCTCAGTCAATAATTTGGCCAGATTGCGCTCTGCATTTTCTATAGCCGATGTATGATTTACTCCCTCGTCAGTGGTAAACACGACATCTACAGCCCTCATCGTAGTAGCACAGAAAAGCAATAAAAGGGTGAGCACGATTTGCTTTAAATAATTCATCTTTTTCAAATTCGATATGTTAGATTAAAGGGGATAAGAAAATGTAAAAGAAACGTTCAAGTTCCCCCTTACATATTTATTTTACTTTAAATGCGAAAGCCTTGCAGCCATGATAGTTCTTTTCAGAATCGTCATTACCCGTACATACGTTGACACGTTGCATACCAGGAGTAAGCAGTGCTTGTACACGACCCTGCTGATCGTAAATTACCAAATAGTACTGTTCGATGCTTTCAGGGAATTTATTCGTAACGAGTTCTACAATCTCGCCCAAGGTTTTGTATGCTTGCGCTTTGGCTATCATGTCACTGTAAGTGCGAAGAGTGGCCAATGTTTTCACTACTTGTGGATAAAGCGAACGACTACCCGTTTCGGTAACGTCCTGCGTGCGGCTTTGCGTAACCACTTTCTCCTCCTTTATCGTAGGTCCTTCTACTACGGGTTGAGCCGCAGCCTCTGACTGAATAGGAACGGACGTTGTAGCAGTCTGCGAAGTGGAGTCTGGTTGAGTTGCAGCAGATGTCTGCGAAGTGGAGTCTGACTGAGCAGTAGTAGAAGTTTGCACAGTAGTAGATGTCTGCACATCTCTATCGGACTTTAAGCTCGTATTCTCTACCAAATCAGCATTATTAGCATTTTGTATATCGCTCTTGCGAATGTACATAAAACAACGAAACATATTGCCACGCGTTGTTGAGAGCGTCGTAATGCAGCTTGTCTTATTATTGACTAAAAACTTTTGCGATGCTTGCAAGTTCTGTTGCGTAGCAGCCCATTTGTTTATCTCTTCATAGAGCAAGTCCTCGGCCAACATCTTTGCATCTGGCTCAGTGGTAGCCGTAATTTCAGCATATATGTAGTCCGAAGTATTCTTCTTTATCTGATTTATTTGGCTTTTAACGTCTGTTACTTCTTGTCCCACTGCACAGAGTGAGGTGAAGAACAAAGGAAAGGCCAATGCGAAAGTTTTAATTCTCATAGTTAGGATCTTTGTAGTCAGTAATTTCAAAGAACTTCTCTGTCACATTTTGCAATGGGATATAGGCATAGACTTTGGCCGTTAATGGTGCAGAAATGTCGCCACTGAGAAGAGATAAGGGGAAGGTGAAAGGGATTACATGGTTATAGCCCAACTTTTCGTTCAACACAAAGAGAGTTCCTGTCAACTGATTATTCGTTTTCTCCTTTATGCCAATATAAACACGACAATCCTCAGAACGGAAATAGGCCAACATTTGTTGGAGAGTAACGTGCAACTTCTCATGGCGATAACCATAACGATCGACCACTAAGTCGAGAGGAATCTGCTTGGGAGAATATCCCGTCAGCATCATCGTACACACCGAACGTACGGGGCTACGAGGACTAACATCGGGTTGCCACTGCGAATCGTGCATGCGCAGATAAATTCGACTGCCAATGAGGTGGCTCAGATAAGAGCCATAATTCTTTTGCTTAAGTTGACCTGAACTTTCCTCATGCACTTGCGCCCATGGGGCGAGTGCCTCGCCCATGTCTACGCACAGAGGCATACGTTGCACATCTCTCGAAAAGATGTTTTCAAGTTCTATGGCATTACAACCCGTCATCAACTGACAGTCGGTAGGAAACGATAGCGTCAGTGGCCTGCCACTAACTTGCCACGTAACCGTATACAATCGTCGCGGCGTATAGTTGATAGACAAGGGATCGGTCTCCTTCACCCGTGTCATCATCGACACACTCCCCTCCTTCACCACTACACGGTCAACGTCCATGCGTTGTTGCGTAGTCTTTCCGTCCAGATGAAGGTCAAGTTCCAAAAAGTAACGTTCGAGGAAGTCGAATAGGGCTTGGTTTTCATAAAGCGCAACGATTTGATTATGGAAGATTTTGTAGCCGATATGGCTCACATCGCCCAAAGCATTAGTGCGCACTCTCAACTGACGCCCCTTATACTGCCAAGTGGAATCATTGTCCGTCATAACCCCCAAAGAGTCAGGCAAAGACAAAGCCGTGGCCTTAGCCATGCGTTGTAACAATTCGCTATGATAGCGCAGCTTCGCTACACCTTGTAACGTAGCAGCAAAGAACATGAACAAAAATACTACCTTTCGCATAACTTTTTTTTAAAAATGAGGGAGTAATGTTAAAGGTTACAAGGTTATGAGACTTTGAAGTCCCATAACCTCCAAACACGCGATCTAACTTTTAGCTTAAGGATTAACGTACTTTTTGTCACCATCGTGTGACCAATAACCGGGTCCACCTGAGATGCGTCCATCGCGGAACTCTCCCTCATAGCTATCTCCTGCATGAGCTACGATAGAAGAATTGATGGTATAAGTAGTTGAGAACTTCACCGTGCCATGACCATGAGGCTTGCCATTACGCAAGTCGCCCGTGTAAGAGCCATAAGCTACACGCACGGTGCCATAAGGTCGATTGATGGGTTGAGGATTTTTAGTCGTTCCAGTGCCCTTCGCTTTTTCTACGGTCTTCGGTGTATTCACCTTTTCTTCGGGCTTAGCGGGTTCTGTCTGTTCAGTTGGAACATTGTCTGTTGTAGCAGGTGTTGCCGCAGGCATTGTATCCTTTTCAGCTTGCGCCACTGCTGCAGAGTCAACAGCAGGTTTCTCCGTAGTCTCAGGCGTTTGGTCAGTAGCAAGAGACTTTGCAGATTTCTCATTGCCAGAAAGCGCAAAGTAGGCTCCGCCACCACCGAGAACAAGCACTGCAGCTGCAATGGCTACATACTTGCCCCAAGGAGTTGATGTAGGAGGAGGACATTCCTTCAAAGGTTTGCCACACTCAGGGCATACGAAGTCCTTGCGTCCTACGATTTCAATGCGTTCGTGATTTTTGCTCTTTTCACACGTGTCGTTCAAGCACATGCCCCAACGCGAACGTGTACGATTATGATTGTTTGTTGTTGCCATTTCGTTTTTATGTTATGTTTAGTTTTGAGGTTAAAGGATTAGGAGGTTAGGAGGTAAAAAATACATTATGCCGATAATTAACAAAACTTACTTTTTACCTCATAACCCCATAACCTTATTATTACATTACAGAAGGGGAAGCGGGTGGTGTATCCCCATTTACAGGGCCTGTCTCAACAGGAGGCAATGAAGATGCTGGGGCAAAGAGAGGCTTTAACACCTCAACCGTACCTGCAGACTGCCATGCTGCCATACCCTTCATCCACACGGTTGTTCTTTCTGAGAGTTGTTTGCCTTCGACTAACTTCTTACACATTTTCCAATCGTAAGGGCCATAGTTCTTGCCAGCTGCATTGATGTATAGTGCCACTTCGGGTTCTGTCTCAACAGGGGGGAGCGATTGGCCTTCAACAGGAGGAATCGATTGGCTATCAACAGGGCCTTCCATTACTGGTGCCGTATCGGGCATCACGTTTTGCGGTTGTTGCACCGTCTGAGATTGTGCTGCTTGCGCTTGCTCCAACGGCTTCTCGTTGACAAACAATGAAGGATATTGCGTGCCATCACCCTCTGAATGAAGCAGAATAGCATTGCCCTCGTCGGTAGCAGGATTGCCCGTGTGCAAGAAGCGTTCATAGCGTTCTTTGTAATTCTTCAACCACTCTACACAGCGAAGAGGGAAACAGTACTGAACACTAATGATCGACAATTCGTCTTTGCGTGGACTCTTGCGATTGATTGTAATCATAGTACGGCCAACAGACTGATTGAACGAGTTCTTAAATGCCTCTTCCAATTTATCAGCAAAGCGCTTTAAGCTAGGATTGTCATCGGGCGAAGGAATTGACACTAATATTACCTTCTTATTAATGCTGGCAGGATTGGTTGGTGAAAGGTTACCCTCATTATTGCGCAGATGTAATTGTACTTGCTCTTGACTAAGGGTTGCATATACGCCACTCTGACGCACAATATTTACGGCAAAGGCCTTTATATCATCATCGGTGCGCAATTTTTGCTGCAACTGAGTCAAGATGTTAAGTCCAAGCACCTTCTTTTCGCTATCAGCTCGCTCTTCATGCTTCGTGCGAACAACTTCGGCTAACTTCGTATCAAAAGCGTCAGTAATGTCGCTCACACTGATCTCATCAGCTAAACGGCCAAAGGTATAAAACTCAGGCGGAAGAATTTTCTCACGAATTTGGCGTGCGATGTTGGGCATATCAATCTTATCGGCTTTGAGGTCGCTCTCAAATTGTGCCATGGTTTCGTCTTCACTCACCTCAATGATAGCACTCTTCATATCCTCCAGTCCCTTGTTTACCTTACGCTGTGCGGTAACCAAGCGTTCGGTTTCGGCTATGGCCTCGCTGATGCGCATACCGAAGGCTGAAATATCCTCATCCAACTTACCAAACTCAATGAATACACGAGCTGTCAACTTTTTGGCAAATTCAAGTGCTACGAGCATCGTCTTTGACGTATAGTATTCAGTCAAGATGCTTTGGTGTTCCGCATAGCGTCGTGCACCAATACCGACCATACGCTGTAGTACGCCCAATCGACTCCACTCGCTCACATTGGCTTGGCGGTCGGCATCACAATCTTCATAGTTGAGTTTTTCTTCTTTCGTAGCCTCTTCGAGTTCCAAACGAATTTCGCCCAAACGTTCGTTAATGAGTTTAGCCACCTTCTGAAGTTCAAGAATCGAGAGGTCACCCGTCTTCCACTTTTCAAAGAGTTCCTTTTCTACATGGCTACGTATTTCCTTCGCTATTTCGGGAATAACGCGTTCCTTGGCTGCGAAGTAGTTTTCAACACCCGTCTCGCGGAAGAAGTTGACGTAGCTTTCGTTCAGGATATTGTCTAACTCATTGAGCGGGCAACTTGCTTTCTTAGCATCTTCAGCCCAATTGATAGCCTTGTCGTGCCAATATTCATTAAATGAGCCATACTCTTGGTCGTTGGGCAATACCTTCTTTTCGAGCGTTAGGTGACCAAGGTCGAGCATCCAGTTTTGCAAATTCTCCTTATTGAGATATTCGCTACGGAAGTCGCGATTGCGCTCTTCGTTAGCATAACCTTGATTTTCGCGCCAATTGTTATATTTGAACTGGTAGAGTACACTCTCGCCTACAGTATAAGTAATATGTTTCAGGACGCGGAGTTCGGGATACATCACACGCTTGATACCAAAGGAATTTACCTTCTTTGTACGAGCAACGGGAATAGCACCTGTCTTGGGGTCGGGTTGTCCATTCTCGTCATACTCATAAGCAAAATCGTCCATGTTTTCGTAGTTGTAAGCACGGATAAAGTCCTCGTTAATTTTGTCATCTTCCTTAACGAAGAACACACGAGCGAACACGTAATCACTGACGATCTTGGGCAACTCCGTAAGCGAATTAACCGTTACCCCATTCTCATTGACATTGCTATAAATGGTTACACCATCAGCTACACCCTTTACTTTATCATTAAAGTAGTCAGCTTCGCCATAGCCCGTAACGTCCTGTGGCTTCCATCTACCAGATTGAAGAGCATTCAGTTCGTTTACAGCAGCATAACCATTCTGATAATAACGACCTTGATCCATATCTGCCTTTGGCAAGTTTCGCTCTGGGATCATGGCAAAAACGTGAATTATCGCATCGGGGAAGGCCTTTCGGCTTTGTGTAATCACATCAATTACCGAGCCTGAACCCGTTCCACCTGCTAAACCCGCAAATATGTGAATGTGCGTTATGCTCGCATCGCCCGATATAGCCGTTACTCTACTATAGGCATCGTTCAAGCTATTTACATAGCCTATAGCATTGGCTGCAAAGAGCAAACGACCCGCACGACGCTTTTGTCCAGCAGCCTTGCCTAATGCGCCAATAGCTGAACGCACAGCACTTACGTTATTGACAATGCCTTTAACCGAAGGATAATTGTCTATATGATCGAGTATGGCTGGTACGTCGATAGCCTTGATATTGAGAAATTCATTGTTGGTGAAAGACGCATCTTGACCCAAAACGCGGAAGTCAGCTCTGGCACGACCTCCTTGTGGCATCATCTCGTCGGTTGAATCGACGTAGAGCAATGCTACAGGCTGCTTTTTGCGTTGTTCGGCATCAGGGAACTCCTCAAACATACGCATTTTAAACTCGCGTAATATCTTACCACCTGTACCGCCCAATCCAACAAGAATGTGATTGCTATTGCAATAGGTTTCGTTCATATAGTTTGTTTTTTTAGATTTATGATTACTCTGTTCTCTTTTCCTCTCCACTACTGTCTGTATCTATTGCGACGCATATTGGGTCGTGAAAGACTTCGGTCGCGCTGGCGACTGCAGTTCTGCCCTCGTCTGCCTATCTCTCGACGTCTGCTCGTTCCATTTCCCTTCGAAATGGTATAATTGGCGATAACAGCGGCCACTACGACGAAGGCTAATGCCCACAACAAACGTCTGATGATATACTTCGTTAAATAATTATTTAGTTCCGCAGTCATTGCCTTCGGGAGTTCTACCAACGAGTGTCCCGAAAAGTCAGCACCTTTACAATAATTACCGAGTATAGGGTGATTGCGTACTATTTCGTTCATCACTTCTTGCGTTTCCGCATGATCTACTATCTCGTTGAGTGTAGCTTTCCCACTCGTTACCATTTGCTCAACAGCCTCAGTGGCCAAGGCTTCAAACTGATTGGCTTTGCGCATAATAGCGAGTGAGCCACATATCAAAGTACACTGAAACATCAAGAGTACGCCCAAGATGCCTCCTACAATATAGGTTGACAATGACATCACAGCATCTTTCCACCAACCTTTAATAAGCAAGAAGAAGAGTGCCATACAAATAGCACCGATTACTACCCCCCATAACAAACTTCCTATGGAGTAGCATATAATATTTAGAAAGGTTGATAGCATATTTTCAAGTATTATTAGAACTATCTTGCAAAAATATACTCTAATTTTAAGGAATATATCATTAAAAATAATGATTTTTATATCATTTATCTATTAATTTGATAAAACGAGCTATCATTTTCATCAGTATTAATTCATGTTAGGCTTTCAAATTGCAATTTAATGGGGCCTCTCTCCCTACCCCCTCCCCCGGTCGGGGAAGAGGTTAGGGAGAGAGGCCCCATTATATTAAGTCAAAAAAGCCACGCTTACCTTTTGAGTAAGCATGGCTAATATTAAGATGTGTATAATGAATGTTAGGAAGTGATATTACTACTTCACACCATCCTTTTCGGTCATGTCAGTAGGACGCATAGAGACGGTGATGCAGTTGTTTTGCTTGAGCACTACGTTGTTAACAAAGTCTTGAATATCCTTTGAAGTAATGCTCTTGAGTGTAGCCTCGTAGTTAGTGCGGAGGTCTTTGTTCCAAACTACCTTCTCAGTGATAAGGTTCATCCAATAACCATTCTTCTTTTGGTTGTCGGCATAATCCTTCAACTCAAAGGCGAGTACCTTCTCAAGTTCGTCAGCCGTTACACCATTCTTTGCAATATCTTCAATGCCTTGCTTCATAAGCAAGAGAGCAGAGTCAAGCTGAGCAGGCTTTACAGGACATTGAGTTACGAGTGAATAACGATCGTTCACACCGTAAGAGGCAGAACCGTCAGTACCCACACTGTAAGCAATACCAGCATCCTCACGAATGCTCTTGAGATAACGTTGCGTAAGTACGGCACCGAGAGCGTTAACCACAGCAGCTTCCTTCATTGTATAAGGATTCTTACCTGAATAAATCTGAACAACTATGGCCTGAGGTGTTTCCATTTGACGGAAGAAGTGGTTGTTAACCACACCTTGTACGGGCTCAACTTTGAGGTCGATGTAATGTTCGCGCTTCTTTACGCCCTTGAGCGGAGCAATGTATTGTTCTGTAAACTCACGGAGTGAGTCAACATTGAGTGCACCAGTGAAGAAGAAGTCAAAGTCACCAGCTGCATTGAAGCGCTCGCTGTACAACTTCTTAATTGTTTCGAAGTTTGCCTTGTTGAGGTCAGCCAACTTAAGCGAAGCGCGCAAGGGGTTATGACCATAAAGTGTAGCCTGCAAAGAGTCAGAGTAAGCCTTCATAGGTTGCTTTTCAGCATTTTCAAGGCTTGTGCGCAACATGGTGATTGTATTGTTATAACCGTCAACATCGTTGCAAGGAGCTTGGAAACGGAGGTAGATAAGCTCAAAGAGTGTACGCAAGTCCTTAGGAGTTGAAGTACCAGAGATGTTCTCTGTTGTATTATCCAAGTCAACGCCACAGCCTACTTGCTTACCAGCCAATTTCTTCTGCAACTCAGTGCTATTAAAGTTGCCCACACCGATAGAGTTCATTACCTGAGACATCAACTTTGTATTGACAATATCCTTTGTAATGATTGCATTCTGACCGCCGAAGCTGCTAGCTACGAATTGCACCTCAGAGTCGTTGTAGTCAGTTTTCTTAAAGAATACGCGAGCGCCATTTGATAAAGTCCAGCAAGTGTAACCAAACTCTGCAGGTGTTTCCTTTACGATTTTACCCTTCTTGGGGAGAGTAGGAACGAGTGGTTCGTTCTTTACATTGTCAACGTAAGCCTCTACCTTAGCAGCCTTAGCAGCAGCAATAGCTTGCTTGAATTGGTCGACCGTAGGAATGGTTACGCCCTCCTTTTCAGGATACATAGCCATGCACACGAAGTTTGTATCGGTGCGTGCAGTGAGTTCCTTAAAGAGTTCTGAAGAAGCAGGAGCCAACATCTGCATTTGGTTCATCTGCTGCGTCATCATCTTATAAGTGTTATACTCGTCCTCAATTGAGGGGATAGGATCATTCTCGAGGAAGTGGCGAACGTACTGGGGAACGTAGAAGCTATTCTTCTGCTTGTCGCGATTGTTGTAGATCGTTTCGATGCCACTCATAAACTCTTCGCTGGCACGATTGATTTCAGTACCTGTGAAGCCGAACTCATCGACGCGCTTGATCTCCTTCATAACAGCCTCAAGTGCTTCCTTATCTTGACCAGGTTTGGGTACGATGATTACGCTATAAGCATCTTTCGTCTTTGAGATGATGTAGTTACCGTCGTCTGCTCCAGCATAAACAAAGGGGCAGTCAGGCTTCTGTGCAGCCTCGCTCAAGCGTGCGTTGAAAGCACTGCTGGCTACAGTCTTCATCAATTGTACGGTGAGGTAGGCTGTCGTATTCTTGTACTCTTCGGGCACAAGGGGATCGTGCTTAAACATTACTTGAATGTAAGCTTGGCTCTGCTCCTTATCCTTATCGATAACGTAGATAGGCTCTACATTGTCGGGCACAGGATAGTGTTCGTACTTCGCAGCATTCTCAGGCATTACAATGGGTGAGAAGAATTTCTTAATCTTAGCCTCTACCTTATCAACGTCAATGTCGCCTACGATAATAATGCCTTGCAAGTCGGGACGATACCACTTCTCATAGTAGTCGCGCAACTCTTTGGGCTTAAAGTTGTCAACTACACTCATCAAGCCGATAGGGAAACGGTGGCCATAACGAGAGTTGGGATAAAGCGTAGCCAAGTTGCGCTCAAAGATGCGCTGTGAGGCACTTGAGCGCATACGCCACTCTTCGTGGATTACGCCACGCTCTTTGTCAATCTCTTTGGGATCAAGCGTCAAGCCATCGGCCCAGTCGTGGAGAATGAGCAAGCAAGAGTCAACGTTGCTTTCGGTTACAGGCACATCGTCAATGTTGTATACCGTCTCGTCCGTAGAGGTATAAGCATTGAGGTTTTGACCAAACTTTACACCAATGCGCTCACAAAACTTAGTAAGAGCATCGCCAGGGAAGTTGTTTGTACCATTAAAACACATGTGCTCCAAGAAGTGAGCCAAGCCGCGTTGGCTTTCCTCTTCCTGCACGGCACCAACCTTTTGTGCGATGTAAAAGTTGGCACGATTTTCGGGCAAGTTGTTATGACGGATATAATAGGTCAATCCGTTGGGCAACTTACCAATGCGCACGTCCTTATCAACAGGCAACGTGGGCAACTGCTGTGCTAAGGTAGGCAATGCGATGAATGCCACCAGCAACAGTAAAAGTGCTTTGATTTTGTTCATTGTATAATGATTGAGTTATTATTTCTTTTAGATTTGACGCTGAATGGGGGTGATTTACTACAAAAATAAGCAAGACATCAAGTTTACTTGAACGTTTTGTTGAGCCGCAGCCTATTTTTACAAAGAAAAATTTGACTTTATTATCTCGTTTAGTTCTTTATCAGAGATGCTTTCACGCTCCGATTTGTCATAAATGTAGTGCAGACCTACTTCTCTTGTATTTTCGTCAATATCAACAATACAAGTTATAACACGAGCACCACCACTTTTGCCTTTCTGTTTAGAACTAATTTTCATTCTAATTTTATGACAACCATTCGACAGTGTGACTCCTGCAATAGGATTACGTTCAATATCATTAAGGAAATCTGCATAATCCTTCTTAAGAGACTTATAGCGTTTTGCCAAACGCTTAAGTTCTTTATCAAATTTCCTATAAGTAATTATATTATAATTCATTGAGTAATTCTCTTGCGGGTCGTCCTTTTAATTTACCTTGTCTTGCCAACTTCATTTCTCTACAAGCCTCAGCAAGTCCAGCAAGGATATACTCCTTGCTATCTCCGTCCTCTTCCTGAACTTTAGTAGTAGTAGATGCAGACAAAGCCTTCTTAGCCTGTTTGTAAAGTTTTTCGAGTGCACCCATATCGGTAGCACTATTTATTAGGTTGATGAAGTCCGTTTTTATCGCCTCATTGCGATCGAGAGTAAGCGTAGCCATAACTAACAAAACGTTTGAATTATATGCAAATATACGCATTTCCATTTAGTTGCCTTTTATTTTCAATGAACATTTTGTAATTTCGCGGCAAATTAGCGAACATACCGATGATACGCAAATTCGACTTTTTAGTAATTGGTTCTGGCGTTGCTGGAATGAGTTACGCCCTCCAGGTGGCCGCCTCGGGCAAAGGTAAGGTGGCCCTCGTCTGCAAAACTTCAATCGAAGAGGCGAACACGGCCAAAGCTCAAGGCGGTGTAGCTTCTGTGACGAACTTGAAGATTGATAACTTTGAGAAGCACATCAAAGATACGATGATAGCAGGCGACTACATATCCGATCCTCGTGCTGTTGAACAAGTAGTAAAAAATGCACCCGCAGGCATTGAGCGCTTGGTTAAGTGGGGTGTAAACTTTGATAAGAAGGAAGACGGCTCTTTCGACCTTCATCGCGAAGGTGGCCACTCTGAGTTCCGCATCTTACATCATGCTGACGATACAGGCTTCGAAATTCAGCGCGGACTGATTGAAGCCGTGCGTCGCGACCCCAACATCACGGTACTTGAAAATCACTTCGCCGTTGAGATCATAACGCAACACCACTTGGGCATTGAGGTAACACGCCGCACGCCCGACATTGAATGCTATGGTGCTTACGTACTCGACCCCGACACACAGAAAATTGACACCTTCCTATCACGTGTCACCGTACTCTGCACAGGCGGTTGTGGTGCCGTATATGCCACGACAACGAACCCCGAGATTGCCACAGGCGACGGCATCGCTATGGCCTACCGTGCTAAGGCTACCGTTGAAGGCATGGAGTTCATACAATTCCACCCCACGGCCCTTTACAATCCACGCGAGAAGCACCCTGCTTACCTCATCACCGAGGCCATGCGCGGTTATGGCGGTATTCTCCGTTTACCCAATGGCGAGGAGTTTATGCAGAAGTACGACAAACGTCTTTCACTCGCGCCACGCGACATCGTAGCACGTGCCATTGATAAGGAAATGAAAATTCATGGTCTTGACCACGTTTGCTTGGACGTAACCCACAAAGACCCTGAGGAGACGAAGCACCACTTCCCCAACATCTACCAGAAGTGTCTTTCTATTGGCATCGACATTACAAAGCAATACATTCCCGTTGTACCTTGTGCCCACTACCTTTGTGGGGGTATCAAGGTCGACTTAAACGCTTGTTCGTCTATCAACCGCTTGTATGCCGTGGGTGAATGTTCATGCACTGGACTGCATGGTGGCAACCGTTTGGCGAGCAACTCTCTCATCGAGGCTGTGGTCTATGCCGACGCTGCTGCTAAGCACTCTATCGAGAATATTGACAAGTACACATTCAATGACAAGGTGCCTGAATGGAACGATAAGGGTACGCTTACGAACGAAGAGAAGGTGCTCATCGCTCAAGATGTCAAAGAAGTAGAACAGGTGATGTCAGCTTACGTAGGCATTGTACGTTCTGACCTTCGTCTGAAACGTGCTTGGACGCGTCTCGACCTCTTGTACGAGGAGACGGAAGAGCTCTACAAGAAGGTGAAGGCGACACGCGACATTTGCGAGCTTCGCAACATGATCAACGTGGGCTATCTCATCACGCGTCAAGCGCTTGAACGCAAAGAGAGCCGCGGTCTTCACTACACCGTTGACTATCCTAAGCACGCTTACGACCAAAATTAAAAACAAAAAGACAGAGAATGCATTATCAACTATTGATAATGCATTCTCTGTTTTTGTAAACGATAAATTGCAGTTTAGCGTTTTACCTTCCGTCGTTCCTCCGTATGTTTGATATCGGTCATAGGACCGTCAAACTGCGTATGAACAGGGTGAGCCGTTTGCTTAGCATAACGACTCACACTGAGTATCATGCCAATATAAGCACAGTTAATAAGCGTTGATGTACCACCACGGCTTATGAGGGGTAAAGGCTGCCCCGTCACAGGGAACAAACCTACGGCCACCATCATATTGAGTATCGCCTGCGAAACGAGCAGTAAGGTTAAGCCCATAATTAAGAAGGCAGGGAAATTACGTTCACATCGACTCGCGATGCGCCCCGCTCGGAAGAGGAGTATTATGTATAGGAAGACCACAATGGCCGCGCCCCATAACCCCATCTCCTCTATTATCACCGCAAAGATGAAGTCGGAGAAAGCTTGACTCAAGAAGTCACGTTGCACGGAGTTGCCTGGCATACGACCTATACCATTGCTCGATGCTATGGCAATATTGGCATGCGCCACTTGTGCTCCTTTGTCTATATCGTAGGTGGCAGGGTCGTCATCACGACTATTTTCATCGCCTGATATGTGCGTTTCGACACGATGCTTCCACGTTTCTAAACGGTGCAAACCTGGCACGTCGGTCGAAAAGAAGGTGAGCACGCCCACGACTGTGCCGATAAGCGCTATTACACCCAAAAGTTTACCCAATTGCGTAAGCGGCACACGACCTATAAACATCATAATAAACACTACGCCAAAGAGTAAGCCTGCCGTTGAAAGATTTTCAGTTACAATAAGTGCCAAAGGGAAACCGAGTACAATCATGATAATTTTGAAAGCTCTACGGTCTGCCCCTCCCTCACGTTGCAAACGCGAAAGTATAAGTGCAACGGACAACACTACCGAACCCTTGGCTATCTCTGAGGGCTGAAACTGTACAAAACCCCAATCTATCCAACGGGAAGCGCCGTTGGTGCTACCTCCCATTAATGTGATACTCAATAGCAGCAACGAAAGTGGCCAACACAATATGGGGAGTGCCTTAAACATTCGGCAGGGTATGCGGTGGATAACCAAGGCCACCAATGTACCTGCTGCTAAGAATAGGGCTTGCTTGACCAAAGGGTCCCAAAAGCGACCACTTTTATAGGCCAACGTACTGGCTGCACTATACACTTCAATAAGTGATATAATGCACAAAAAGAAGTACACCACCCATATTACTCTATCGCCCATGAAAAGGGCACCGATTGAGCGATGGGGGCGCTTCTCGGCTTGAGCACTCACCTCGCCAGCCGATGATGAAGGAGTCACCTCAGGGGCAGCTACCCCTGGGCTTGCCTCATCAACCATTGGCTCTGCTGTAGGCTCTACCTTATTTTTTTTCGAAAAAAATCCCATGGGAGATATTTTTTTTATGAGTTTAATAAGTTTAATGAGTTTAATAGGTTTAATAAGCCCCACCAAACTCATAAACTTATTAAACTCATAAACTTATTAAACTCAATAAACTTATTAAACTCAAT
>ERZ1023670.205-NODE-205-length-20189-cov-11.737558_pt1 | contig 20189 bp, 15 predicted proteins | sample MGYA00380342_ERZ1023670 | MGnify/ENA primary metagenome ERZ1023670 (study PRJEB33179, sample SAMN07448984) | human gut metagenome | biome: Human-gut; feature: Human associated habitat; material: Faeces | host: Homo sapiens | place: India: Bhopal | collected...
TGAGATAAAAACTTATCTCATTCTCAATCACTTATAAAAAATACATACTTTCACATGAGAAAACTATTATCATTGATGCTGATGGCAGTCACGGTGCTGCTGACGGCATGCGGTAGCGACGACGAGGCGCAGACCGTGAGTTTCGACAAGACTGTTTATGCCCTTACCGATGGTTCAGTGTCGGTGACGCTTGGCGCCAACTTCACCCCCGGCCAGGCGCAAGACTATCCCGTCACCTTCGGCGGCACGGCCGTGAAGGACAAGGACTACACCGTCTCTGGCGAGAAATACGTGCTTGGCGGCGCGTCGCCCGTCACGACCATCGTGGTAACGGCGAAAAACAACTTCGACACTGACAAGACCATCACCATGACGGCCGGCGGCGCCACCACTACCATCAAGCTTGGCAAGCGTGAGCGCATGCTCTACTCGTTCTCGCAGAAGACTTATCTGCTCGGCGATGAGGTGGAAGTGGAGATTGGCCTGCTCAAGGCAAGCGACGGCTCAAAATACGTGGCCACGCAGGACATGAACGTGAGCATAGAGCCGGATGCCAGTTCCACGGCAGTGGAGGGCACTCACTACACCATCGAGAACAAGACGGCCACGATAGCCGCAGGCAAGAGCAGCTGCACGTTCAAGATAAAGAGGATGCAATATGAGGAAGGCAAGTCCACTATCGTGTTGAAGCCAGCGCTCAGCGAGGAAGACGGATTCGTGGGCGGACAGTTCCCCACGGCCACCGTTGACATCATCGGCAGCTATGTTACCGACTTGATGGGAGAATGGACAGTCTATAAGGTCGTGAATGACAAGGACTATTGGAAGAAAACGTGGTATCTTGAAGAGAAAGAAGTCAAGAATATCCCGGAGCTTAACGACAACGACACCTATACGTTCACAAGCGATAATGGCGGTCTTGTCTTGACCACAAATTTGCAGTCTGGATACAAAAACTACTTCCGTGACAAGTCTGCGTTTACTATTGACAAAGAAATAACGTTCCGTCCAGGAGGTAATTATGGCATGGATAAAGTCACATTGCAGATGCTGAGACTTGAAAACGTTAACCGTTATTTCTCGGCAAGTCAGGTTAGCGAGGACAAAGTGGCGTATGTCGGTGTAAGAAACATTAAGGACGACAACGGCGAGACAATGCTCGACCTGTTCATCATTGACTATGAGCCAAAGGATTTCTTGTCTACTCTCGCGGACTATGATTATTATGACAAGAAAAAGCCTACGGCCGTATTGTATACGGACGAACAGTTTGAGCTTATCTTGAAGAAAAAGAAATAATATGAGATAATCGGCTATTGGATTCCTTTCCAATAGCCATCAAAATGGCAATATTATGAAGAAAAGTATTTTATTGTTATTCGTTTCTTTGCTTGGGCTTGTTTCACAGGCTTCAGAAACAAGGTTTAATCCAAATTCGTTAGGATTTTGGAATTCCTCAAATGCAGACTATCATGTTAGTCCAGTAAACGTCAGCAGCCTCGAGCAATACGAGTACATCCTACGTGAAGGAAGTCCATGCGTCGTTTTCTTTATGGCAGCTTGGTGTGGCCCATGCAGAATAGTCAATACGCAGGTGGCAACACTGGCAAACGAACACAAAAACATCATATTCTTGATAGTGAATGTTGATGAACTTCCTGCTATTCCAACAAAATATGGTGTAAAAGAGGTCCCAACTTTGCTTTTCCTTGATGCAACAGGAAATGTAAGAGATCGCGTCATTGGTGTCGGTTCCATGCAAAACTATGAGGAATGCATAATGAAGATTAATAATAAATGAGATTTTGGGTTGCGTCACCCTGTCTTCGGGTTGGCGCAATCCATTTCTAGACACAATGCCAATGATAAGGTTCTTGTTTCTGTTTCTATTGTTTTATCCTTTGTCCTCGTGTTCCAAGGACGTTGTGGGTGCTGTATATACCGCAAAAGAAGGCAAGTCTTTAGTTGGGTGTAGCGTTTCGCTGTTGTCGGTGAAAGACAGCAGTGTCATTTGTGGTACCCAAACCGTTGAGACCAGTTTCTACAAGCAATACTCCTACAAGCTGCCTGTGCAAAACGACAGCACCTATTTGCTGCGCTTTTCCATGGTGGGTTACAAGACGGTGTACAAGACCATACGGGTGAAGATTGCGCAAAGCATGAACCAAATGGTGGTGGAGAATGTCCGTCTGGAGGAAGAATCGAAGGCGTTGCCCGAAGTAGTGGTTAAGGCCACGAAGATAAAGATGGTGATGAAAGGAGATACGATAGTTTACAACGCCGACGCTTTCGCTCTCGCCGAAGGCTCCATGCTCGACGCCCTCGTGAGCCAGTTGCCCGGTTGCAAGCTTGTGAAAGGGGTCATCTATGTCAATGGGCAGCGAGTGACATCGCTACTGGTCAACGGTCGCAACTTCTTTTCAGGCGACGCGAAGTTGGCATTGAGCCACCTGCCAGCCTACGTTGTCGACAAGGTAAAGGTCTACAAGCACGATGGCGAGGCAAGCCGGCTCATGGGGGAGGACATGGGCGACAAGAGCCTCGTGGTGGACGTAGGGTTGAAAAAGAAATACTCGGTGGGGGCCGTGGAGGAACTGAAAGCCGGCATTGGAACCCACGACAGGTACGTGGCCGACTTGAACTCGATGCTGTTTGGCAAGAAGGCAGACGTGATGGTAAACGGCGGCACAAACAACATTGGCGACTTGGAAAGCTCGCAGCTCTCCGAGAACGGGGCCGGTGTCGTTGACAAGAAGACCATGGCAGTAGCAGGGCGATTCTCTTTCAAGGGAAAGACATTCGACGATAACATAAGGGGCGACTACACTGTCGGTACTGACCGAGGACACCAACTCAGCCGGACCGCTACGGAGAATTATCTGCAAGGCGGCAACATGTTCACGGCCTCCGACAACGACAGCCACGACAAGAGCTCATGGGTAACGTCGCGAAACTTCTTCGGCAAGCGGCTCAAGAGCCAGATTGTAAAGGCAAGCCTGATGGTCTTCTACAACAAGTCGAGGCGATTGGGGGTCTCTCGGTCGGGCATGGCCGACGTTAAGCCTCTCGACAACACGGTGTGGCTCGACAGCCTGACGCAATGGGAAGCAGCGACCACATCGCCTTTCCGCGGCGCGATAAACCGTGTGATGGCGCAAAACCTGACGAGGCAGACAACGCTCAACACTCTGATGAGCATTTCAAGCCGCTTGGCTTTCGGCAAGTCGAAAGGCCGATACGGCAACATGATAGACTGGTCGCTCCGACTGAAATACAACACTGGCAACGGAAAGACGTTCAACATCAACGACTTGTACTATTTCGATGAAGGCAGCCGCGACTTTCGCGACAACTACTATGACAAGCCGTCGAAGAGCTATTCGGTCAACCTGCAGGCATCTTATGCCCACAGGCTCACATCCAAGGCGGACCATGTTAACTCCCTTTTCGCATATTTCTCGGCCTCGGTCTTGCATGCGTACGACACGTCCGACAACAACCTCTACCGTCTCGACCAGCTTGCCGACTACACGCAAGGACGTTATCCGCTGGGCATGCTGCCATCGGCGGCCGACGACCTCTTCGACGTGCTCGACGAGTCCAACAGCAGTCACAACAGCGGCAGGAACACAATGGCCGACGGAAGCCTTAGGCTTGAGATGAGACATGGCGACGGCATGACCCGCCCGCAGCTCACGGCAAAGCTCACGCTCCCCTTGACGTGGCAACACGAGCGCATATCATATACCCAGAAAAGGCATTACGGCAAGTCGCGCTCGTCAGCTCTCTTCAGCCCTAAGGTGGAAGCGGGCTACAGCCGTACCGACTCCTTGGGCACGCGCTCCGTGAACTTCAATTACGCCACGACGCCATCGCTGCCACAACTGTTGACCCTGCTCGGCGTGCGCAACGACGATGACCCTCTCTTCATCCGCTTGGGAAACGCAAACCTCAGGCAGAGCAGAAACCACACCTTTGAGTTGACCTTCAACACCATGTCGAACGGGAAGTACAACACCTCGTGGGCCCTAAGCACTGGTGCCAACATCCTGCAAGACGCCTTAGGGACGAAGGTCACTTACGACAGGGCTACCGGACAGACAACGTCGCAGCAAGTCAACGTCAACGGCAACTGGTCGGCCAACGCCTCAATAACGCTCAACCGTGGGCTTGATGCCAACCACAACCTTGATTTGTCGGCGTCGTTGAGATCAGACTACTCGCGCAATGTCGACCTCAACCATACGGCGACCGGAAGCGATGATGCCAAGAGCAAGGTCTATACCTTAAACACGTCAGGCTCGCTGACCTTGTCGTATCACAAGAGCCGGAATTTCATGGCCATGCTGATAGCCACGGTCAACAACAACAGGGTGACAGGCAGTCGCGACGACTTCATGGCCACAAACGCCACCACATATTTCGCCACGGCCAAGGTGATGGTCAAGCTGCCTCTTGGCTTCGAGCTGACCAACAACATCAACGAGATGAAGCGCACGGGGTTCAACGATGACAGCATGAACGACAACAGTCTCGTGTGGAACGCGCGGTTGTCAAAGACCTTTCTTAAAGGTGCGCTAAGCGTTAACCTCGACGCGTTCGACATTCTCGGGCAGATAAGCCAGACGCAAGTGGTCATGGACAGTCAGGGACGCACGGAGACATGGGCCAACACCCTGCCTCGATATGTGCTCCTGCGTTGCAGCTATAAGTTAAACCTCGGCAAGAAGCGTTGAGGCCTGGTCGCGGTAAGGTATGCCTTCAGGGGCCGGTCTTATGCAATAGTAAATGTTTCTTTTATCTTTTATGTCTCATGCCGGAAGCGAATCATATTGCCAGCAACAACGTGAGAAACGACTTCAGCTTCTCTCCCCAACCTGGCTCCGCTGCCAAGTCAATATTGCTGATGGTCTGGATTATCTTGCACTGGACAAGATAATCTTTAAGCCGGTTTGAGTATTCATCGTTATTCAGCAACAACCACAACTCCTCATCCAGATAAGCGTACTCCACATTCCTGCCAATCCATGCCCTTGATGGCGCATTGGTCGCACTTTCTCCATGTTCTTTCCACGACAAGTGCCAGAACCCATCAGTCCGCAAATAGTAAAAAGGATAACACAAAGGCGTAAGGTTGCTTTGACGCCCCTGGAAAAAGTATTTTCGAAACAGGGTCTCGTATATGCTGTTAACCTCTTCATAGTCAAACCTGTTCCGCTTGAACAGCCCGTCGTGTATGCCTTTCACTATCGACAGTATAAGTACAGGCTTGGCAATGATACGCACCCCGTCGTGTTGTCCCACGCTTCCTTGTCGCATGCTGTCAATCTTGTCCTCATAGTAGGCCAGCGCCGCGTCGTAATTGAAAAAACGTATTACTTTCCCCATATACCAACTAAGATGATTCCATTAGCAAAAGTAAGCAATAAAGCGGAGAATCAACAAGCAAAAAACAAACTTTTATCCTTATTATTTCTTTGAGCAAAGAATAATTTGTAAATTTGCAAATGCATGACGCCCAATATGAGCTGATTGCAAGACTTTATTGGAAAAATTGGATAGTGTTATCTGATTTCTGATAGCTTCGTAACGAATTGTCCCTTCCAAAACAATTGTACGACAGAGAAGCAAATCGGAAGTGAGATGCGCCTTCGTATAGGCGTATCCCTTCCCTTACGCTTTCTCTGTTGGGTTTACTGTGGAAGGGACAACCTGTTACGAAAGCCAAGGGAAGAGGGTACGCTTCCTTTTTATTCTGGCTGAACAAACATAAATCAAGTCCCTTCCACAATGACAACAAAATATGTTTTTTCTGGCCATGAGTCATTCCCTTGCAAGCAACTGTGGTTGAAGAAAGGGTTTGACTATCTGGTGCATGGAAATGATTTCAACGCGCTTGACGCCGTAGTGAGATTAGGCGTTGGGAAAAACATGGTATCGTCTATTCGCTATTGGATGAAAGCGTTTTCCTTGACCCACGATGACATCCTGACTGACATTGCCTACTATCTCTTCGATGACAAGTCGGGCGTAGATCCTTTCATGGAAGACCTTGGGTCATTGTGGTTATTGCATTTCCTCCTTGTGGCCAAAGGCGAGGCCACTATTTACAAGTGGCTCTTTACCAAGATGCAAAGGGAGAGGAAAGAGTTTACCCGCATGCAGGCCCTCAATTGCATCCATAGATACATGATAGAGGCTGGCAAAGAAAAGAGCTTCAATGAGAACACGGTCAAGAAAGACATTGGCGTGCTGCTGCTGAACTACGTGCGGCCCACTAAAGCCCATAGTTTTGAGGAATACACCTCTCTCTTGTTGGACTTGGACTTGTTGCGTAGTGGCAATGATGACACTTCATACCGGTTCAACATCGAGGGCAAACAGCCACTGCCACTGGAAATATATGTTTACGCGCTCTTGAATTGGAAAAGAGGCGACCAAAGTCTTCCTTTCTCCGCACTACACGACTTGGGCCTCATATTCTGCATGACCGACCTTGAGACAACAACCATGCTCAGGAAAGCGAGCGAGGTCTTCCACGAATACATGCAATATAGCGACGTGGCAGGTGTAAGACAGATTCAATTCATGAAGGACTTGCCTGCCAAGGCAGTTCTTGACAAATACTATCACAATGACTAAAATTTGTTTGTCTGCCAATATCGAAAACGGTTTTCCAGACGGCAGTCAATATATAGTTACGCCCAATGCCAAGAAAGCCGCCGCCACTATCGTGGATGGCTTCCACGGTGGCATTCACTCATTTACCATCATTGGCACTTACGGCACTGGCAAGTCAAGCTTCTTGATCGCATTGAAAGACGACTTGACAGGACGGGGACAGCACAAATATGTTGTCAAGAATCCAAAAGTCTTGTCTGCCAAGAAAAGCTTTGAGGTTCTCGACATAGTGGGCGACTACGCCGACATGGCAAGCATTCTCTCACGCAAGCTCCACGCGGAAGGTGATGCCACTGACGTTCTCAACGCTCTACGCGATTATTATAACCAACTGCGGAACCAAGGCAAGTTTCTCGTAATCCTTGTCGATGAGTTTGGCAAGGTCTTGGAGCACGCGGCAAGGCAAAGCCCTGAGAAAGAGATGTATTTTCTGCAAAGATTTGCTGAGTTTGTCAACGTGCCGACACGCGACATTATCTTGATTACGACCCTGCACCAGAATTTCAGTGCCTACGCAAAGGAGTTGAATGAGTCGCAACGCGAGGAATGGACAAAGGTTAAGGGACGCTTCCAGGAAGTGGTGTTTGTTGAGCCCGTGGAGCAAATCCTGCTGCTGGCTTCCAAACGAATGTCAAGGTATTCGCCTGTGCATTCCATGACGGAAAACTTTCGCGCCATTTATAAAATAGCCACAGCTTCGAAATTCATATCCAGCGACATGCCGTATGAGACTTCCGCGGGATTGTATCCTTTTGACTCTTTCTCGGCTTATTGCCTGACACAAGCAATACAGCGTTATGGGCAGAACGAACGCTCGCTCTTCTCGTTTCTCAACTCCCAGGGCGACAACACCCTAAGCTCTTTCAAACCAGAGGAGCACAAGACTTATAGTTTACAACAAGTGTACGACTATGTTGCCAACAATTTCTACTCTTACTTGCAGGATGCCAATGCCGACTCCATGAACTGGAGTGCCATGCGCATGGCCATAGAAAGGGTAGAGGGGCAGGCATGGGAAACGGCATTGGCCATGATAGACGCCACGAAAATGGTCAAGGCCGTGGGAATGCTTAACCTTTTTGGCAATGCCGGATTCACGTTGACCCGTGAGCAACTTTGCGCATACGCGCGAAATGCCATGGACTTAAAGCAACCGGAAAGCACAGCCAAGGCCCTGGAACGATACAAGATAATTCGCTATGCGGAATACAAGCGTCGCGTCGTACTGTTTGAAGGAACAGACATCAACATAGAAGACGAGATCTTGAAAGCCGGCATGGTCGTGAGCAAGCCTGTGGCTTATATAGGCGAGTTGAAGGAATTTTTCAACCGCAACGTGGCTTCTGCCAAGGCCTCCTATTACCACCGCGGCACGCCACGTTTCTTCTCGTACGACATTCTTGAAGCAGGCGAAGACCGCGTTCCGTCGGGAGACATAGACGGATACGTGGAGCTTATCTTCCCGCCTTCGGAAAACTATGCGGAAGAATTGAAGGAGTTGAGCAAGAATTGCGCACATGCCATAATCTTCGCCTGCTTCAACAATACGAAAGAGATTGTCGACCATCTCTACAACCTCAACAAATATGAATATATCCTGCATCACGTACTTGCTGACCAGGCTGACCATGTGGCAATAAAAGAAGTGAGGAGCCTACACGACTATGAATCCATCCAACTGAATAAGGATATCCACAATTGCCTGTATTCTTATTCTGGCAACGTGACGTGGATATACAAAGGGGAAGAGAAGCGCATACGGTCGCAAAAGGATTTCAACCATCTATTGTCTGACGTTTGTGATGACGTATACTGCCTAACGCCCATAATGAGCAATGAGCTATTCAACAAGAACAAGCTCAGTGGCTCAATCTCAGGTGCCAAGTCAAAATACCTCCAGGCATTGGTCAACAATAGCGGCTTGGAAGACTTCGGATTCGACCCGAAGAAGTTTCCCCCGGAGAAAACCATATACTACAGCCTGCTGAAAAACACAGGGCTGCATCATGACGGAGTGTTCGCGGACGGTCCATCCAATACCGACATTGACACGCTTTGGGAAGCCTGCGAGGATTTTCTCAAGTCCACGGCCGCCAAGGCACGGAAAATATCAGAGTTGGTAAAGAAGCTCTCGGCCCAACCTTATAAGCTGAAGGCCGGATTTCTCGACTTCTGGATTCCTACATACCTATTTATCAAGCGGCAGGACTATTCCCTATATGGTGCCAATGGCGCATATATCCCAGAGGTCAACATGGAGTTTTTCGAGCTTCTGCAGAAGCATCCCGACGAATACCTCATAAAGGCCTTTGACGTGTCGGGGGTGAAGATGGAGTTTTTCAACCAATACCGCAAGTTTGTTAATCTTGAGGCTGTTGGTGGCATAAACAGCAACCAGCTCGTCGATACCATCCGCCCGTTCTTCTTCTTTTACAACCGACGGTTAAACGACTATGCCAAGCACACTCGAAAGTTCGACCATGAAGAGACGAGGAAGTTCAGAGACATCCTCGCGAAAGCCAAAGACCCGGAGAAGACATTCTTGGAAGACCTGCCAGCCGCGTTGGGCTATGACAAAAACAATAAAGACAAGGAAGAGTTTGCCCGGCAATATGGCTATGTCATCAATCGTGCCGTCAGGGAATTGCGCACTTGCTACACTAAACTGATAGACCGCGTCGAGCAACACTTGGTAGACAAGTTAGGCCTGGCGTCATGCGAATACGATGAATATGTGGACGAGATACGTGAACGATTGTCGTCGGTGAAAGCTTACCTGTTGACAGATCGCTTGCGCGAATTCTACAACCACGCCATGGCCGAGTTCGACAACCGTACGGAATGGTATCAGTCAGTTTGCTTCGTAGCCCTGGGACACCCTCTTGAACGCCTGCGCGACGATCAAGAAGAAAAGCTGATGAATGAATTGGCAGAGCTTTTCAAGGAGTGTGAGAAATACGCGGAAATATCAAAAGTGAAAACGGGCGATGATGAGCAAGTCTACTCTTTCGACATGGTGACAAGCGATGGAGACATAATCAAGCCACAGACTTACAAGCTGCGTGAAAAAGACATTGCCGCCTCAGACCAGATGGAGGACCAGATAGAAAACATACTGAAAGGAAATGGCGATGTTGCCATTGTCACCCTTCTAAGAATATTAAACAAAAGATGCGGCAAATGAAGATAAGACATATACTGGGCATATCCGGAGGCAAGGACAGCGCGGCCTTGGCCATCTACATGAAACAGAAATACCCTGGGCTGAAAATAGACTATTACAATTCCGACACTGGCTGCGAACTGGCCGAGACCGAGCAGCTCATTGACCGTTTAGGGGCCTACCTCGGTCATGTAACCCGTTTGCGGGCCGCTGAAGGCAGTCCGGAACCCACGCCGTTTGAACATTTCCTGAAAGCAATGGGAGGGTTCTTGCCTTCCCCTCAAATGAGATGGTGCACTAAGAAGATGAAACTTGACGAGTTTGAACGCTTCGTAGGCGATGACATGGCCATATCTTATGTCGGCATACGAGGAGACGAGGACAGGGATGGCTACATATCATCAAAGTCTAACATCCAGTCTATTTTCCCGTTCAGGAGAAACATTTGGAGCTTGGACGTGGTCAACAAGTTCTTGCACAACGAAAACATCGAGCAAATCTCTGCCATCTACGACCGCCTTTGCCCCGATGGATTGATGAAAGAAGACTTGATGGAAATCGTCAGAAGGCCAATAACCAAGCAGTTTTACTATTCCAAGAAGCTGGACGCCCTGCTCGACTTTGACGTCAAGATGTTCAACCACGCCGTATTTGAGTTTCTGCATGCCACCGACTATCCTGTCGGAAAATTGTCGGAAGACGAATTCCCATTGCTCGACAATGATGCCATAATCGTCAAGGACGACGTTTTCCGCTGGTTGAGGGAAAGCGGCGTCGGAGTGCCAAAATACTATGAGGAGATACCGTTTGAAGTTGAAGGTAAGAAAGGGACTTACTGCCGCAGCAGAAGCGGTTGTTTTTTCTGTTTCTACCAACAAAAAATAGAATGGATATGGCTATACGAGCAACATCCAGACCTCTATCGCAAGGCCATGTCGTTTGAGAAAGACGGCTATACTTGGAACCAAGGGGAGAGCCTTGCCGATTTGATCAAGCCGGAACGCGTCAAGCAGATAAAGCTCGACGTGATAAAGCGGCAGGAAGAAAACAAGAAACAAAACAAGGGCACTACACTCGCCGACATCTTCGGCGATGAAATAATGTGTGCCAATTGCTTCATATAAGACCATGCTAAAAGAAGCCTATTTCTCAAATATCAGGCATTATGTGTCGCGCACGAAGTGGGAGCCAGCCGGTTTCTTCTCGGAAGGGTTGTGCAATTCCACGTCGTTCAATCTCAAGTTAGGCTTCTTCTCGTCTTCCGCCATAAACCTCCTGGCCGACGGTTTCGCGGCGTTTCTATACAATGGGGGGCGTATGAGGATGATTATCAACGACATCCTGTCAACAGACGATGAGGCCGCCATAAAGAAAGGATTATCCGCCGACAACATTGTTGACGCTTTTGACCTTAATGACGTAGAAGGCATGAAAGAGGTGCTCAACGAACGTGGCAGGCATTTCTTCGACTGCCTTTCATGGTTAATCCAGCGAAGACGCATCGAGATTAAAGTAATCGCGCCAAAGTGCGGTTTCGGCATTTCGCATTTCAAATGTGGATATTTCTCCGACTCCGTCAACCAAGTGGCATTCGAGGGTTCTTGCAATTTTTCTCGCACCGCCCTGTTGGACAACAACGAGAGCCTGTCCATTTTCTGCGACTGGGATGGCGAGATGGACAAGATGAGGTCATCAGTGCTGGCCCAAGACTTCGAGAAAACGTTCGCGGGCAATGATGAAACCGTGAGATACATTGAGGCGAATGACCTAAAAGACAAGATAACCACGATTTTCAAGCCTAAAGACATCCAGCGACTACTGGAAGAAGAAAAATCCATAGTGGTTCATCAGCTGCAAGAGAAGCTTCCATTGACAGTCGCGCGGTCCCTGCTGCGGGCAAAGGAAAAGACAGAGCATATCATCGCCATGAAGAGCCAAAAGCAGGCAGATGCGGCGGAAACGATTGATGAACCGCATTTCCCTTACCCTTCCGGTCCACGCGAGTATCAAGAAGATGCTTTCAAGAAATGGAAAGACAATAACCAAAAGGGACTGTTTGCCATGGCCACCGGCACAGGCAAGACCATTACGTCGCTCAACTGCCTGCTGCATATATATAACAGCCGACATTATTATAAAGCCATCATCCTTGTGCCGACAGTGACATTGGTCGAGCAATGGAAAGAAGAATGCGAGAAGTTCAACTTCGGCCGCATCGTCTGCATATCCAGCAAGAACCGCGATTGGCATGAAGAGCTTGCGAACATAAGGCTATTGGAAAGCATGGATTCCACAGGCGACAAACACTCGTATGTTATCATCGCCACTTATGCCTCATTCGCAAGGGAAAAGACATTCAACGAGCTAAACTGCTTTCCCAAAAAGAAACTCTTGTTAATAGCAGACGAGGCTCACAATATGGGCGCGCCAAGCATCATGAACCGCCTCGGAGCCATTCGCTACCTGAGGCGCATAGGGCTCTCGGCGACGCCCGACAGGCAGTTCGACGACGAGGGCAACGCCGCCCTGAGAGATTTCTTTGGGGCATCAGAATCAAGCACTTACGAGTTTTCCATGAAAGAGGCGATAGAGAAAGGCTTTCTCTGCCGATATTATTATTACCCGCACCTTGTCAGGCTGACTGACACCGAAATGAGTGAATATTTGGAGATTTCCAAAAAATTGGCGCCAATGTTCAACTACGGCACGGGCACTTTCAGCAAGGAAGACCGTGTGCTTACGGCTTTGTTGCTCAAGCGAAAGCGCATCTTGCACAAGGCCGCGAACAAGATTGGCGTTTTCCGCGACATCCTGAACGAGCGATATTCCAAGCAGGGCAACCTTAAATACACCCTTGTCTACGTGCCGGAAGGCAATGCCCTGGACAACGCCTCCGCTGACATGTTTGACAGGAAAGAAGACCATGAGGAAGAAGCCTTCACAAATCACCTGATTGACGTATACACGCAAGCGATAAAGAACGTGAGCAAGCAAACCACCGTAAAGCGTTTCACCTCGGATACGAAAGACAGGGAAGCAACGCTGAGGCAGTTTGCCAATGGCGAGCTTGAAGTGTTGACATCGATGAAATGTCTTGACGAAGGTGTTGACATCCCTCGTAGCGAACTGGCGATTTTCTGCGCCAGTACCGGAAATCCAAGGCAGTTTATCCAGCGTCGTGGCAGAATACTCAGGCAGCACCCCGACAAGCACTTCGCCATAATCCACGATTTGGTGGTGGTACCGGAAATAGGGCAAGACTCTTCTTGCTATAACATGGAGCGAAGCCTTCTCAGTGGCGAGCTAAAACGTGTGCGAGACTTTGCCTTGCTTAGCGAGAACGCTGACGCGGCTATAACCGAATTGGAAAACATCCTTGACTATTATAAACTCTCAATATTTTAGCCTATGGCATTTATTAACAACAACAAAATGATAGAGGCGGTGCTGCTCGACAAGGACTTGATGGACTACGGGCAGTACAACATAGCTAACATTCCGTCTATCTTTGCGGCATTAGACAGCGACAACCACATTGTCAACGCCGTGGCCCACATCATACAGCGAGCTGATGAAGGGGCTACCGCAAATGCGATATATAAAGAGATAAACGAATATCTAAAACGCAAACTATGATTTTCAAGGAACTGCATATCAGGAACTTCCGCAGCTACTATGGAGACAACGCGTTCAAGTTCCGCACAAACGGGCTCACGCTCATTGTCGGTGGCAATGGCGATGGCAAAACAACGTTTTTCGAGGCCCTGCAATGGCTCTTCAACACCACCATGCTGACGCAAGACACCACCCTCGTAAACCTCTCGGAGATGAGGAAATGCGAGATGGCAATTGGCGACACTGTCCATGTCGGCGTGACCCTTGACTTCTTTCACGACGGAGACAAAACAATAGAAAAGTCTTTTTCCGTGACAAGGATTGCCGACGCGCCTGGAGGGGAACCGGCATTCAAGACTGGCCAGTTGTCGTTTCTCGGCTACGAGTCGGATGGTGTGGAAAGAATCCCATTCAATGGCGGGGGAGAGACAATGGTAAAGCGCTATTACGATGCGTTCATACGTCGTTTCAGTTTGTTCAAGGGTGAGTCCACGCTTAATGTCTTCAACGATCCAACCGCACTGAAACAACTTGTCGACAATTTCTCAAATGTCAGGGAGTTCGAAAAGATGGTGGACATGACAAGCATGTTTGAGGCCAAGTCAAATCGCCAATACCTGACAGAATGCTCGTCGGACAAGAAAATTGCCAAGACGGCCAAAGAGCTTGAGGCCAAACTGAACAAGGTGACCGAGGACATAGACGCGAAGAAGAAAGAAATAAAAGACAAGCACGAGTCATTGGAACTATATAAGAACAGGCTCAACGACTTGGAACAGGCCAAGGAGTCTTCGGAAAAATACAAGGAGATTTCCGACATCCTAAGCAATAAGGAGACTGAGGCAAGAAAGTTGCGGGCACGCGCCAATCGTACCAATTTCAATACCGCCTTGCTTGACAAGTTGTGGATACTGTGCGTCTACAAGCCTATCTTTGAGGAGTTCAAGCAAAAAATAGCCGCATTGAGCAAGGAAAAACGCCAACAGTCAAAAGACTTCATAGCACAAAGAAACAAGAAGCTTGGAAAGCTGGAAGCGCAAGAGGAAATCTTGGGAGTTCTGGCCAACGGCGCGACACCTCTGCCGTGGTACTTGCCCAACGAGGAGACGATGGAGGAAATGCTAAAGGATGAGGTCTGTAAGGTCTGTGGCCGTCCCGCGCCAAAGGGCTCCGAGGCTTATGAGTTCATGGTGCGCAAGCTCAACGAATATAAGGAACACGTAAAAGCCAACGCATGGAAAGAGGAAAAGAAAAAACTCATAGAAGACGAGGAGCTTTTCAAAGGCAATAACATTGAAAGCCTTCACAACCTGAGCATCAGCCTTGGTGGAAGCCGGGAAGCTGAAATGTCTGGCATCGCAGCCGACATCAAAAACGAGCTTGACTTTGTGGCGTTGCGGCGTGAGGACCTGAAAAAAGTGGAGCAAGGCATACAAGACGCGAAAGACGAAAAAGCACGTTTGCTAATCAAGGTCGGCGTGTCGGAAGAAGTATTCGAGAAGACCTTTGCCGACATCAAGGGCATGTTCAACCAAAGGGAGGAGGCAAGCAAGCGCCTCGTGGAGCTTAACGGTGAACTGAAAAACCTGGTGCAAGCGAAAACTGACCTTGAAGCTCGTTTAAACTTGCTCGACCCGGATAGCAGCCAAGTCAAGAGGTTTCGTGACGTTCACCATGTCTTCAATCTCATAGCCCAAGCGTTCAAAAGGGCAAAAGACCAAAACCTGAGAGATTTCCTCTGTGGGCTTGAAGACAAGGCCAATGAATACATAGGCCGGCTCAGCGCGGTAGACTTCCATGGCAAGGTGCATATCTTCCAAAAGATAGACGGACAGATGAGCATAAGGCTACTGAGCAGCAACGGAACGGAGATAGTGAAAAAATCGGGTTCACAAGAAACCCTGATGTACATCTCCATACTTTTCGCCATCCGCGACTTTACGCAAAGAAAACGCGAAGAGGCTTATCCGCTTATCTTCGATGCCGCGACATCTTCCTTTGGCGACGAGAAAGAAGAGGACTTCTACCGCATTTTCAATGGCATTGAGAATCAGTGCATCATTGCCACAAAAGACTTCATAGACCATGGACAACTAAAGATGGAGGCACTCAACGGAATAGACGGTACTGTTTACCGCATACAAAAGGCTGAGGAATTCGACCAAGAAGACTTGGCCACGATTCGCACAGTCATAACAAAGATAAAATAACAGGGAATGGAAAATCTTTATGAACTATGGGGTAAGCGCAACCCGAATTGGGAAAAGAGATACGCGGAGTCTATCATAGACGTGTTTACTGATTATGGAAGGGGCACTACACAATTTTCAGATGACAGAGGAAAAATCTTTGGTGCCGGCTATGAGATTTTCATCATCGCTTTCTTCATCGGACTGTATTCTAACCAAACCAAGGCCTTGACAGAGGACAAGTCAAAGATAAAGTCTTATGGATATCCTATCAAGAATTGGGGTAATCAGGAAAACAAACTCGGAAGGATGTCGTATAGCCAAATAAGGGAATACATGTTCGCGGCCCTTGTCGCGCGCACCGACATCGATTTCATTGCCTTGGACAAGGGAGAGATAACTCCTCAAAGGGTCGTTGACCAGCTCATCAACAAGATGGAGCAATATGCCAACTTCGGGTTCGACTATATACACGAGAGAATGGAGGAGCAGCCCGATTGCTTCTTCAAGGAAGGGGCGTTCTTGCAACTGTTTCTTGAATTCCTGAATAAAGAAGAGCAAGGCAGCATCGACAGCAACGACGATGACTCTCCTGAGGAAATCTAAAAGATAACGCTCGTGTGCCGAAACAGTGGATTGGGCGTGATGCTTTGCGGGGGTGCCACCGCAAAGCATATATGTCAAAATATTTTACAAATGGTCGTCTGAGAATCGATTTTTTTCAACCAAGCCGTCGCTTGGTCGAAAAAACGCGATTCTTGGGCTATTTTTGTAAATAGTTGACCATCAGTGGATTGTGTTTTTAGAGGTTCCCCGGCGTCGCAAATCCGCCTAATTGGCGTCGCCGTTACACTGTAATCGCATCGCCGTTACGGTGCAATCGCGTCGCCGTTACGGTGAAATGGCGATGCGATTACTGTGTAACGGCAACGCCATTTGGCTACTATCGCAAAAAAATCTGGCCAAAAATCCGCTGCCGGTCTTGCCAAAGGGCAGAAGGCTACCCTTTTTCCGCTCTATTTGCACCTGTTCCCAAGTGTTAAATTTCGGCAATAATAATTTACATTTCCACGCATTTTACCAAAATGCGGGGGCGGTGAGCGCAATTGCCAATGCCGACGTCCGCAAAAACGTTTTTATCCATGTGAAATGAAAACAGCCGCCCGAATCACCATAGCCCCAAAATAATCTGCCAAAATTGCAGCGGTTACGAAAAAAATATGTAATTTTGTCACCCAATGAATACGTCTGAACTGCAAAGGATAAAGCAACGCTATAATATAGTGGGCAACTGCGATGATCTGAACCACGCGCTCGATGTGGCGCTGCAAGTGGCTCCGACCGATCTCAGCGTGCTTATTGTCGGAGAGAGTGGTGTGGGAAAGGAAATCATCCCGCGTGTCATCCACGACAACTCCCCGCGTCGGCGTGAGAAATATTTCGCCATCAACTGTGGAGCCATTCCCGAGGGCACCATCGACAGCGAGCTCTTCGGCCATGAGAAAGGTGCCTATACTGGTGCCGTGGGCGAGGGCGACGGCTATTTCGGCGTGGCAAACAAGGGCACCATCTTCCTCGACGAGGTGGGCGAGCTGCCCATGGCCACGCAAGCCAGGTTGCTGCGCGTGCTCGAGACGGGCGAGTATATCCGCGTGGGCGGACAGGAGATAAGGAAGACCAACGTGCGCATAGTGGCGGCCACAAACGTCAACATGCGCAAGGCCATATCGGAAGGCCGCTTCCGCGAGGACCTTTACTACAGGCTCAATACCATCCCAATAAACATGCCGCCCCTTCGTGACCGCGGCAACGACATCCTGCTGCTCTTCCGCCTCTTCGCCATGCAGATGGCAGACAAGTACAGGTTGCCAAAGGTGACGCTTACAGATGACGCCAAGCAGCTCCTGCTGCATTACAAGTGGCCGGGAAACGTGCGCCAGTTGAAAAACATCACCGAGCAGATGTCGGTGCTCTCGGAGAAGAGGGAAATCAACGCGCAAGACCTCAAGCGTTTCATCCCCGACAACCCCGACTCGACAGAACTTTCCACCATCACCAAGCCCGGCCAGCACTCTTACGAGAGCGAGCGCGAGATACTCTACAAGATTCTTTATGAGCTTCGTGGCAACATCGCCGACCTGCGCCGCGACCTCACGAGCATGCGCAAGCAGATAGACGAGGAGCGGGAGCTTAGGCAGGCCGGCTTGAACAGTGCCATGATAGAGGGCGCGACGCGCGTGCCGGCCATCATGGAGGGAAGCGGCTTCAGGGAGAGCGGCTCGTTCAGGAATCCTTCGCCTCAAGACGCCGATGCCGAGGAGATAAAGGCGGAAGAGCCGGAGAGCTTGAACCTTAACGACTTGGGCAGGCAGATGCTGGAAAAGGCATTGGAGAGAAACGGCGGCAACAGGAAGAAGGCGGCGCAAGAGCTTGGCATTTCCGACCGCACGCTGTATAGAAGAATTAAGCAATATGGTCTCGATAATAAAGGATAAATTTCACAGATGGTTTACCATGCGCGCCTCGAGGGGCAAGGGCATGGCAAGGTTGTCGTGCCTCATGCTGGTGTCGCTCATGCTGGTGGCATGCAGCGTCAGCTATGGGCTTAACGGCGCGAGCATAGACTACACCAAGACCAAGACCATCCAGATTGCCGACTTCCCGATACGTTCCAGCTATGTCTGGGGACCTATGGGGCCGTTGTTCAACAATGAGCTGAAGGATGTCTTCGCCAACCATACACGCTTGCAGCAAGTGAAGCGCAATGGCGACCTCGTGATAGAGGGCGAGATAACGCAATACTCGCAACGCAACAAGTCGGTGTCGAGCGAGGGATATTCGGCGCAGACGGAGCTGTCTATGACCGTGAACGTGCGCTTCACCAACAACAAGAACCACAAGGAGGACTTTGAGAGGCAGTTCACGTCGTCGAAGACCTATGAGACTACGCAGAGCCTGGCGAGCGTGCAAGAGGAACTTGTCACCCAGATGGTGAAGGATCTCACCGACCAGATTTTCAACGCCACGGTAGCCAATTGGTAACCATTCCCCCAAAACGACAAAGCATGGATATAGCCAACCTCATACAACATCCGGAACATCTCGACCGCGACACTCTTTACGAGCTTCGCGGCTTGTTGGCGTTGTATCCTTACTACCAGTCGGCCCGCCTGTTGTTGCTGCAAAACCTCTTCTTGCTGCACGACCCCATGTTCAATGAGGAGTTGCGGCAAGCCGCGCTCTATATAACCGACCGAAAGGTGATATTCGACCTCGTGGAGGCGGCGCATTACCAGATGCCGAAACACCAGGCGGCGCGTAATGAGCAAGCCAAGGGAGAGACGAAAAAGGAGGACAGGACGATAACGCTTATCGACGATTTCCTCGGCTCCATACCCGAGGAGGAACGCCCCGACAAGAAGAAGCGAAAGCGGAAGCCAACGCCTGCCGATGCCGCCATCGACTATGTGTCGTATCTGCTCGAGACGGAGAGCGAGGAAGAGGCGGAAGAAGAGAAAGCGGCTCCGCAGATGAAGGGGCAAAGTCTTATCGACGACTTCATAAATAATGACAAAGGCAAGATAAAACTCAAAGAGGAGCCGGAATATAAACCCACCATCGAGGATAGTGCCTCAGAAGGCGAGAAAGACGGCAACGAGAGCTATTTTACGGAGACTTTGGCCAAAATTTATATCAAACAGGGGCGATATGAGAAGGCATTGGAAATAATTCAACGATTAAATTTGAATTATCCGAAAAAAAATGCTTACTTTGCAGACCAAATGCGTTTCCTGGAGAAACTCATACTCAACGACAAGAACAAAAGCAACAAATAAGTAAAGAAAAATAAATAAAAAATAATCAAGAAAATGTACACATTATTCATCGTACTCATCGTGCTGGCATCGCTGCTAATGATTTTCATCGTGCTCATCCAAGAGTCTAAGGGCGGCGGTTTGGCAAGCAACTTCTCGTCAACCAACTCAATCATGGGCGTGCGCAAGACCACCAATTTCGTGGAGAAGGCCACATGGGGCCTCGCTGGCGCAATGGTAGTGTTCAGCATCGTTTGCGCTTACACGGCTCCTAAGGCCGTGACAGAGGAAAGCGTGCTCGAGAATACCGCCACTCAGCAGCAGAGCACCAACGCCGCCAATACCCAGGGCTTCGGTGCAGCTCAGGCTCCCGCACAAGGCGCGCCTGCACAGGGCGGTCAGGCTCCTGCGGCGCAAGGTTCACAGGCTCCTGCACAAAGCGCTCCCGCTGCACCAGCTGCAAAGTAAAGTTATCCAATTGCCTATATAAAAAAGGTGTGCCAATGATTCTTTGGCACACCTTTTTTATATAGGGTCTATGTTGAATCGTGCGGGCGTTTGGTTTCACACGGATTTGAAAGATTTTGAAGATGTCGACTTCGCCGATTATCCACACCGTCTTTCAACCGTTTTGCAAGGGCGGGTAGGGATGGTTAGGGGCCGTCCGCACCCCGAATGGAACACCTGTCGTGTTTTCTAATGGCCCACAATGCCCGTGTTTGCTAT
>ERZ1023670.215-NODE-215-length-19447-cov-42.975918_pt1 | contig 19447 bp, 17 predicted proteins | sample MGYA00380342_ERZ1023670 | MGnify/ENA primary metagenome ERZ1023670 (study PRJEB33179, sample SAMN07448984) | human gut metagenome | biome: Human-gut; feature: Human associated habitat; material: Faeces | host: Homo sapiens | place: India: Bhopal | collected...
ACCGATACGGCCAAATCCGTTAATACCAATCTTAATCATTGTTCTTAATATTTAATTAATAAATTTAAAAATATTACTATGTTAAACTATCAAGCGAATCCGAAGGAGCTGATAACACCTTTTTTCATCCCTATCAAGCATTTTTTCTTCTTTACGAGCGCAAAGTTACAAAAAATTTTCTAACTTTGCAACCTGAATGAGTATTAAATAAGTTAAAAAAGAACGAGAGAGCGCCAATAATAACGGTTTTTTAATATTAAACACTTCATACTGACAACTCCATATTGCAAAATTCGTTTCTTTGGAGGCGGAAATATGGGCATGGTAGTGACAAAGGAACCAAAAAGTAACTGCTCTTTCCCACATTATTATATATATAAGAAGATTTTTATAATATAAACTTTTATTTTTTAGAGTTATGAATAAATTTTTAAATGAATTCAAACAGTTTGCCATGCGCGGAAACGTTCTCGACATGGCTGTCGGTGTTATCATTGGTGGAGCCTTTGGCAAAATCGTGAGTTCTGTTGTTGACGATATCATCATGCCACCTATCGGATGGCTCATCGGTGGTGTTAACTTTGCCGATCTCAAGATTACACTTCCTTCCGTGAACGTGGCAGGCGAGGAGTTCAAGACTGCTACCATTAACTATGGTAATTTTCTACAGACCACCTTTGACTTCCTGATCGTTGCTTTCTGTATCTTCATGCTCATCAAGGTAGTCAACAAGATTACAGCTAAGAAAGAAGAAGAGAAACCGACAGAAACGCCTAAGGCTCCAGAGCCAAGCAATGAAGAGAAGCTTCTCATGGAAATCCGTGATTTACTGAAAGAGAAAAAAGCATAAAAACGTATTTTACAAACACAACTAACAGTTCAAAGACTGGTTTGACATGGGCTAAGTCTGTAGCTCCTGGTCTGCGTGCAACCATCAATGTGAATGCAACAGCAGCAGACAAGAAGATTGAGAATCGTGTATTCAAGACCACCAACCGTTATCTTCCTATCCCACAGAGTGCACGTGATGCTAACTTGCAGCTGAAGCAGAACGACGGTTATTAAAAACAAAAAAAATACTGAGTACAGCCAATAACATCACATCAAAAAAAAAGACCACCATCTGAGTTGAATATCCAACTCAAATGGTGGTCTTTTTACATAGATGTGGGTAAGGAAATTTCCTCAGCCCATCATCAGGAGATTATTCCCACTCGATTGTCGAAGGTGGTTTTGAAGAGATGTCATAGCAAACGCGGTTAACGCCCTTTACCTTGTTGATGATCTCATTACTTACCTTAGCCATGAAGTCGTATGGAAGATGTGCCCAGTCAGCAGTCATCGCATCAGTACTTGTTACGGCACGCAATGCAACAGGATGCTCGTATGTACGCTCATCACCCATTACACCTACTGAACGGACAGTAGAAAGCAATACGGTACCAGCCTGCCAAATCTGGTCGTAGAGAGAAACCTCAATCTCACCATTCTGCATGTCAGCAGGAACACCGGCAGCCAGGACGCGGCGAGCTTCCTCACCATTCAACTTCACCTTATACTCACGCAAGCCACGGATATAGATATCATCTGCATCCTGGAGAATGCGTACCTTCTCTGGGGTGATATCACCCAAGATACGGACAGCCAGACCAGGACCTGGGAATGGATGACGGGTAATCAGGTGCTCAGGCATACCCATAGAGCGACCTACACGACGAACCTCATCCTTGAACAACCACTTCAATGGCTCACACAACTGAAGGTTCATCTCCTTAGGAAGACCACCTACGTTATGATGGCTCTTGATTACCTTACCAGTAATATTCAAGCTCTCGATACGGTCTGGATAGATAGTACCCTGAGCCAACCACTTGGCACCTGTCTGCTTCTTAGCCTCAGCATTGAAAACCTCAACGAAGTCGCGGCCGATAATCTTACGCTTCTCTTCTGGATCTGTAACACCAGCCAAGTCTGCAAAGAATTTCTCAGATGCATCAACACCGATAACATTCAGACCCAAACACTTGTAATCCTCCATCACATCACGGAACTCATTCTTTCTGAGCATACCGTGATCTACGAAGATACAGGTAAGGTTCTTGCCGATAGCCTTGTTCAGGAGAACAGCAGCTACGCTGGAATCAACACCACCAGAAAGACCGAGGATGACCTTGTCATCACCCAACTGTGCCTTCAACTCTGCTACTGTAGTCTCAACGAATGAGTCAGCACTCCAGTCCTGCTTGCTACCGCAGATATCTACCACGAAGTTCTTCAAAAGCTGTGTACCCTGCAAAGAGTGGAACACCTCTGGGTGGAACTGTACAGCCCATACAGGCTGCTTGGTAGAAGCATAAGCAGCATACTTCACATTAGCAGTAGAAGCAATGCACTTATAATCCTCAGGAATAGCAGTGATGGTATCCCCATGGCTCATCCAAACCTGAGAGTTCTCGATGAATCCCTTGAACAAAGGATTTTCCTTATCGAACTGCTCCAAGTTAGCACGACCATACTCACGGCTGTCTGCAGCTTCCACCTTACCACCCTGGGCGTAAGAGAGGAACTGAGCACCGTAGCAGATGCCGAGTACAGGAATGCGGCCGATAAACTGGCTCAGATCAACCTTGAAAGCTTCCGGATCATGAACGGAATAAGGGCTACCGCTCAAGATGACACCAATGACAGATGGGTCATCCTTTGGAAACTTGTTGTAAGGCATAATCTCGCAGAAGGTATCAAGCTCACGAACACGACGGCCAATCAGCTGTGTGGTCTGTGAACCGAAATCCAAAATAATAATCTTCTGTTGCATATTGTCTAATTTATAATTTATAATTTACAATTTATAATTCTTTCAGGAATGCTTCCGCCTCTTTCAGCGTCTCCTGCTTTCCCACATCCATCAGCTTGAGGTCGTTCTTCACATATCCCTCAATACGAACCTTGTCGCAATGCTTCAGATAGAAGTCCATGATTGGAAACTTATCCGGTTCCTCCTCCATCAATGGGAAGAGTGATGGGGCTACCATGTGAATGCCCGAGAAAGCATACATCTTATACTCTTTAGGATTGAGATCAGGATAAGGACTCTTTACCTCGCCCGTCTCAATATTCGTCCAACCTACCAATCGCATGCTGTCATCGAAGAGAAGATAGCGCTTGGTCTTGCGTTCGCTCACCATCAGTCGGGCTGCTATCATGTCCTGACTCTCCATCTGGTAGAACTTCTTCAGATCCACATTACTCAGAATATCCACGTTGTGGATAAGAATAGGCTCTGACTGGTTGAAGAGCGGCCATGCCTTCCGGATACCTCCACCCGTTTCGAGCAGCTTTTCACTCTCATCACTGATACGGATGTCCATACCGAAGTTGTCATGTGCTCTGAGATAATCGATAATTTGTTGGGAGAAATGATGCACGTTCACTACAATGCGAGTGAAACCGGCATCCTTCAACTGAAAGATGACACGTTTGAGCAAAGGTTCTCCCCCGACACTTACCAGAGCCTTCGGAATGCGGTCGGTAAGTGGCTTAAGGCGAGTGCCCAAACCTGCTGCGAATATCATTGCTTGCATCATTGCTATATAGCTGTTTTTTAATGTGCGTGCAAATTTACTAACTTTTTGCGAGATAGCCAAATTTGCACGCCATTTATTCTTATTTTGCAGGCAAAACCTGCTCTATCTGTTGTTCACGATGACAGATTTGCACTTCCACGCCAAACTTTTCGTGGATATGCTCTGCCAGATGCTGGGCTGAATACACGCTGCGATGCTGACCGCCCGTACAACCGAAACAGAACATCAGAGAGGTAAAACCTCGCTGGATATAACGGTTCACGTGATGATCGGCTAGCGCATAGACATGCTCCAAGAACTGGAGAATCTCACCATCATCCTCCAGGAATCGGATCACCGGTTCATCCAGACCCGTCAATTTTTTATAAGGCTCATAACGACCCGGATTGTGAGTACTTCTACAATCAAAGACATAACCGCCACCATTGCCCGACGGATCTTCCGGAATACTCTTTTTAAAGGAGAAACTATAGACTCTTACTACCAGAGGTCCCTTACCGTCGTACTTAGAGAAGGTAGCCGGTCCATCTTGTGGATGAGCCCGATATATATTTTTATCTGTAGTCTTATATCCATCTGCACGTGTTACGGCAGCACTTTCGATACGCTTGAACTGCGGCAATTCTGTCAGTCTGCGAAGCATATCCATCATATATGGATAAGGGAACACCTTCTCGCCCATCTTCAGAAGATCACGAAGATTCTGAATGGCAGGTGGAATACTCTCGAGAAAATGCTTCTTGCGCTCGAAATAGCCTCGGAAACCATAAGCTCCCAACACCTGTAAGGTACGGAAGAGAACAAAGAGACTCAGACGGTTCACGAAATGACGAACCGAAGGGACCTCCGTATAACTCTTGAGCGACTGATAATACTCCCATACCAACTCCCGGCGGAGCTTGAAGGAATATTTGGCAGAAGCCTGCCAGAGGAAGGAAGCCAGATCATAATAGAACGGTCCCTTTCTGCCACCTTGGAAATCTATAAAATAGGGATTGCCTTTTTCGTCTAACATAATGTTACGTGCCTGGAAATCACGATAGAGGAAACAATCCATTTTTTCAGAAGTCAGATCCTTTGCAAACAATCGGAAATTGGCTTCAAGTTTCAGCTCATGAAAATCCAGATCGGTAGGCTTCAAGAAACAATACTTGAAATAGTTGAGGTCAAAAAGAACACTATCCACATCAAATTCCGGCTGAGGATAGCAATTGGACCAGTCCAGTCCGCGAGCACCACGCAACTGGATATTAGGCAACTCACGGATTGTCTTCTTCAGAAGTTCCTTCTCTTTCTGATTATATCTACCTCCTGCTTCACGACCACCCTTGATCGCATCAAAAAGCGAAGTTCCACCTAAATCAGTCTGGATATAGCAAAGCTGATCCTCGCTCACAGCCAAGATCTTAGGAACGGGCAACTGTCGGAGGTTAAAATGATTGGCAAGATAAACGAAGGCATGATCTTCATCACGACTGGTGCCCACAACACCAATCACCGTATCTCCATCTTGCTTGATGATACGGAAATACTGACGGTTGCTCCCCTGTCCTGCCAACTTGATGACATCCGCAGGTTCTTCGCCAGCCCATTGCCTATAAAGATTAATTAGCTTTTCCATCATCATTCAGTTTACGACGCTTTCTATTATCGTCTATCTTCTGAGCGAAGTTATCACCGATAAAGAGAAGCAATAAAATACCAAGCGTAGTAAGGAATGAATTAGTAGTTGTCATTCCCAACTCAGCCTTTGTTATATAAATCAGTCCACCGATAACAATCAGGAAGACCAATGCTTTTTTCCAATCAATATTCTTCATGCTGCAAAATTACACAATAAATTCGAGAACACAAAATAAATAACAAAAAAAAAATCGGATGTCTCACGACAACCGATTTTCAAAAACAAACTACTTAAAAACTAATCTACTAAAACAAATCAAAAAAATATTTTTGTATAAATGACCTCACGGCCTTATACGATTCAACATTGAACGATATTATATTCTTACTGAAGAAGAATAACTATCTTTAATTCGAGTGCAAAGTTACAAAAAAAGTCAATTAGCTCCAAATAATTTTGCGATTTTTTGCATCTTTAAAACTAAAAAAACACAAAAATAGGGGTAATTCATTGAAAATCACCCCTATTTGTTATTTTTACTTTGCAAAACAGCATGCTTACAACATGCTTTCTTTGCGCAAATAATCAGTTTTTTACATCATGCCACCCATACCTGGAGCTGCTGCTGGTGCTGCTGGAGCTGGTTCAGGTTTGTCAACCAGGACACATTCAGTAGTCAGGAACAAACCTGCGATAGAAGCAGCATTCTCCAAAGCTACACGCTCAACCTTGGCAGGATCTACGATACCAGCCTGACGCATATCTTCGTAAACATCCTTGCGGGCATTGTAACCGAAGTCGCCTTCACCCTCACGAACCTTGTTTACTACAACAGAACCCTCACCACCTGCATTGGCCACAATCTGGCGCAATGGCTCTTCGATGGCACGTTCTACGATGCGGATACCAGTAGTTTCATCAGCGTTGTCACCCTTCATATCCTTCAATGCATCGAGAGCACGGATATAAGTTGTACCACCACCAGCTACGATACCTTCCTCAATAGCCGCACGGGTTGCGCAGAGAGCATCGTCAACACGATCCTTCTTCTCCTTCATCTCAACCTCAGAGTTAGCACCTACATAGAGAACAGCTACACCACCCGCGAGTTTAGCGAGACGCTCCTGAAGTTTCTCCTTGTCGTAAGAAGACTTGGTATTTTCAATCTCGTTCTTGATCTGAGCTACGCGATCCTGGATGTTAGCCTTCTCACCATGACCGTTGACGATTGTTGTATTATCCTTATTAACAGTAACCTTGTCTGCAGAACCCAGCATATCCAATGTTGCCTGCTCCAACTTCAAGCCCTTCTCCTCAGAGATAACAACACCGCCAGTCAATACAGCGATATCCTCCAACATAGCCTTGCGACGGTCGCCGAAACCAGGAGCCTTCACTGCACAAATCTTCAAACCACCACGCAAACGGTTAACAACCAATGTTGTCAAAGCCTCAGAATCAACATCCTCAGCGATAACCAACAAAGGACGACCGCTCTCTGCTGCAGGCTGGAGAATTGGCAAGAACTCCTTCAGATTAGAAATCTTCTTATCGTAAAGAAGGATGTATGGGTTATCCATTACACACTCCATCTTGTCTGCATCAGTCATGAAGTAACCGCTCAAGTAACCACGGTCAAACTGCATACCCTCAACAACACCGATGTTGGTATCACGGCTCTTGCTCTCCTCGATAGTGATGACACCATCCTTAGAAACCTTGCGCATTGCGTCAGCCAAGAGCTTACCAATCTCAGCATCATTGTTGGCAGAAACAGTAGCCACCTGCTCAATCTTATCGTAGTTGTCATCTACCTGTTCAGCATGTTCCTTGATGAAGGCAACAACAGCAGCCACAGCCTTGTCGATACCACGCTTCAAGTCCATTGGGTTTGCACCTGCAGTAACATTCTTCAAACCCTCTGTTACGATAGCCTGAGTCAGGATAGTAGCAGTTGTTGTACCATCACCGGCATCATCACCAGTCTTGCTGGCAACGCTCTTAACAAGCTGAGCACCAGTATTTTCGAATTTATTCTCCAACTCTACTTCCTTAGCCACGGTAACACCATCCTTAGTAATCTGAGGAGCACCAAACTTCTTTTCGATTACCACGTTGCGTCCCTTAGGACCGAGAGTTACCTTTACTGCATTTGCCAACTGATCGACACCCTTCTTCAAAAGGTCGCGGGCATCCATATTATATTTAATATCCTTAGCCATGATTTTTCTTAATTATTAATTATTAATTGTGAATTATAAATTGATACTACTCCTCTACCACTGCGAGAACGTCGCTCTGACGCATCATCATATACTTAGTACCATCAAATTCCAATTCCGTACCAGCATACTTACCGTAGAGAACGGTATCACCTTCCTTGAGAATCATCTCTTCATCCTTAGTACCCTTGCCTGTAGCAACGACCTTACCACGCTGTGGCTTTTCCTTTGCTGTATCAGGGATAATGATTCCACCTACTTTTTCTTCAGCTGGTGCAGGAAGTACCAGCACTCTGTCTGCTAATGGTTTAATGTTCATGATTCTATATTTTTTTAATTGTTATTACTTCTTGTTTTTATTTGAGATCTTCAGCAAGCCTTTTAGGGCTCACCAGCACTCAACGCATAACTATACGAAAAACGTGCCAAAACAGTAATACTGACACTTTGGCACGCCCACAGACTGACAGAATAACAGAAAAGTCGCTCAAATATGTTGCAACAGCAGACAAGTCCGGGTTCGGTAAGTCCAGTGAAGGGGTAGTGACTACAAAAATAGTACGATTCTTTTTATTGTGTCTATAAAAATAGGAACAAAAAATAAGGAGTGTCTACTATTTCAGTTTTATAAAATTGAAAGTGTCTACCTTTCTAGTTTATAAAGTAAAAAAGTGTCTACTGAAATCAGGAAAAGTCACATGTGACGCCAAGGAACTTCCCCCAAGGTGTTGCCCAATTTACCCCAAGGCGTTGGGTATTTTTGCCCAACACCCTGAGGCATTTTCCCCCATAGTTCCGGGCACTGTTCCTCATTGCGTCGGGCACGATTCCTCATAATTACGGGCAACATACAGAAAGCATACATAGTGGTTGTGGTTTAACGATTTGAGTTGACCATTTTTAGTTTTATTTGTAAGACGAGTTGACTCGGTTAAAACTTATTTATAATTCACGTTGACTTTTCTGAAACTTAGTCATATTTTTAGTTGACCACCTTAATAGATAGTTGTGGTTTAACGATTTTAGTTGATATGTAGGCACTTTTAAAGATATACAACTGAAAAAGTAGACATTCAACTATATTTCATGGCTTTGCTGCTCGTTTTTCGCCATGTTTTTACTTCTTTTTCATCGTTATTTCTTCAGTTTATCCAAAATACGTTAAATCGTGGCATTAAGTGGCAATAAGTGGCAACAAAAAAGCCACTTATTGCCACGCATAACATTACTATATATCAGCAATTTACATCTAAGCGTGGCAATAGTGGCATTAAAAACGAAAAAAAATATTCGTATATGCAAATATATCTTCTATTTTTTCTCTATCGCATCAAAGATGATATTTGCCATCTTCTCCGCTCCCTTGGCATTCGGATGAATACCATCCTTCAACATCATATCACCATAAGTATATGAAGTATGAAGATCGATGAATTGACATTTGTTCTTCTTGGCAAGTTTCTTGATGATTGGCATTTCGCCATTCACAATCACGCTATCACAAATAGTCCAAGTATTCTTAAAGGCAGGTATCGGTGAACAGAGATAGATTTTCGGCTTACTTGGCAATGCCTTCAAGGTATCTATCATCGCCTGCATGCTCTGGCGATATTCATCTGCTCCGTGCGCCCAATTATGAGTCTTGCTATCGTTGGTTCCCAACTTGATAACCACAATGTTAGGATTGAAAGCCTGCGCATCTCTCCACGCCAGTTCGTTCATGTAAGGCAAGTCACCCTTATTCATCATAGTACGGGCAGAAACGCCAAAGTTCTTCACCTGATAACCATCACCCAACTTCTTCTGCAAAACGGCAGGATATCCCTTGACAGGTGCCATTCCTATTCCAAAGCCATCGGTGATGGAATTACCGATACAAGCTACACGGACCGCATCCTCCTTTGGACCCTGGAAATGATTCAGCCAGGAAGTAAGGTCGTTCAACATCTGCTCGTGATAAGGGAAACCATGAGCAGCATCGCGGAAGCCCCAGCCATGACCGCAGGTAGGATAAACATGCATCGTACATTCATTACCCTCATTTCGCATGGCAGAATAATAAGCCACACCATTGGTTACCGGCGGAACCACCTCATCGTCACTCGACATCAGAATGATGGCACGAGGAGTAAGATGACGGCGAACAGCCTTATCATTAGACCATTCCTTCACCAGCTGAGGATTGGACTTACGCTCCTCGCCCAGAAAATTGACGCAGGAACCCTTATGGGTGATGCGCTCATCCATGGAAATGACCGGATAGAAGAGAATAGAGAAATTAGGACGGGCATCATATTCAGCATGCGTACTGACAGAAGAAGCCAGATGACCACCAGCCGAGAAGCCCATAATTCCCACATCCTCCTTATTGATATGCCAGACAGCAGCACTGTCACGAACCGTGCGCATAGCCTGATAAGCATCGCTCAAGGGAATGTTACGGTCGCCCTTAGGCATACGATACTTCAGAACAAAAAAAGCAATACCCTGCCTGTTGAAATATTCCGCCCACTGATGACCCTCATGATCCATTGCCAGATGGGAATAGCCACCACCAGGACAATCGACCACGGCACGGCCTGTAGGATTCTGAGGTAAATAACAAGTCAGCTCGCTCTGACCGTCAGCACTGTTTTTCAGTACGAATTTGTGGGCTGTAGATTGTGCCAATGCAGACAAAGCGCATAACATCAGCACAGAAGAAATAACCATCTTTTTCATTGTCTTATCTTATTAGTTTCTTAAATCTCCGGCAAAGATACGCATTTTTTTGTTAATACTATGTTATATTTTCAACAATTTTCGGTTATTTTGTCCAAATCTCTTTGTCGTTTGTCGCTTTTTTATTATATTTGCAGCTATAATTTAAATATTGGCATTATTATGAAACAATTTTTCAAGAATGTAGCAGCAACCATCGTTGGTATCTTCGGATTCAGTGTCATCATGGCGATACTCGGATTCATCTGCCTCATTGGTATGGTAGCAGCAAGCAGCAGCAAACCTTCGCTGAAAGACAATTCGGTGATGGTGCTCAAGTTGCAGGGGCAGATCAGCGACAGAGTTGAGGACAACTGGCTGGGTGAACTGACGGGAGACAAGTTCAACAACCTTGGCATGAACAACATTCTCTCTGCCATCAAGAAGGCCAAGAATGAAGACAAGGTGAAGGGAATCTATCTGGAAACCGGTGTCCTGACTTCTGACTATGCGACACTTCAGGAAATTCGTGATGCACTGGCTGACTTCAAGAAGAGCGGCAAGTGGATCATCGCATACGGTGACCAATATACTCAAGGAGGCTATTACCTGGCATCTGTTGCCAACAAGGTCTACATCAACCCGGAAGGTATGGTAGACTGGCATGGTATTGCCTCACAGACACAATACATAAAAGATGTGGCAGCTAAGTTTGGCGTTCATTTCAATATCGTAAAGGTGGGCAAGTACAAGAGCTTCACAGAAATGTATACCGAGGACAAGATGAGCGATGCCAACCACGAGCAGGTTACCCGATACGTAACCGGACTCTGGCAGAAGGTGCTTACCGACGTCAGCAAGAGCCGCGGCATCAACAAGGATTCGCTGAACCATTATGCCGACGGACTGATGGTCTTTGAAGACAGCAAGCTCCTGAAGTCCCGCAAGATGGTAGACGGATTCTGCTATTACGATGAAATCAGGGACGTGGTCAAAAAGCAGCTCGGACTGAAAGCTGACGACAAGATCAAGCAAGTATCAATGGAAGATGTGAATGCCGCCATTGACGACAGTAATATCCTGGGCGACCAGATTGCCGTATATTACTGCTCCGGAAGCATTGTCAGCACAGCTACTCCTAGCCTCTATGGAAACGAAGAGCAGATTGTCAGTACCACTGTCATCAAAGACTTGCAGGACCTGGGTGATGACGAGAGCATCAAGGCTGTGGTGCTCCGCATCAATTCGGGCGGTGGCGACGCCTACGCTTCAGAGCAGATCTGGCGTGCCGTCAGTGAGTTGAACAAGAAAAAGCCTGTGGTGGTTTCCATGGGAGGAATGGCAGCATCAGGTGCATACTATATGAGTATGGGAGCCAGATATGTCATGGCACAGCCTACTACCCTGACCGGCAGTATCGGCATCTTCGGTGCCCTGCCAGACTTCAGCGAGCTGATGACCAAGAAGTTGGGATTCAAGTATGACGAGGTGAAGACCAACAAGAACAGCAGCTATGGAGCCGCAGGAAGCAGCCGTCCATGGACAGCCGACGAGATTGCCAGCATGCAAGGATACGTGAACCGCGGTTATGCCCTCTTCCGTAAGCGTGTAGCTGACGGAAGAAAGATGAGCGTGAACCAGGTAGAGAATATCGCACAGGGAAGAGTATGGTTGGGAACAGACGCCAAGAACATCAAGCTGATAGACGGTTTCGGCAGTCTGGACGATGCTGTTGCCAAGGCAGCCCAACTGGCAAAGATTTCAGACTATGGTACTACCGAGTATCCTATGGCAGCCGACTGGCTCACCCAGCTGATGGGCGAACTGTCGGGCAATGGCGGCAGCTATCTCGACGAACAGCTGCAGTTGACATTAGGCGACCTGTACAAACCGTTCATGCTGATTCGCAGCATCAAGGAGAAGGAGCCAGTGCAGGCAGCCATGCCATTCGTGCTCAATATACATTAATATATAATAAGGTGTAAAAAACAAAGGAGAGGAACATGAGAACAGAAGGTGATCTTATCAAGGTCAATGATTGGTTATTACCACTGAGTTGGATATACGGTTCCATCGTGCGATTCCGCAACTGGCTCTTTGACATCGGACTGAAGAAGAGTAGAGCATTCTCGATACCGGTTATCTCTGTGGGCAATATTACTGTGGGTGGTTCGGGCAAGACTCCCCATGTGGAATATCTTATCCGATTACTTCACGACAAAGTGAAAATTGCCGTACTATCTCGTGGTTACAAGAGAAAAAGTCACGGCTATGTGCTAGCCGATGAAAATACCGAAATGACAGAGATTGGCGACGAACCCTTCCAGATGCACCAGAAATTCAAAGACATCTATGTAGCAGTTGATGCCAAAAGAGTAAGAGGTATTGACCATCTGCAGAACGACAGAGAAACCAAGGACGTCGATGTGGTTTTGCTAGACGATGCCTTCCAGCATCGCTATGTCAAGCCAGGCATCAATATCCTTCTGGTAGATTATCACCGCCTCATCATCTATGACAAGATGATGCCGGCAGGAAGGCTCCGCGAACCGCTGAGCGGAAAGAACCGTGCCGACATTGTGATCATCACCAAATGTCCGAAGGACCTGAAACCGATGGAGTTCAGAGTGCTTACCAAGGCCATGAACCTCTACCCTTTCCAGAAGCTCTACTTCACCTGCATTGACTACGATACTCCAAAAGGCGTATTCAACAGCAAGGAACTGAAGCCAAAGGAAATCAAGAACGAAGAAGAGATAGAAGGGAAAGACCCAGCCTTGACGGGAATGACCGACTATCATGTACTGCTCCTGACGGGTATTGCATCACCAAAACAGATGGAACACGACATCAAGCCAATGGCAAAGGGAGTACAGACCCTCTCCTTCGGTGACCACCATCAGTTTAAACGCAAGGATATCGACCGCATCAACAGCACCTTCGAAGCCATGCCGGAACCTCGTATCATCATTACGACAGAAAAAGACGCCGTGAGACTGAGAGATACCGAGGGACTCTACGAAACAGTAAAAGAAAGCATGTATGAACTGCCTATCAAGGTAAGCTTCATGCTGGAGCAACAAGATAATTTTAACGAAAAAATCATTAGCTATGTACGAAAAAATTCAAGAAACAGCATCCTGGCTAAGAGAAAGGATGACAACAAGTCCGAAAACGGCAATCATTCTGGGAACCGGTCTAGGACAATTAGCTTCAGAGATAACTGATAGCTATGAATTCCCATACAGCGAGATACCAAACTTCCCTGTTTCTACCGTAGAAGGCCATGCCGGCAAACTCATCTTCGGAAAGTTGGGTGGCAAGGATATTATGGCAATGGAAGGCAGATTCCATTTCTATGAAGGATATAATATGAAGGAGGTTACCTTTCCAGAGCGCGTCATGCATGAACTGGGCATCGAGACCCTCTTCGTCAGCAATGCATCAGGAGGTATGAATCCAGACTTCGAAATCGGTGACCTCATGATCATCGATGACCACATCAACTTCTTCCCAGAGCATCCATTGCGGGGCAAGAACTTCCCTACCGGTCCTCGATTCCCAGACATGCACGAAGCTTACGACAAGCAGTTGCGTGATTTGGCTGACGAGATTGCCAAGGAGAAAGACATCAACATCAAGCATGGTGTATATGTAGGTGTTCAGGGTCCTACCTTCGAGACTCCAGCAGAGTATCGCATGTATCGCATCTTAGGCGGTGACGCAGTAGGTATGAGTACAGTACCAGAGGTTATCGTGGCTCGCCACAGTGGCATCAAGGTATTCGGCATCAGTATCATCACCGACCTCGGTGGCTTCGATGTACCTGTAGAGGTTAGCCATGAGGAGGTACAGATTGCAGCTAATGCTGCCCAGCCAAAGATGACGGAAATTATGCGAGAGATGATTCGCAGAAGCTAAAAGCAGGACTTCAGCTTTTTCCTGCTTCAGATGCTAATCATAAAGTTCAAAGTTCAACATTCAAAGTTCAAAGTAAAAAATTGGATATAGCAAAGTTGGGTGAGTTTGGTCTTATCGACCATCTCACCAAAGGATATGAAAACAAAAACGCTTCTACCGTTTACGGTGTAGGCGATGACTGTGCCGTGATGCACTATCCCGACAAGGAAGTGCTCATTACTACAGATATGTTGATGGAGGGAGTACATTTCGACCTCACTTATATCGACATGCAGCACTTAGGCTACAAGAGTGCAATGGTAAACATCAGTGACATCTTCGCCATGAACGGAACCCCTAGACAGATGGTAGTAAGCATCGCATTGAGCAAACGTTTCAAGGTTGAAGACCTGGATGAATTCTACAAAGGTCTGCGCATGGCCTGCGACAAATGGGGTATAGACATCGTTGGTGGTGATACCACCTCTTCGCTCACAGGTCTTGCCATCAGCATTACCTGCATCGGTGAGGCAGATAAGGAAGACATCGTTTATCGTAGTGGCGCGAAGGAAACCGACCTCATCTGCGTTTCGGGCGACTTAGGTGCAGCCTATATGGGACTTCAGCTGCTGGAGCGGGAAAAGGCAGTATACTACGGACAGGTAGAAGACATCCGCAAGAAGATGGCAGAAGCCAAGGCAAAGGGAGACAACCAGAAACTGGCAACTCTCAATAATGACCTGGCAGAGATGCGCAACTTCCAGCCCGACTTTGCCGGCAAGGAATATTTATTGCAAAGACAGCTTCAACCAGAAGGACGTGGCGACATCATCGCACAACTGAGAGAAGCAGGAATCCGTCCTACAGCAATGATGGACATCAGCGACGGATTGAGCAGTGAACTGATGCACATCTGCGAACAGAGTCATTGCGGATGCAGAGTGTACGAGAAGAACATCCCTATCGACTACCAGACAGCAGTACAGGCAGAGGAATTCAACATGAACCTCACTACTTGTGCCATGAATGGCGGCGAAGACTATGAACTTCTCTTTACAGTACCAATCGGTGATCATGCAAAAATTGAAGAGATGGAAGGCGTGAAGCAGATAGGTTACATCACCAAGGAGAACCTGGGCAAATTCCTGATTACACGAGATGGTCAGGAATTCGAACTCAAAGCTCAGGGTTGGAATCCTTTGAAGGACTAGTTTTAGTTAATAAACATTAAGCAAGAGAAAATATTTCGTTTTCTCTTGCTCAATTAAAATATTTATTGTACCTTTGCAACCGCAAAAAGCAAGATGGTGCCATAGCTCAGTTGGTAGAGCAAAGGACTGAAAATCCTTGTGTCCCCGGTTCGATTCCTGGTGGTACCACTCCTCCTTTCATTTAGGCGGTTTCTAACTTCGGTTAGAGCCGCCTTTTATCGTATAAAGGAACAAACGTAACAGATGTTACAAAACAATTTAAACAATACTTAAAGACTTATGAAGAAGATTTTGATTTCTTTATTGGCAATCTTCGGAATGGCAACATCAGCATCAGCCATCGAAGCCAAAGACTACAGCAAGTATTATCAAAACTTGCCAGTAAAAATGCAGCAGCCTACGCTTCCTGTAATTCCAGACAACCATGTAAGCATTCTGGAATATGGAGGCAATGGAGACGGACAGGCTATGAACACCCAAGCCTTTGCCAAAGCTATCAGCAAACTGAGCAAAATGGGAGGAGGTCATCTGAACGTGCCGGCAGGTATCTATCTCACGGGACTCATCTCTCTGAAAGACAACATCGACTTGCATCTTGAGAAGAATGCCATCATCGTATTCTCTGAAGACAAGAATGACCTTATCAAGATAGATGAAGAGACCGGGCAGAAGGAGAATCGCGCCACATCTGCCATCAATGCAAGCAAGCGCAAGAACATTTCCATTACCGGTGAAGGAACCATCGACGGAAACGGTGAATGGTGGAGACCTGTCAAGAGAAGCAAGGTGAGCGACGTAGAATGGAACCAATTCAAGCAGATGGGTGGTACCCTCAACGAGAAAGGCAACATCTGGTATCCGCTCAATCTGAAATATACTCCTAATGTAGTTGACAACATTGATGATCAGGAAAAAGTACGCAACCACATGATCAGATTCACCAGTTGCGAAAACGTACTGGTCCAGGGCGTTACTCTCCTGAACAGTCCTCGGTTCCACCTCATCCCTACCCGATGCAAGAACGTGATTATCGATGGTATTACCGTGAAATGCCCTTGGAATGCGCAGAATGGTGATGCTATCGACATATCAAGTTGCAAGGATGTACTCATTGTCAACAACATTGTAGATGCAGGTGATGACGGTATCTGCATGAAGGGTGGCGCAGGTGCTGCCGGTGTAGCAGCCGGTCCTTGCGAAAACATCAACATCCAGGACAACACCGTTTATCATGCCCATGGTGGATTCGTTATCGGCAGTGAGTTCAGCGGCGGTATGAAGAACATCGTTGTACGCAACAACACCTTCCAGGGAACAGATGCCGGCTTACGCTTCAAGAGTTCCGTGAAGAGAGGCGGTACATCAGAGAACATCTTCATCGACCATATCTATATGACCGACATTACAGGAGATGCCATCACCTTCGAGACCACATACTGGGACAACCACGTGGGAGCAAAGAAGCAGGCAGCCCCAGTAAAACAGGAGTACCTGCCAAACTTCCAGGACATCCACATGAGCGACATCTATGTGCGTGGCTGCAAGAACGGTATCGTTGCCCACGGAGCAGAAGGTATGGTTCACGACATCACTGTCAAGAACGCATACATCTTCTTCAACAACCAGGCACAGGACATTGACGATGCCTGCAAGATCAAGCTCTACAATGTACACTTTGCAACTTTCACCAAGTAAAGCTGACAAAAGAAAAAACTACTTCACTACGGTAAGTATCTGATCACAAACCGTAAAGTGAATATCCATACCCTCATAAGGCATTCCGTATACCTTATGAGGGTCTTTTTGATAATGCGGACGAGGATCTTGCGCCAGCACCTCTTTCAAAATCCCTATCTTTTCCTCCGTCATTCCATGAGACAACAGAAAGTTTCTTACTGCATCAGAAATTTCTACCTGCAACTTATTCCATTTGCGTTCATCAACAAACCCACTTCGGGCATCAGGATGACAATCGGCATATACCACATACGGCTTGATGTCATAAATAGGCGTCATGTCCATAAGGTCAGCTCCTTTCACATGAATAACAGGTCCTTTACTGGTTTCCCACTCTATTCTCGAAATTCTCACAGATGACAATCCTATATTATTGGGACGAAACGGACTGCGGGTAGCAAAGACACCCACCTTCTCATTACCTCCCAATACAGGAGGACGAACCACAGGACTATTGGCTTTGTGCTTATTGGCAGAAAATTCCCAAATCAGCCAAAGATAGTCAAACCCCTCCATGCCACGAAGAGCATCAGGATTGCGATACTCCGGTTCAAAAACAATCATTCCTTCGAGTTCTGACACCAATCCAGACTGCTTAGGAATACCAAACTTGCTACTGAACGGTGAACGAAAATGTGCTATCGGTTTTATCTCCATACTATCTCATTATTATACATTATAATAAATAGTACGAAAAAAGAAGATAATTATTTTGCTGTATGCATAAAAAAATGTACCTTTGCAATCAAAACAAAAGAACAGAAACAATGAAAATACAAAGACCATCGTTTGAAATCTGGTTGCAAAAGCCAGGAGAACTCGGCGTCTACCAACAGATAGAACGCGCAGGAAGAGTATGCTACAAAAGCGAGAACAACACTACCGATGATTCGGCTAAGCCTTTTGTAGGACGCATGATAGAGAGTGAACACTATGCCATGCTGGAGCATGGTACCATCTATCTTGTGTGCAACCACGGGGAGCTTCCTCTTTATCTTAACAACAAGTTCTCCCGCTGCAACACCATCGATGGCAAGGACTACATCACCACCAACCTGAGAGTGTTGGCAGAAAACAAGGCGATGGACGACCTGAAATACCTCACCGACTATGAGGAAGGCAAACACGAGTTGCGCATCACGGTTCATTTCACCACCCAAATCAGTATTACACGCGAGTACAACCGCCACCGCGCCAACTCCATGGCTGAGCAAAGCACGAGATACTGCAACTATTCGAAGAACAAATTTGATAACGAAATAACCATCAATCTTCCTACATGGGTTGAGGAAGAAGGTTTCGACGGCAACGAAGACCCTAGCGATTACCTGTTATCCGACCTCTGTCTGGACATCGCTGAAAACCGTTCAAAAGAATGGAACAAGCTGACGACTTGGATTTTTGCCAATGAAGCAGCAGAGTTTGCATACATGCAACTGATAAAAGCCGGCTGCAAGCCACAAGAGGCTCGTGCCATATTGCCTTTGGATTGCAATACAGAGCTGGTTCACACCGCTTTCATCAGCGACTGGAAACATTTCTTCGACCTTCGTGCCCTAGGCACAACAGGTGCTCCTCACCCAGATGCCAAGGTTCTCGCCTTGCCACTGATGGAAGAATTCAAGAAGAACGGGTATCTGAAATAAAAGAATAAAGAACAGGCTTTTCTTTTAAAAAAAAGCTTATCCAACAAGAAAATATAAGGCGATTTGGGACTGCACACTTGCCAAACAACGTGCAGTCCATTGTTTAAAAAAGCTAAAAAAGCACTCCAAAAAAGTAGATTTTCTATTTTTCGTACAAGACGAATAGAATAATTTACTATATTTGCAACGTGTTTTTCATAGTATTAGATTTAAGGTTATCAAGGTTGGGGCTACAGCGGTAGCCCTTTTTCGTATCTGACAAGTAGATGCTGAGTATAGGTTGACAGGAATATTTTTAAGTTTTTTGATATTTTTCCTCAAAAAGTTGCCAAAATATTTGGTGGAGTCAAAAAAACATTGTACCTTTGCATCCGCTTAAGAAAACCAAGCTATAGTCATCCGACCGAATTTGGAGAGATGGTAGAGTGGTCGATTACAACGGTCTTGAAAACCGTCGTACCGAGAGGTACCGGGGGTTCGAATCCCTCTCTCTCCGCAAAAGCCTTCTGAAAGAAATTTCGGAAGGCTTTTTTCATTTCTATACCTTTATTTTCAGCCCACTTTTCACTTTTTACTGCTCGAATCAAAAAAAGTTGCCGAAATATTTGGTGGATTCAAAAAAATATCGTACCTTTGCACCCGCTTAAGAAAACCAAGCTATAGTCATCCGACCGAATTTGGAGAGATGGTAGAGTGGTCGATTACAACGGTCTTGAAAACCGTCGTACCGAGAGGTACCGGGGGTTCGAATCCCTCTCTCTCCGCAAGAGCCTTCTGAAAGAAATTTCAGAAGGCTTTTTTAGTATTTGTCAATTCAATATAT
>ERZ1023670.216-NODE-216-length-19419-cov-26.081130_pt1 | contig 19419 bp, 16 predicted proteins | sample MGYA00380342_ERZ1023670 | MGnify/ENA primary metagenome ERZ1023670 (study PRJEB33179, sample SAMN07448984) | human gut metagenome | biome: Human-gut; feature: Human associated habitat; material: Faeces | host: Homo sapiens | place: India: Bhopal | collected...
CGATGAAAGGTCAAAAAACGACCAAAAAGAAAGGTGAAGATTGAATTTAGAAGAGATAAAACAACAAATCAAATCTTCGCCAGAAAAGTTTAGACGACTTCTTTATGTGCGTTCAAAAGGTGTTATGCACATCGATGCAAGGTTTGGCATCAAAATACTACCCGCAGGTGTGGAGATTTTGGAGCTAAGCGCAGCCTTGACCTTGCAGTCGATAAGGCATAACAGTTACCTTTGCACAATAATTTCAAGAAATCTCGGAAGTTGATATTTCTAAAGAAGCCCCTGTTCTTCAGTAAGTTCAAAAAAGAATTGCAATGATTTCTTTATTGCGATTTGGTGGAACAAATAAAAATCCCTACGATTTTTAATCGTTTAAAACGTGTATTTACACAAAATAAACTAATAAACAATGAGAATACCTCGGGATAAATATATAGGAGGAGTATATCATTTCCAGCATATTCGGCAGAAATAACACATTATATAGTTCCACCCCCAAAACGTGTGGATGAGGAGACAAAAAGTCTTTCCCGTGTATAATATCACAGTCAAAATATTAAAACGAGACTATTGTGTGAATTATTCACGTGAAAAATTCACGTACCTCAGAAATAAGAATTAACTTTGCAATATGTAGGGATATTATTTTCTCTCTGCTAACATTCAAAGTAAAGTATAAACATGTAAACCAAGTTTATTATGTTGCTCCGAGTAATCATAAAGAACTTTCTTTCGTTCGACGATGAAGTACAATTCGATATGTTTCCCAATATGAAACGCACGCAGTTGGGTAGTCATATCTATATGGAATTGTGTGATGTACCTCTGTTGAAACAAGCTGCAATATACGGATCAAACGGTGCAGGAAAATCCAATTTAGTGAAGGCACTGGAATTTCTACGTGCTTTTGCTTTGGACAAAGATTTTTCTAAAAACATCGAATTGGGCAAGTTCTTCTATCTTCTGAAAAAAGATGCCACACAGGATCCCATTTCACTATCTATAGAATTTGAATACCAAAAGAAATTCTTCTTCTATGAGATTGAACTATCAGAAAAATTTGTGGCCAAAGAAGGTCTTTATGAGTCTTTTCCAAGAGAGAACAGACTTGAAATGATTTATGAGAGGAAAAAACATAATGTGGAACTTGCACAAAAAGCAGACGATGCCGTTATGGATGCGACAAAACGAATGTTAGCAAAGAATCCGCTATCATCGCTTTTATCTCTTAATGCAGAGTTTCCTATTGTATCTGATCCGCGTTGTAAGTTTGCAACAAAGTGGTTCAAGGGACAATTGGAAATCATTGGTGTCCATTCATTTCTTCCGACATTGATAGATTTACTTCGACGCAACAAGCCTATGCTTGAATTTGTGCGCAAATTAGTTTATCATCTTGAAGTCGGAGTAAATGATATGAATCTGCAGGAAACCGATTTCGACAGTTGGGCGCAACAGCATATATCAATAGCAAAAAATCTGCCTGGTGATATTGATAAGGTGAAAACATTGTCATTAAATGCCAATGCGACCCCTGTTCTCTCCATCAACGTAGAGGATGGAGTTAGAAAGGTTTACCAACTGATGTTCGACAACATCGGGAAAGGCGGGTTTATCGGGAAACTGGATACAAGTATGCAGTCTGATGGTACTTTACGTGCCTTGACTTTACTACCAGCACTCTATTATGCTTGTAAACAAGGCAAAACTGTCATCGTGGATGAAATCAATTGTTGTCTTAGTCCAACGATGGTGAAAGGAATTGTGGAATACTTTGCAAAAAGCGAAGGCACAAACGGCCAGTTGATTTTCACGACACACGACAACCAATTGTTGGACGAGCGTGACATTCTGCGCTCTGACGAAATATGGTTTGTTGATAAGAGAGAAGGAGCGTCCGTGATATATTCTTACAATGACTTTAAAGAGCATCACACCATTTCTCCTTTACGAGGATACAACGAAGGACGATATGGAGCTATACGATTTGTAAATCTTCTGGAGAAGCATGCCAACCAATAAGAAGTTAACATATACACGTCATTCAAAGAATCTGCCCATTTCACCCCAAAGGGAGCGACTCAAACAAGTTCAAGAACAAGCAATAGATAACTCTTTGAATTCTTCCCGAAGCATAAGTGGTTACGAGAAGACGGATGGTGTGCTGTCCTATAACATTGTGTGCGTTATCTCTGGCGGAGAACGCAAAGAAAGAGATTTCTTACGGCTGCTTATTAAACAAAAAGAACTTCATTCTCTCCGTATAGTCTTTATCTCAAAAGACGGACAGGGGCTGCAGCCGTATCAAATGCAGGAAAAGTGGACAGAAATAAAAAACACGAAGGAGTTTATCGCATCTGGTAACGTTTACCATTTAGATACCATGGACAAAGTGTTTCTGCTCACTGATGTGGACGAGTTCTATGAACAATTAGACAAAATCCTCAGCTACCGAAACGAATCAGATATAGTCCAATGGATTATCAGTAATCCTTGTTTTGAAATATGGCTTTACTACTGTTTCAAGAATAATCCAGACAAAGATTTGGCAAGTATCAAGCCACTGTCAGCCAGTAAACGAAGTCAAGAAATGAAGCATCTTGGAAATACAGTTGTGAGTGGCGGTCTGAATCCATTGCTCGCATTTGAAAATATGGAATTGGGCATTCAAAATAGTTTTGAACACTATGCTGAAGATACGAAATCCATACCTATTCTATATGCAACACAGATGCATAAAATGGCACAATTTCTTATTGACACGATGAATCGCAACGCTAATGAATATAATGAATTTGTCAAAAAGAAAAAAGAATGGCGAGAGAAGATGAAGAAACAACTTTGAACTCATAAATATAAGTACAATATAAAATATATGATGGCTTGGTGTATAAATTATACTTTAGTATAACATAAGAAATAAGATATAATGGCAGACTATTACGAGCATTCCATACCAGAATTGATAAAGCTTCTTGGTGCAAGATTTAAGGACTACCGCCTGCGCAGCAACATGACGTAAAGGTAGGTGTCAGAGCAATCGGGCATCACAATCACAACCATACATAAGTTTGAGAATAGTGCTTCTGGCAACGTGTCACTTGGCACATTTCTTTTGCTGCTAAAGGCTATCGGTCAAATTGATGCCCTTGACGAATTGTTGCCAGAACTGCCAGCATCAGCGTATCTCATCAAGGAAGAAAAGAAAGTTCAACGCATAAGACACAAGAAACAATGACAACAAGCCATCTGGTTGACTGGGGATTATCAGAACAGCGCAAAGACATATCGTTCAGCATTGACGGCACACTCTTTGAAAATGTGCGCGTAGAACAAACATACAAAGGGAACTATCATCTACTCTGCGAGGTAAATGGCAAAGAGCGCAAATTTGTCATCACTAACAAGAAAGATGAGTATGTACTGATTGACAAGGTTGGCGTTGACAACTTGACCAAAGAGCATTTAGTTCTTTTGACTAAGAAATTTTTTGCAAAATAGCAGTTTTAAAGGAATCGAGTGGAAAGCAGCATTGGCCATGCTCACTTTCCACTCGATTGGTTATGATTTGCGGCAACACGGTCGCAAATATTATAGTTGCATTTATGCTATATACTTTGTAATTGAGCATATTCTCCAATTGTTCCTCAATGAATCGAAAGTCTTGGCTTAAATCCAACGTCTTTACCGTGAAAAAAAACGTCATGTTTTTTTGAACTTGACATATAGTCGGCAGAAGACATGGAAAGACTATATACTCATCAGCAAATTATTCTCTCCGAGTTGTATGTAGCATATCGCAAAATCACTTTTTCTTTCAGTAACGGATTGTTTTCGATTATCAAATCTGAGAATATCTTTCCTTTAGCTAATTGATTGTATAATTGACGCGCATCTTCTGTGAGAACATCACTGGTTTCGCCTGTTATCAAGTGTACAACAATTCCGTTCATGTCTGGAATCATCTTATACCTTGAAACAAGTTTCAATAGATAGCTTGCACCACTTTCTCCAGTGTCGGCAAATGCTTCTAATACTTCTGAGTAAAAGTCTTCGGAACGAAACAAACCGCATAATTGCTTTGTTGTAAGATGGTTCGTCTCGTTTTCCAGTACAGGTATGGCAGATACAATAAAACGGCTGATGTTTGCCATACGCTCATAGTATTGTTCCATAAACTCCTTTCGGAACAGCTTCTTACGCTTGTGTCTGTTGATATGCCGAGAAGTATATCCAACAATATGCTTAGTCTTCTTTATCAGGTTCACCTTCTTTGATTCTGATAGTTCACGAATCGTTGGGATTGTCCCCCCATATCGTTTTATTATTTCTTTGTCTCGTATAAACATTGATTTATTAGGACAATCATCAAGTCTATAAAAAGCTTCACTTACTTCGTCAAAATGTTTTTCTATAAAGCCATAGAAGAACGTATGCCAAAGACAGCAAGCCGCGATTTCTTCATTGGTTGCAGATATATCGGGAGATACAATAAGTTCTTTTGTCAAAGAGTGTTCCCAAAGGTCGCCTTCCATCGGATATGCATCAAGATGTAATCTAGTTCCATCATTCCAATCTTTCATGGTGATACTGCAGACCTTACTATTAGAATTTTCATGAAAAACAGGCACTATATGACGGAGCATGTCAAAATGTATCTTGAACCAGCCAAGACTATTCTCCATATCAGGATACATTCGGACGATGTGTGGTGCCACATCGTCAAAGCGGACGGTATTCAAAAGTTCTTTAAATGTCATGTTGCAAATTTTAGTCCCATAAATTACGAAAATATTTACAGAAGAGTTCCAACCCTTCTGATATAGTCTTATTCTCCTCGTCCGTGTAGGCAGAGTTGTGTTTCATCAAATCAAATGCATCTATCATTTTTTTGATGACGTTGTTCTACTGCCTCATATCCTTTACATCTTCAGGATGCCCATGTTTCTCTATTGCCTTAAACGCTTCAAGTCGTTGCACGATATCATGCGCCAACTTGTGATATGTTCCCCACACATCTTCTATGGGATAATCGTTCTCATGACGTTTACAATCCTTGTTCTTTGTCATTATGCTTTGTCTCTTTTGTGACCTGATGATGTGCCGCAAAGTTTTTTACAAGTCAATATTGTTACACTTTAATACAGTTTTAATTTCTTCCAATTCTGTTATTATACCATTGGCGATAACTTCTGGAGATGTGCCGAATTCATTATATTCCTTTCGTCCGATCCAAGCTTTTTCGGGACCGCAATATCCAAATTCTTCCAATAGTATTTTTGTGGTCTTTTGATGGGATGCGTCTTGATAGTCCAGAGAATTGAAAGTTCCGTTTTTAGCGCGTTCCACAAAACGTATGTTGATAGTTTTTTTGTCAAAAGTGACTTGTAATCCAGGGTAGAACATACATCTCTTGTTCTCATACCATTTGTATCTCGTAGCCGTTTGTTTAAACACATTAAGAATAGATTCGGTTTCAAGCTTCACCGGATGAATGTAATCCATACCTTCGAAACAAAATTCTGTTGTGTTAAGACTGAATGCTTTTAGAAGCCATTGAGAATTAAATCTGTTCTTACCGCGCCCCATTAGATATTGGGGATGGTAAAAACGGTTTTCGGAGAATTTTTCAAACAGGTAATGTTGACCCATCTCATTGCGGATAAAGTCAAAATATCGTTTTGCAGATTCATGAAAAGACTTTTGGTTGCCCAATCCACCCCAACCTATATATATAGGGGAAGCGTGTTTCTTAATGTACCTCAAATCATCATCAATAGTGGAAAACACGGTTTCTACCGCAGTTTGACTTTTGTCTAATGCTTTGTTCAAATCTGCATCTCTAATATTGAAAAGATTAAAAATTTGCAGGACTCCATTGAGTGGTTTCCCCTCGCTTTTACTATAGATAAACATTTTTTCTATCATTCGCATGGTGTTGTCAGGAGTGAACACATACCATGGAAGCTCACTACTGTCAAACACAGCCAAATGCTTCCGTTCGCCTTCCGTGATAATGCCGTCGGTAGGCTTGGCACTGCCTGGATTTTTCATTACCACAGAGCCTATTACATCCCAAGAATTTCCAAATTGAAGAAGGGTTCTCCAACGGTATTGAAAACCATCTTTACTCCTGCGATACTGAACCCCGTCTTTGTCTGTTCCTATAAAATGAGCGTATACCTTCATAAATTTCTCTTATTATTTACTAAAGTTTTCCACCCCGAAATAATGGGGTGGGAAGGACAATAAGTCAAGAAAATTTTGTAACTTAGTAGGTGTTAATCCGTTGAGTTTCAAACTATACTAAAACTTATTGTTATGGAAGCTAAATTCGGTAATTTTTCTGAGATGTCCAACCTCCTAAATGTTAAATCTCGTCTCAGCAGGGTGTAATTGTTTTCATGACAAAAATAAGCTGCAATTTATCAGCCTACTGCTGCCGCGGGTTACAAACCCGCCCCCCAATTAGGCCGACAAATTGCAGTTCTTAAAACGAGTCTACCCACACGATTCGTTATAGGACCACATTTTTTTAACAACCTGTTAAATCAATTGATTATCAACAGCCTACACAAAGAATATCAACCCACTATGGCTTTATAGCATAGGGTGAGAAACTTTAGACCTTTATACAACCTTTCAATATGCTATTCTTTTGAAATATAAATGTACTTCTTTAAACTACCATCTTCTTGAGGTACGAGATATTGAATGGTACGATATTCAAATTGCTTTTGCAATCTTCGCATTGATGCTTCAACTTCATTGAACTGTTTTAGTTGTTGCTCCTTCAGCTCTGTTATAATTTTCTTTGTTTCCAAGAAGCTTTTGCTTCCAGTTCAAGGTATTTTATAACATCATGTTTAATCCGATTAAATTGATCTACATAATTGTTCCAGTAATCCAACGACATTCTATTGGCATAATTAGTAATGTCTTCTTCATTTCCCAAATACCCTGCCACCTTCATTGAAATTGCAGAGGCAATAAAAGTCAAAACTTCAGCTTGCATTGCTATATCTAAATAGTCAAAATACTTAGAATCTTTTAGAGCTTGTATCTTTAGTTCCGCTTCCTTTTTGTCACTGCATTCATAATCGACATTCAGATTATTGATACTTGCAAGCAGATGCCTGTATTTCTCTCTAATTATTTCAACATAGTTAGAAAATTCTGATATGATTTGTTTGTCTGCTATATCGTATGTGTTTTTTTGGCTTAGTTCAACAAAGCGATTGTAAGACACTATTAATTTGGTCCTATCATCAGCAGCAAGAAACTCAATGATATGGTTAAGTTTGTTGTCAATAGCATTTAGCCTTTCGAATATTACTTGTTGATAATACTGAGAAGTAACAGCAGCCATACACTGAAATACCATCAATGGAGCCATATTCCCCAATTCTGTTTCGGAGAATGATGCTTGTTTTGATATTTTTCCATTCTTAATGACCATACCTCGCATTGCGTCAGGATTGCCATTAACACGACATAGGTCTTTTAGCGGAACATCACATTTCACCAAACCATTAAAGGTAGAAGCTGTTAAAGCAGTTTTAGTCGTTCCGCCTCCAAGAGTGGATAATAGCGATTTCCACTCTTGAATTTCCTTATCGCTCATTGATGATTCTTGACATCGTACAAGATCAATATTATTATCATCAAGGATTGTCAACTGAACATGATTATTAGGTACAGTCAAGTCTACTTTTGTAGGTTTAGGAGAAGAGTTGTTAACTGCTTCCTGCAATTTCTTTTGACCTTTATTACGTAAAAGATTACGTACACCTTCTTCGATTGCGCCAGCCGCAGCAGCTGCTATAGTGTATATTATTTTATTATTCATATTTAATGATTGTATCTTTTTCCTTAATGCAGTTTGCTCGACAATCTGAAAAATTCTGGCGCAGATTTGGCGCACCCTTAAACGAAAAATCAGCGTAACTTGTTGTTTTACAACTCGTTACGCTGACTTTGGCGGAGAGAGAGGGATTCGAACCCCCGGTGCCTCTCAGCACGGCGGTTTTCAAGACCGCTGTAATCGACCACTCTACCATCTCTCCTTGTGCAAATGGTAAAAATATGTCTATGTCTTATTTGCGAGTGCAAAGATAGTGGCTTTCGCTGAAGTGACCAAATTTTTTGGAAAAAAAGTTTAGATAGGTGGGTAATATCTGTGTAATGTGGGCGTTTTGTTGGCTAAAATAGTACTTTTCAGCATGAAAGACAGTGCAAGCCGAATGCAATGAAGTTTACTTCAATTGCTGAGGCGCAGCCTGTCTTATTCAAAGACAGTGCAAGCCGAATGCAATGAAGTTTACTTCAATTGCTGAGGTGCAGTCTGTCTTATTCAAAAAAAAACTGCCTTGCGACACTTTGTAGCGTGTACGCTTGGCAGTTTGAGTGAGTTAAGTTGACGTGTGCTGACGAATTATTCGCCTGGAGCAATAGCACCAGAGGGGCAAACATCTGCGCAAGTGCCGCAGTCAACACAAACGTTAGGGTCGATTGAGTACTTTTCGCCTTCTGAGATTGCACCTGAAGGACATTCGTCGATGCAAGTACCGCATGCAATGCAGTCGTCACCAATTACGTAAGCCATAATAGTAGAATTTAATTGATTGTTAATTGATTGTGAGTTGAGTTATTGTCCTGCAATCGCTCATAGCACAAGGCCGTTGACGCGATTGCGCAGCAAAGTTACATATTTTATTTAAAGGAGAAAGAAAATGGAAATATTAGTTTAATGGGTTTCTTGATAATTCGGTTTTTGATTGGGAGGTTATGAGGTTATAAAGTTACATCACGCCTATAACACCTTATAACTTTAAAACTTTAAAAGGTGCCTTTTTTACTGTTGTTCGTTTAGAAAGTCGTGGTTTATATATAAATTTGCACGGACATAATTTGTAGAGCTTCTTGGCTCATTTACTCCTTATTATATATATATACATGATAGTTCAACAGAGAAAGATACTTTTCACCTTCTTACTCTGCCTCTTTGCTTGTGCTGCGGCATGGGCGCAAGAGCGACGGGTGCAAAATAAGCCTTACATTGACGAACGACGTTTTCACTATGGTTTCTTTGTGGGCGTACACGACCAATCTATGCGCATTGATAATAATGGCTACCTTCCCCCTGCGGGTGATGCGATGGAAGGGCAACAGTGGGTGGCGCAGACGGACCAAGTGAACATTGGCTTCTCGGTGGGCGTGTTGGGCGAGTGGCGCATCAATCGCACCTTGGGACTGCGCGTGTTGCCTTCATTACACTTCGGTTCGCGTCACATTACGTTTCGCGAGTTGGGTACTGACCAACGCGAGTCGCAGGATATGAAGTCGTGTTACATCGGTGTCCCTGTCGACCTCAAGATAGCTGCACCGCGCTTTAATAATTTTCGCCCTTATGTAGTCACGGGTGTAGCGCCGATGTTCGACTTGATTACAACGAAGCAGGGCAAGCTTAAGAATAAACCTTTTAACTTTATGATAGAGGCGGGTATGGGGTGCGACCTTTATATGCCTTTCTTTAAGTTTATTCCAGAGCTGAAGTTCTGCTTTGGCCTTGGCAATTTGTTGCAAAAGAATCGTAAGGACATTACCGACCCTTCTCAACTTATCTATACGCAAAGCATTGATCGTACCAGCGTGGGCATGGTGATGCTCACGTTCTACTTCGAGTAGCAGAAAATATAATGCCTCTCCCCCTAATCCTTCCCCTTGTCGGGGAGGAGTTAGGGGGAGAGGCCTTTATATTCCTTATTATTTATTATTCCACTTCGATAATCGAACTACTGCTGCCTGGACGGCGGCGGAGTATGATTTGGGGGGAAATTTGCGAACGTATCTGGTCGGTATGGCTGATGACACCCACCTTTCGACCTTGGGCATTCTCGAGGTTAGAGAGAGCTACCATGACGAGGTCGAGCGAGTCGCGGTCAAGGTTGCCAAAGCCCTCGTCGATGAAGAGCGAACCAATGACCAAGTTCTCATTTGATAGCGAAGCCAACCCTAAGGCAAGGGCCAACGATACGACAAACGTTTCACCACCCGAAAGTGATGATACATAACGATGTTCGTCGAACATGTCGTGGTCGATGATTTCGAGTGTGAGGGTAGTGGGGATAGGTTGCAACTCATAACGTGGTGAGAGCATACGCAAGTGTTGGTTGGCGTGTGCCACGAGGTAGCTGAACGTGAAACTTTGAGCCATGGTGCGGAACTTCTTGCCGTCGGCCGAACCAAAGAGTTGGTTCAGTCGTGTCCACTCCAATTGGTCGGCCTTAGCTGCTTCAAGCCGTTTGTTGAGCGCAGCAGTGCGTTCGATGCAACGCTCGTGAGCCGCAAGGCGCGTGTTGACTTGTAACAGACCTTCCTCCGTGCGCTTGAGTTCTACTTGTGTGGCATCGCTCTCGGTGGTGAGCACCGTGCGTAGAGAAGCGTATAAGGCGCGGTCCTCCGTAGAAGGGAGGGAGAGTGCTTCGTGTCCGTCGGTAGTTCCACTCTCAGCGTCTGCTCCACTCACCTTGGTCGTAGCCTTCTCCATAACGGGACGATTCGTCTCGGCACGCAAGGCTTGCAGTTCGGCGCGCGCTTGGTCTAAGTTGTTAGCCGTAAGCACACGCTGCTCCTTCAGTTCGTCAAGGTGTTGACGAAGAGCTTTCCAGTCCGTCTGTGAGGTGAAGATGCGGTCCAACTCTGTAAACTGTACGGGAGAGTGGGTAGCATTGAAGCGAGCTATCATGAGGTCGAGGCGTTGCTGCTGTTCCTGCTGTTGCTGCTGACTGTCAAGTCGGCTCTTAAGCAAGTTGTCGCGTTTACCCTCAAGCTGTCGTAGTTCGCCGCTGCCCGTTTCATAAGCCGTGCGCACCTTTTGTTCCGCTTCGCGAGCCGTAGCGATGGCCTGTTGCAAGATATCGGCCTCCTGTTGTGGCGTGTTGTCGCCCATGAGTCGGCGCAACTCCTCGCGTTTCCCGTTCAAGTCCTCGCGAATGGCATCGCGGCTTTCGCGACATTGCACCACGTGGCGGTTTTCCTCCGCGATGTTCGTCTCCGCCCCCTTAATCTCTTCGCGTAGCAAGGCAGCCGAACGTTCCGACTCATCAAGTGTGCGACAAGTTTGGTTCCAATCTTGGTGAAGGTTGGTCAAGCGCATGCGCAGTCCGTCAGAGTTATTCTTCCATTCCGTAAACCAGCCCGAGAGGGTAATCATTTCGTCCAAGTCGGTATAAAGTTCAGAGCAAGCGCGGTCAGAGAGGTTGATCGTCTGTTGTAAGTCCTCGGCCGCAGCTGCTGCGATTTGCGCCTCGGTGCGCACCTTGTCAAGGTAGGTATGATTCGTATCCATTACCGTGTCAAGCTGTGCAATTTCTTCGTTCAGACGGTTAATATGCTGTTGGTGGAAGTTAAACGTCTCAAGTTCTTTATCAGCCTCGTCGGCAGCTCGTGTGGTGTTGTCGATGAGGAGTTGGATCATCATGCGGCGTGCTTCACGATTAACCGTAGCCGAGCAGTCGGCAAAGGAGTTGTCAAGGTAAGCAAACGACTTCCACTCCTCCACATCAGCGGCTTGACGCTTCTGCAACTCCTGCAAGGCGCGGCCGTCAGCTTCAATGCGAGCCGCGTCGGCAGCTACCTCGACGCGCAGCGCTTGTAATCGGTTGCGCTTGAGCTGTAGATCTTGTTGTAGAGCAGCGTGTTCCTTATCAAGGTTGTTGAGCAGTTCCCCTAATTCACGTTCCGTCTCAGTGTGATAAGGGTGGTGCGTAGCGCCACATACGGGACATGCCGTGCCTTCCTTCAGTTGTTTGCGCAGTTGCACGATGTTCTGCGATTGGCTCAGCGTATAGGCGGTCGTTACACGTGTAAAGGCCTCTTCTGTGCTTCGCACTTCGATTTCCACCTTTTCCGCTTGTAATTGTTTCTGAGCCAGTTCTGTCTCTTCACGCTTCTGTGCGGCAATCTTTTCGGCTATTTGAGCGTAGCCATCAGATATGTGTTGCCACAGCGTGGCCGCACGCGCGAGCGCAGTAAGTTTGCTACGATTTTCGGCCGCAGCCTTTTGCAAGCGAGCCGAGTCGTGACCTTGATTGGTCTGACGATGAATGAGCAGTTCGCTCTTCAACGCATTCAGTTTCGCTTGATTCTTATGCTGTTCTTGTTCCGCGCGTTCGCCTTGTGCGCGAAGTTCCACTTGTCGCTTTTGTAGGGCCGTCTGCTTCTCGTGGCTCTCTTGGTTGCGTCGCGTCTGTTCGCCGAGCGTTGGGAGCTTGTTCATGATAAGGTCAAACTTATCGAACATGTGGCGGTGAGCTTCCATCGATTGCTTGTGTAAGAGCTGTTGCTTCATCTCTTCCTCCACCTTCTGCAACATCTCTTGCTTCGTTTGCAACACGTTTTGGCGCTTTTCGGCCGTGTGTTCAGCCAATGTCAACTGCTCGTCAAGGCGCTTTAACTGCTCCGCAGCCACGTTCATCTCGCCCATGAGCGCATGACCGCGATTGATGGCCGGACGGCGTTCGTCGAGTCGCTTCTCGTTGTCAGTCGTTCGTTCGCGTGCCACGTCCAGTTGTTGACTCAACTTCTCCAACTCGCGGCGCGCCTTCTCGAGCGCGTTGGTATTGGCCGTTTCGTCTTGCTTAATGCGTTCAATGTCGGCGCGACGCATCTTAATCTCTTGATAGAGCGGCTGCATATCAATGACAGCGTCGTAACGCTCCAACTTCAGTTCGTCGCCTCGTGACTCCATTAAGGCACGTGTGGCAGCATTAAAGGCCTGCTCGCGTTGTTCAACTAACAAGGAGGTGTGGTCGTAGCGGTCGATCCAGTCCAGTTGTTGCGTAAGGCGTTGCAACTGTTGCTGCAAGTTTTGTTGCTTTGAGAGTAAAAGGCGTTGGCGCTCGTTTTGTTCGGCCAAGAGGTGCTCGTCTAAGAAGTCGCTGAGCATACCCTGTCGCTCGTTTTCGAGTGCCAATACTTGCGTGTCGGCTTGCGTCGAAAGGCGGTAAATCTGCGTACTTACCGCACTATAGACCTCGGTGCCTGTAAGTTTCTCAAGCAATGCAGCCTTGTCGGCAGGCTTTGCCAGTAAGAAGTTGGCAAACGAGTTTTGCGCTAAGATAACGGTGCGTGTAAACTGTTCGTAGGTCAGGCCAATGGCTTTGTCGAGTGTGGGTTGAATGTCGGCCTTGTCATACTTCTGATGATGAGGAGCTAAGCATTCGAGCGAGCGTTCGGGTGAGCTATAGTTGCCACTGCGTGTAACGCGCACCAACCACGTAGCCTCGTAGCGTTCGCCACTGGGAGTGGTGAAGGTAACGCTTACGCCGCCTTGCTTTTGTCCGCGACGCAAAATGCTGGCCGAGTTGTTGGCCTGCACTTGTTGCGACTTTTCAACCGCTAACTTTAAGTCATCAGTGGGTATGCGGTCTACGTTGTCAAAACGTGGTGCTTTGTTGTAGAGTGCCAAGCAAATGGCATCGAGTATGGTGCTCTTGCCCGACCCCATATCGCCCGTTATGGCAAATAGACCTGCCGAACGTAGTGGCTCTTCCGTAAAGTCTATGGTTTGTTCCCCTTCGATTGACGTAAGGTTGGAAAGGGTAATCTTTTCTATCTTCATTGTGAAACGTGTAACTGTCGTGACACTTAAAGCGCGAAGCGCGCCTTTAGTGTCTTAACGTCTGAAAGTCTTAACGTTAAGTAGGTGTTCAAAATTAGTTGATATGAATTGGTGCAGTATTTCGTTCAGAAACATAGGTTGAAGAGGGAGCGTAGCGGGCTACGTGACCGATGAAACCTATGTTTCTGGGCGAAAGAATGCGCCAAGGCATATCGACTAATTCTGAACATGATTATATAAACTAATTTTGAATACCTACTTATACATTCATGTTGTTTTTCGTTTCCGCTTCAGCTTGTTTAAAACGTGTAACGAGTTCTTCAGGCATTTCGCTGTTAAATCGAGCCTCAAAGTTGCGGCGAGCCAATTCAAGCGGATTGATGTTTGCCAGCGTATCGGCCGAGGGCGTGTCTACATCATTGGCACTGTCAGCCTTTTTGTTTTCAGGTCTTACGCGTAGCATACGGCAGAAGTGTACTGCGCGATCTTGCAAAGCCTCCATCACGTCGTGCATCAGCGTAGGCTGAGGTTGTGCCTCTTCTACATGGATTTCAAGGTATGGCCACGTAAGCGAATCCGTGTTCTTCTTGTCGCGCTTGGGCAGACTGTTAATGCAGTCGAACAAGGCTTCAGCACTCACGGCACGGCCCTTAGCCGGAATCGTTACGAGACCGCGTAAGGGAACGTATTCTACAAACTCCACCAGGGCCTCACCTTGAGGGTCGATATCGACAAACTGTACGCCATGTTTGTAGTTCAACTCAGAGAATGACATGGGCAGTGCGCTACCCGCATAATATGTAGCCTCGCCGCCGCGCACCTGTTGTGCCTTGTGAATATGCCCCAAGGCCGCATAGCTCACATTCTGTCCTACGACATCGGCTTCAACACAGTCTTGACCGCCTACAACGAGACGTTCAGAGTGTTCGTCCTTACAGATGTCGGCCCCTGCGGCATAAAAGTGAGCCGCCACAACAATGGGAAGACCTTTATAATTGCTCTTGCGCAAGCGAGCGTGTAGTTGTGAAAAGAAGAAGCGGAGTCCCTCCTCTGGTGTCATGCCAGCGGGATAATCGCCTCCGCGCAAGTAGGGCAGTGCCATACACACACACGAGGCCTGTCCCGTCTGACGGTCGGCCAAAGGCAGAAGGTAATAGTCAAAGTCGGGTTCGCCCTTTGTCGTGTAGTGTATCGTACCACGCACATATATATTGTGTGTCTTGAGCAATGCGGCAGGTGCTTCCAATCGTCCCGCAGAGTCGTGGTTGCCAGCCGTTAGGACGATTTGCAGTCCTGGCACTTCGAGTGTTGCGCGCAGCAAGAAGTCGTACAACAACTCCTCGGCTGCTGCCGAAGGGTTGGCCGAGTCGAACACGTCGCCCGTAACGAGTAGTGCATCGGGTTGCTTCTCGCGCAGCGTTTGCAGCAACCACTTCAAGAAGTGCCGATGCTCATCGAGTCGGCTATGACCATGAAAGGTGTTGCCCAAATGCCAGTCAGCAGTATGCAGTATTTTCATTGATTCGAATGTTATTTATTTCCGTGCAAAGTTACTGCTATTTCATAAAAATATAACGACAAGGAGAAAAAAACTCAAGGGATATTTATAGGCACAAAAGTGATAGGGCTATGTGACTGAACGTAAGGGAAAAGACCGCGCCCGAGAGAGCTTTTGATATAAACTAATTTCGAACACCTACTTATAAAACTAAATTTTGAACACCTACTTATAGCACTTTATTCGTAACTTAGCTGAACTTTTCAGTCCAAGCACTGAAAAATTGGAAAAAAGTGAAACAATAATCAGAAGAAAACGTAATGGAATATATGTCGCAAGAGGGTTACGACAAACTCGTGGCCGAACTAAAAGAGTTAGAAGCACAGGTGCCTAAGGTGAAAGATGCGATAGCAGAGGCGCGCGCCATGGGCGATTTGAGCGAGAACTTTGAATATCATGCTGCAAAGCGCGAACAGGGCAAACTACTGAGTCGCATACGTTTTAAGCAACGTGTGTTGCAGTTTGCGAGGGTGATTGACACGTCACGCCTCAGTGATGATGTGGTGGGACTGCTCTCGCGTGTGACGATTACGAATATGACCAATAATATGCACATGGACTATACTATAGTGAGTCCGCACGAGGCCAATCTACGTGAACGTAAAATTTCAATCAAGTCGCCCATAGCGCAAGCCCTTTTGGGCAAGAAGGCGGGCGATGTAGTAGAAGTGCGCGTACCGGCAGGCATGCAAAAGTTTCGCATTGACGAGGTCGTACTTGGAGTAGAGAGGTGAACAGCCGTTAAACAATGCGCGTTTGGTTGTCGTCCACTGGCCTGTGGACGTGTTTCCACAGGCCAGTGGAAACACGTAACACTGGCCAGTGGAAACATGTACACTGGCCTGTGGACGACAACGGAGCGGGCGAAGTTGATTAATTATCCAACTGCAATTTATCGAAAAAGCGCGTAACGCAAAATGCTTTTGCGTTACGCGCTTTGCGCTATGATAGATGAATGTGTGTCTTACACTCTTACAGCTTCTGTTACGTTCTCAATCTGTTTGAGTTGGTTACAAATGCTTTCAACGTCGTTGGTGTCGTAAACGGAGATGGTGAGTTGGCCGTCGAATATGCCGTCGTTCGTGTCGAGTGTAATGCGCTTCACGGTAAAGTGTGTCAACTTGTGCAACACATCGGCTATGGCATAAAGTACTCCCTGTGAGTCAACACCGCGCACCTCTATCTTTACATCGAAGAGCATCACCTTGTGTGTGTCCCAACGGCAGGCAATGATATTGTTGCCGTAACGCGTCTTACACTTTACGGCCACATCGCAGCTGCGCTTGTGGAGTTGCAAAGTACCGTCGTCGGTAATGTAGCCCAAGACGTCGTCACCCGGAATGGGGGAACAACATTGCTCAAAGCTACACTTACGCAGCACGTCCTCATTGAGCACGAGTATCTCCTTGCGGTTCAAGTTCTTAGCCCAGTTGGCGTTGTCCACTTCGCTGGCCGTCAGCGTGTGGGTAGCGTCCGGGTTCTTCTTCTCCATAAATGAGGGCAGGAAGCGGCGCCAACCCTTTGAGGTGTTGCGACCCTGTAGGAAGTTGAGCGTGGTGTCGTCGAGTTGTATCTTCTCGTCGCCCAAATTGAAGAGAAACTCTTCATTCGATAAGACATTGTAGCAACGACGCAACTTGTCTATCAGTCCACTTGTATATTCCATGTCGTGAGTTGCTACGAAGTTGCGCAGCATTTCTTCACCGCGTTTTTGCTTCTCGCGGCTATCGCGACGTAAGTAGGCTTGTATCTTCGCACGTGCCTTAGCCGTGGTGGCAAATCCTAACCACTCTGGCTGCACGTGTTGATTGCGTGAGGTAAGCACTTCTACTTGGTCGCCACTCTTGAGCACGTAGCTCAGCGGCACAAGTCGGTGGTTGACCTTGGCGCCAAAGCAGTGAGAACCTAAGAAGGAGTGAATGGAGTAGGCAAAGTCTAAGGCCGTAGCGCCTTTAGGCATCGTCTTGAGTTCACCCTTGGGGGTGAAGACCATAATCTCAGAGGCGTAGAGGTTGAGCTTAATGTTGTCAAGAAGGTCGAGTGTGTCGGGTTGTGGGTCGTCTAAAATCTCTTTAATAGAGTTGAGCCACTTGTCTAATTCGTTCTCGTCATACTCAGCGTCCTTGTCCTTATATTTCCAATGGGCAGCAAAGCCTACTTCGGCTATATCGTCCATGCGGTCGGAGCGTATTTGTACTTCTATCCACTTGCCTTGTTTCGACATGAACGTGTTGTGAAGGGCTTGATAACCATTTGTCTTGGGGTTGGACAACCAGTCGCGGAAACGTGTGGGGTGGGGCTTGTATATCTCGGTCAGGGCGGAGTAGATGCGGAAGCATTCGTCCTTCTCGTGGGTGCGGTCGGCTGGGGTAAAGACGATACGTATGGCCAAGATGTCGAACACTTCCTCAAAGGGTATGTGCTTCTTCTGCATCTTACACCATATAGAATATGGGCTCTTGATGCGGGCCTTGAGCGTGTACTTCACGCCCATCTCGTCAAGTTTCTGACAGATAGCGGGTGTGAACTTGTCTATAATGTCGTCGCGTTCTACGTGGCTTTCTTCCAACTTGCGTTGAATGGCGGCATAGTCGTCAGGGTGTTCGTACTTAAAGCTGAGGTTCTCAAGTTCGGTTTTAATCTTGTTCAGTCCCAAACGGTCGGCAATGGGGGCAAAGATGTAGAGCGTCTCGCCTGCTATCTTGTATTGCTTCGAGGGCAACATGCTTGAGAGCGTGCGCATGTTGTGTAGGCGGTCAGATATCTTGATGAGGATAACGCGTATGTCGTCGCTCATCATGAGCAGCAATTTCTTAAACGTTTCGGCCTGTAGCGAGGCACGGTCGCCAAAGATGCCGCCCGAAATCTTTGTTACGCCTTCTACAATGTTGGCTATCTTAGGGCCGAAGAGGTTGCAAAGGTCTTCGTTCGTATAGTCAGTGTCCTCCTCGACGTCGTGCAACAGGGCAGCGCAGATAGAGGTTGACCCCAATCCTATCTCGCCACACGCAATTTGAGCCACAGCAATGGGGTGGAGGATATAAGGTTCGCCAGAACGACGACGCACGCCTTTATGGGCCTCTTTTGCAAAGTTGAAGGCCTTGGTTATAATGTCCACCTTGCGACGGTGGTTGGAAGCCAAGTAGGTGTCGAGCAGATGTCGAAAGGCGGCTTGAATCATCTCCTCATCCTTTTGCTCTTGTGGGGTGAGGGGTTTGCTCGTGGTTGATGTATTAGGCGTGTCCATAATAGTGGTCGGTTTTGCGTTGATGAATAATAAAAGCGCATCAATCTAAAAAGTTTGAAGCGCTTTGCCCACAAATGTACAAATATTTTTCAAACATTATGTATATTTTTAATAAACATTGCCGTGGGCTGCATAAAATTTGTCATGGCCGTATGTTTATTATTTGTGTAGCGTTTTGTTTCTTGTTTTTATATATAGAGTGGTTGAATGGTAAAATTCTGTCATTGTAACATAGTGAAAAAAACTATATATTGTGAATAGCAAGGCTTGTAACGCGAGTTCGGGATAAGAAACGTAAAAAATAAATAGGGTAAACGAACTTTTTTGCTCGCTTACCCTATTTATTTTTTTGGCTCTGTAACGATTGACGTGTGGGTATACTGCAATTTGTCGCTTAGCGCGAGAACATACATAACATACACTTTATTAACTCTATTCGAACATAGGCTCTACCGATATTGTCCGTGGCTGAGAGGCATGACTGCTATCAAAAATATCCTGCTACAACGGAACAGATAAATAAGCTTTTGTATCTTTGCACCATGGCAAAGAAAAGTAATACAACCTTTGAGAAGTCGGTTGTAACTAAATCTCCTTAACTATGAAAAAGGTAAGATTATTTTCCTTGGCAGCAATAGTTGCTCTTAGTAGTTTTATTGCTCCTCAGACTGCTTCAGCTTACAAGTATCATGTGACTTTACCTGACGGAATACATGAAGTTTTTGATGCCGAAAATAGTGCAGAGGCAGTCCACTATTTCCGTGAACACTATGATAAAGGCGTACTAATGAAACGCCCCAATGGCGGTATTTTGGATTTCCAATAAAACTGTAAAATGCAAAGCTGTGGTATCGGCTATACGGCCTTTTTGAATTTATTAAAATTAACAGAATGAGATTCCTTGTTTTATTTATTACGATATTATTATGTTCGAACACGATTAAGGCTCAAAGGCTATATAGTGAGAGTGGCGATTTTTATGAGAAATCA
>ERZ1023670.217-NODE-217-length-19383-cov-35.432171_pt1 | contig 19383 bp, 17 predicted proteins | sample MGYA00380342_ERZ1023670 | MGnify/ENA primary metagenome ERZ1023670 (study PRJEB33179, sample SAMN07448984) | human gut metagenome | biome: Human-gut; feature: Human associated habitat; material: Faeces | host: Homo sapiens | place: India: Bhopal | collected...
CTTCAACTATAACGCAAACGAGATAAAGCAGAATCTGGACAACACTTCTTTCAATGGAAGCATCGACTATCAGAGATTCTTCAACAAGGAGCGCACCAACTACCTCATCCTCAGCTATCTCTTCAGCACCAACCCTACCCATATCGACAACTATACGTTCTACGATGACATCAGTCAGGTAACAGGGATTCAACTCCACGACCTGCTCTCCAAGAGCAAAACCCGTGGCACGGAGCATACCTTCCAGGCAGACTTCACCCACTCGCTCAGCGAGACACAGCGCTTGAACTTCGGCGCCAAATACATCGCCCGCACCAACAAGAGCGATTCACGCTACTATGATGTGGCAACCGATAAGACCGAAACGCTGAACCCAGCCAACAGCATGGAATACAAGAACACCCAGAATATTCTGGCTGCATACGCTGAATGGAAAGGAAACTTCGGAAAATGGGGAACGATGATGGGAACCCGTTACGAGCAGACCTGGGAAAAGGTGAAGTTTGAGCAGGGCAAGGGCGATGACTTCGACAAGCAGTACGGCAATCTCGTACCTAGCGCCAGCCTTTCATACAACATCGCTCCAGGCATGAACATCGGAATGAACTATCAGCTGCGCATCACCCGTCCTGGCATCACCTATCTGAATCCATACATAGACCGCAGTAATCCTACTGCCATCTCCTATGGTAATACAGACCTCGACGTGGTGAAGTCGCATCAGCTGAACATGGTATTCAATTACTATAACCAGCGATTCATGTTGAGCACCACCCTGAGTTACGGATTCTGCGACAACAAGATAGAGCAGTATTCCTTCCTCGATGCCGACAACCTGCTCAACACCACCTACGGCAATGTTTCGAAGACCCGCAACGCCAGCATGAATGTATTCATCAATTGGCTGATGTTCAAGAAGACAAGACTGATGCTGAACGAGAGTTTGAGCTACAACGATTTGCGCAGCGATGCCCTGGGATGGAAGAACAACGGATGGAACAGCAGCACGATGATCAACCTGCAACAAACCCTGCCTTGGGAACTGCAATGGACCGTGGGTAGCATCATCCAGACCAAGCAGCATAATCTGCAGGGCTATCAGAGCGGTATGGCATTCTTCTATACCACCCTCTCCAAATCTATCGTGAAGGATAAGCTTGACCTGAGTCTGATGTTCCTCACTCCTACCGATGACAAGCTCAACATCAAGCAGAAGACCGTGGGTTCGGATTACGTACAGAACATGACCATAAAAGTGCCATTGCGCCAGATCAGTCTTACCCTGACATGGAAGTTCGGAAACACCAAGAAGCAATTCCAGCAGGCGAAGTCAAACATCAAGAATGACTTCCAGGAAGAGCAACAGGGAATCCAGACAGGAGGAATGGAGAAATAATAAAAACGGAAAAATCAGCAGGAATACTCTTTTCTGCTGATTTTTCCGTTCTATACAACTGATTGTTTTTTATAATCTGATAGCTAAATCAATACCTGTCGGAGCTACCGAAAGACTGATATTGTCGTTAATATCATTCTCTCCATCACTCTCCTTTCCTTTCTTCTTGTTCTTTCCCAGAATCCAATCGCCTATCAGATAGCCGGCTTCTGCTGAGGCTACACCGATGGCGGCACCCGCAACAACATCTTCCCAATGATGGCGATTGCGGCGCACTCTATCCACAGCCACTCCCGTAGCCACCGCATAGCCCGCCACACCAATCCAAGGAGAAACCTTGCGATATTCGTGCATCAATGTGGTGGCACCGCAGAAAGCTACAGAGGTATGTCCGGAAGGAAACGACTCGTTATCAGTCCCATCAGGTCTCATCTTGTGTATCGACTTCTTGAGCGAATAGGTTACAGCCGCATTGACGCCGAACGAGAGCACCGAAACAGCAATCCTTCGCTTCCAGGAACTCTCAGCCTCCACGCCCAGCATCTTCAATCCGAAGACAGATGCCGTTGGCACCAGGCGCAGGACATCATCGATTCCATCACCATGATAGCGCTTATAATGGGTAGTCTGCTCTACAGGAACCGTTGTATTCTGCCCCATGGTCATCATCATATTCTGCGAAAAGACAGGGGCTGGAATCATCATGATTCCACCTATTAATATCTTTCTTATTCTTTTCATATTCATGTTAATATGTCGTACCCGGCATGTATGGCGAAAAGGGAAGCCATTTCCATTTTGCTTCCATTTTTATCCTAGATTTCTTCTACTATCTCGCTCATGTCCTTGCGCTTCTTCTCGGCATGAGGACAATCTTCTGCAATATGCCCGATAGGAATAATAACAACTGCCTCATAGCCCTCACGAGGGAAAAGCTGTTGCATCTTATCGGTATCGTAATTGCATACCCAGCAGGTTCCAAGTCCACGCTCGGTAGCTGCCAGACAAAGATGCTCAGTAGCGATGGCTACATCAATATCTCCATGAGGCTTCTCATCATATCTGCGAACCCAGTTTTCATTCACGTTTTTCATGCCCACGATATACATGGGAGCCGTTTTAAACCACTCACGATCGTAGCATTCCTGCAATTTTTCCTTAGCCTCAGCAGAACGGACGATAAGCCAGAGCCAAGGCTGTCTGTTAACGGCTGATGGGGCCAACTGCACGCACTGCATGATATAATCCAAATCCTCCTGGCTCACAGCCTCAGAGGTAAACTTACGAGCCGAGAATCGCTCTTGACTCAATGATAACATATCTTTCATATCGTTCTGATTTTACGATTATTTAAACCTGATTATGGGCACAAAGTTAAGAAAAAATTACGGAACAACCAAAAAACAAGGATAAAAGGTAATAGGTTTCGGATTATTTTTCGTAATTTTGCAGATTGTACAAGAATTAGTGGATTATATTGAAAAAATGATAGGATTGGCAGATTGCAACAACTTCTACTGTTCGTGCGAACGAGTGTTTCGCCCCGACCTGATAGGGAAGCCCGTGGTTGTCTTGAGTAACAACGATGGGTGCATTATCGCACGCTCTGAAGAAGCCAAGGCTTTAGGCTATAAGATGGGCGACCCGTTCTATCAGGTAAGGGGAAAACTGGAGGCTGAAGGCGTGGCTATCTTCTCCAGCAACTATACGCTCTATGGCTCGCTCTCCAATAGGGTGATGTCGATGCTGTCGCACTACTCGCCCCTCATCGACCAATACTCCATCGACGAGAGTTTCTTCGAAGTGGATCATTCCATGGCAAAGAGCTTCTTCGAAGTAGATCATTCCATGGCAGAACGTTTCTTCAAGGAATATCCGAAGGAAAACGTTACTTCTGCTACAGCAGATTCTCTCCTCCACCGATATGGTGCCAGGATTTCTGCCGATGTGCTCCAAGCCGTAGGCATCCCTATCTCTATCGGAATCGCAGAAACGAAAACCCTGGCGAAAATCGGTTCCAAATTCGCCAAGAAATACAAGGGATATCAGGGCTGCTGTCTCATTGATACGGATGAACGGAGACACAAGGCGCTGTCTCTCTTCCCCGTAGAAGACGTATGGGGAATAGGCAGGCAGATAGCCCGGAAACTCGACTATATGGGAATCAGAACTGCCGCCCAGTTTGCGGACAAGAAAGAAAGCTGGGTGCGCAGCCATTTCAACATCACCACCGTCAGGACCTGGAAGGAACTGAACGGAGAGAGTTGCATCAGCATCGAGGAATTGCCGCAGAAGAAGAGCATCTGTACCAGCAGGAGTTTTGCCGACGAGGGCATTACAGACAAGAACGTGATAGAAGAAGCCGTGGCTAATTTCGCAGTACGCTGTACAGAGAAATTAAGGAGACAAGGTAGCGTATGCCAGGGCATTACGGTATTTGCATGGACCTCAAGATTCAATGAGAGCGTGCCCGAATATACCATCCACGACTCCCTCACCCTACCCATCGCCACCAATGCGCAGGACGAGATTGTGGGCGCCGCCCTCACTATTCTCAGAGTCAGATATCCTAAGCCAATGGCTGACAGCAGACCCGACCGCCCCGACATGTCGTTTCACTTCAAGAAGGCAGGTGTCATTCTGTGGCAAATCTCCCCCGACAATCCTCGCCAGCAGGACCTCTTCGACCCTATCGACCGAAGCAAGCAAAAGGCTCTGATGGAAGCCATCGATGCCATTAACCGCAAGAACGGCTATGGCACGATAAGGCAAGCCATACAAGGCACCGATTGCCAATTCGATTTGAAACGGGAATACATGTCAAAACGTTTCACAACGAACATCAACGAAATACTGAAGGTAAAAACCCAATGAGATGCAAAATTAGCCCCTTTCAAAAAATGGGCTCCATAAACTAAGAAAATGAATAAAAATAACGAAAATAATATAAAGCTGACATTTCACCCTGCGGAATTCGGAGAAAAGATGCCGATTCCGCTGGCTGAACAAAGCGTAAAGGCAGGCTTCCCTTCGCCGGCACAAGACTATATGGAGGGAGAAATAGACCTCAACGATATTCTGGTTCGCCATCGTGAGGCAACTTTCTACGTGCGTGTTTCGGGCGACAGCATGAAGGATGCAGGCATTTTTGACGGTGACCTCGCTGTGGTTGACCGGCAGATAGAACCCTCTAACGGCAACTTTGTGATAGCTTTCGTAGATGGCGAATTCACTATTAAACAGTTCAAGATGGACGAAAGCGGAACCTTTGGCTGGCTCATCCCATGGAACTGTGATTTCTCGCCTATCCGGGTAGATGAAACCAACCGGTTCATGATTTGGGGCGTGGTGACCTATGTGATTCATCAGATTGCTGAATAGTTTTAAGTTAAAGAACGTAAAACATTTAATCACTTTCAATATTTTTTATTACTTTTGTTGGCTAAAATGTGGCATTTCAATACTGCATTAAACACAAATTAATAAAAAATAACAAAACAAAATAATCAAAAAAAGCCATGGAATACGCTTTATATAGATACGAGTTTGAGGTCATAGAGAAGAAAGACTCCTCCATAAACCTATTCCCCGAACTATCGGAGAGTTTTAACCCAAGACAGGCGTTCGAGAAAAAGAGCGAACTGCTCAACTATCTGCTAGAAAATGACTATCAGATGCTCCTTGCAGAACAAAATCAGCAGGTTGCTGAACCAAATCAGCAGGTTGCCGAACCAAATCAGCAGGTTGCCGAACGTAGCCTCTTTCCTGTTAATCCGGCTAGCGCAAAAACTGAGCAAGCCTTTACCTTTGATTGGGCTAGCTTAAAACCAACGCTAACCTTTACCAGCAGCAGAAAGAAAAAGCTCTACCACAAATACACTTCTGCACCGAAGGATGGATTTGCCATCCTGGAACTAGCCCGCTGTAGAAGCATAAGCCATCGTCCGAAACCCTTTTTGGATAAAGCCGTGATAGAAGACGACTACGAGTCACTTCACATCATCATAGACAACCGCGGCACCTATCAGCGTGTAGCCATCGAAGTGAAATCTTCCGTTTTCAAAAAGACCGATACCGTGGCCGATTCACTTGCCCGTGCCCTGAGCAAGGCTTTTGCCCGCTATGGACTCCTGGTGAAAGTGGTGCCCATCCGCGATGACAAGCACTTCTGGAGTTTAGTGAGCGACAGAAAGCAGTTTCCACGTGGTTTCAATAAACTGTGTGTAAAGTTCCCACAAATCAACGACCCAAAAGTAACCGAAGCTATGAGACGTGCCAATATCATCTATCGTGAAATGTTTCATTCCAATCTCGTTATCATACAAGAATCGTCTGAGGGAGAAAAACTCAGTTTCAACGAAGAAGACGAGAAACAGAGAGAATACATGAAACTTTGCGCAGAAAATGCCGACAGCATCCAGGTATCGCCAATAGGCGCCCGCCCTATCACGCTTGGAGGAAAAACTGCCAAGACGCAACGGATGACTGATGCGGAACGTAAAAACATCGAGGATGTGAACCACGAGATAGGGCTCTTCGATGGCGACCCAATTCAATCCACCCAATCATTCATGGACAAAGCATACGGTAAAGCATGACACAAAACGACAGAAGGCGCAAGAACCTCAGAAAAGAAGAGCCGATTTATAGACAGCAGGCTCAATACCTACGAATAATGGGAGAAAAAAAAGCCTCTGACACAACAAATGACGATGTGGCAGATAAACTCCGCAACCTAGACCTCCTGACTTGGGATGAGACCGAACGATACTTCGCCCGATTCGCCGAAGACCTGGATGATGCGAGCTATGCGGTGACCGACTTGCTTATAGAAACAGCCTGCCTAGGCAGAACTATAGGAATGGAAAGGGAATTGCCTCCCCTGATAGCTGCCCTGACTTTCGCAAGATTGATGGCAGCCGGCGACGAGGTGTTTGAGAAATATCAGGACATCTGGATAGCCATCATGAGCTCACAAGACCGCAACCCAGAAGCCAAGCCCCTCTTCGAGAAATTCTGTCAAGAGATAGAGGCCAACAAGTTAGACCCATCCACCGGCAAGGAGACCATCTACCGCCGTGGCGACCCGATAGAGCGATTCAGAAGCACTGGGGTGGCTAAGACGGAGGCTCGGCAAGAGGCGCTGCTCTACGGGATACTGGAAGCCACCAAGGAATGGAACAGAAAGGAGGCTTTCAAGGCTTGCTGGCCCCAATGGGCAGAGCTTTGGAAGTACTTGCTGGAGAAGGAGGAGCTGGTAGAGGAAATCTCCCGAAAGCATCCCAAAAGCAGCTCAAACAACACTTCTATCAACATCACGCTGGTGTGCAATGTGGCTGGACTTCTGAACTGTCATTTAAAAACCCTGGGCCACGATGTAGCATCCTGCTCAAGACTTGCAGACTTGATCAAGGAAAATTGGAACTCCTCGCAAAGCCACAAGGAATTGAGCAAATTCACCAAACTCTCAGATGAGCAAGCAAAGCTGATAAAAGTCTGGCTCACCATGAACATTAAATAAAGATTACCCCCAGAAAATTACCAACAAATTACCATTTTTTCGCTAACTATCTGAAAGTGAGCGGGTAATTTGGTGGTAATTATTTTTTTGAAAGTACCTATTACCACCTTTTGACCATCCACCATCTATTACTACCTTTGCACCCGTCGAAAGGACAAAACAAATTGTTGAATCTGAGTTGATACGAGTCTATCAGAGGGAGAGTTCCCGGGAAATAAGTGTCGACACCTTTCTTTTCTTGAAAAGGCTCTCTTCTACTCGTAAAACTTTAAGATTATGTATAATAATGATTTTAAGATGGATGGTGTGAAGCACACCCAGTTCTTAACCGCTGCCCAGCAGCACTCACTGCTCTCTGGCATGGCTTCTTACGACGGTGGCAGAAACTTCCTCTTCTCGCCCGATGAGCCTGTGGCAGGCCTGTTGCCACGATTCCGATGCCATGGCATCGCTCAGCAGATGACCGACGGCACCTTCGACTTCGTGGCCAAGCCCAAGGTTAAGCCGCAGTCGCAGCTCATCAAGAAGCTGGCGCACGGCAGAGTGAGCAAGACCAAAGACGGGGCCATACAGCTCACACTCAAAGTGTATAGCGACGAGGGCGAAAACATCGCCGAGGCTATCTACAAGGAAGCTGGTATCGCCAAGGACGCCATCGTGGACTATCAGATGAAGAGATGATTTTCGGGGGCCAAAGCTGCTTGACAAGCTCAGCTTGCAGGCAGCAAAACCGTCTCAGCGTCTCAGTCTCAGTTAGGAAAAAAGTCACAAATCCACTTCATACCCCCTTTCTTGTGTCTTATAACTTATTGATAATTAATTAGTTATATAATATATAGATAGAAGTGGATACCCCTTTTAAAACAACTGAGACACTGAGACTGAGACGCTAAGCCCCCCAAGTAACAAACCAAAAATTGATTTAATTCTCTAGAAAGCAATGAATTACAACATTTTTAGCAGCACCGCTCCAGCGATGCCAAAACCGGGCAAAGGCACAGAATTTGTGAAACTTGCCCTCTCACAAGCCTCAAAAGACATGCGAGAAGTGCTCATTCCGATGGCAATTCCTGCCTTGGCAGCCCATCTCACGGACGTAAGATTCATGTATTGCGACAACAAATTTTATGAAATGTGCGGCCAAATGGGGCATTTGATAGGTCCTTCGGGCATAGGAAAGGCGCAATTGAGCCATCTTGTAGAGGCTATCATGCGACCTTTTCGCAAACACGATGAGATAGAGTATAAGAAACTCGTAGACTGGCAACGACAGATGAAGACCAAGGGTGCCAACAAGGAGAAGCCTGAGCGTCCGGACGTGAGCTTCTGGTTTCCACCTGCCGACGTGACCAACCCTGCCTTCATCCAAAACGCCATGGCACTGGAAAAGCTGGGGCAGCGCACCCAATACCTCAACCTGCCTGAGGTGGAGATGGCTGACAAGATGTGCGGCGGGCATAAGCAGGTGAGCCAGATGGTGAGAAACATCTACGACTGTCAGCGAGCTGGTGCCCTGCGTGCCACGGCTGATGGCGTGACGGGTAACCCTACGCTGCGGGTGAACCTCACCTTTACCTCTACCCCCGATGCCGCCCGACTTTTTTATAAGAAAGACCTCACCAATGGTTTCTTCGGGCGCATCCCATTTGCCTACAAGGCTCGTGGCGAGCGCTGCGGCAGGATTCCACGCCAAGGCACCTATGGGCAGGACTTCATGGAGCAGCTGGACAGCTATCTGCTCAGGTTGGACAACTGCAAGGGCGCATTCACCGTGAAGCCGCTCAACAAGATAGCCGACCAGCTGGCAGAGGAGATGGCGAAGCTAGCCGACCTAGCCGACGACGACATGCTCTGGGAGCTCTCCCACCGCAGCATCTTCTCGGCATGGAAGAAGGGGGCAGTGCTGTGGATTCTGAACGATCAGCAGTGGGCTCGAAGCATCGGTGACTTCGTGGTGTGGTTTTGCTACTATGATTTGTGGTCGAAGGTAAAGGTATTCGGCGACATGTTTAAGGGCGCAGATGCCAACGAGGAGGAGACTCAGAAGAGCGGACCAAAGAATATGCTCGACAGCCTGGATAATTCCTTCAACGAGCAGCAGCTGGAGGCATTGCGCCTGAGCCTTGGCAAGAGCAAGGAGGGCACCAAGCATCAGCTCAGAGTTTGGAAGAACCGTGAGTTTATCACCTACTGCGCCCAGACTGGACTTTACACCAAGACGCAGGAGTATCTGAAAAAGTAAAAAAAAGACTTTTATATGGAAAAATATGAAATTCAAAAGCTCCGCGACCTTCCAATAGAGGAGGTCGCAGAGCGACTGGGAATGCAGGTGTCGAAGCACAAGTGCCTCTGCCCTTTCCACGACGATCATCACGCCAGTTTCTCGTTCAACACGAGGAAGAACTATTGCCGCTGCTACGTATGTATGGACCACAGCATCGGCACCATCGACCTCGTGATGAAATATACAGGCAAGGATTTTCTCTCGGCTTGCCGTTGGCTGGCAGATGCGCATCAAGTTTATATAGCAGATGGAAAGGAGAAATATTCTCCGGAGAAAGCACCCTCCTCGAAAGCACCCTCTTTTGATGCCAGCAAGTACGCCCGATTCTTCGAGCATCCTTGGCTCAATGAGGCGGCACGTAGATTCCTTTTCGAGGAGAGACGGATTGATGCGAGAGTGGTAAACTGGTGCCGACTGACATCATGGACGGATAAGGAGGGCATCAGTTGGCTACAGACTCCTTACTATGACGTGGACGGAAAACTCATCGGCATCCAAAACAGAAATCTCGGCAAGGCGAATCTTAACAAAGAAGCTTCGGGAAAGAGCGATTTAGGCAAGGCGAATCCAGATAAAGAAGCTTCGGGAAAGAGCATTCCCCGCTTCCGATTCCCCTACGGTTCGCAATGCGGCATCTATAATCTGCCCGTCACAAGACAGCTTTCGCCTGGTGAACCTCTCTACATCACCGAGGGGTGCAGCGACTGCTGGGCGATGCTCTCTGCCGGACACAAGGCGATAGCCATTCCGTCTGCCACGCTCTTGAAACCATCCGACAAGCAATGGTTGGCAGAAATGGGAGAAAAGCTCAAGATAGAATGGCACATGTATCCCGATAAGGATGCGCCGGGCGAACATCTCTACATGCAGTTGAAGGAGATTCTGCCCTCGCTGGTGCATCACCAGTTGCCCCCTGGATGCAAGGATTTCAGCGACTATTATCTGAAAAGCTTTGTATATTGCCCAGTATTTTGAAGCTTTTGCCCTTTCAGGGTGCCTTGCTGATTGCCGTTATACCCAGGGCGTGCCCTGGGCTAGGAGCTTTTGGGCCTTCAGCCCGTTCTTGAACCACATAAGAAACTTGAGTCAGTTATTAATTTTTAAAGCAAAATAAATATGGAAGAATTTATCATTCACACGTACACCAAGAAGGAACTTGCCCTGATGTACTTTCCCGAGAGCATGCCACGCACTGCCGTCAACCATCTGATGGCTTGGATTCGACTTTGTACCCCTCTGTGGGATGAACTCCAGAAGATGGGCTACAAGAAGACCAGCAAGGCTTTCTCGCCTAAACAGGTGAAGGCCATCGTGGAGTATCTGGGCGAACCGGGATAATACCGTTTCAGAAATTTACGAAAAAATATTCTGAAAAATGTGCCGCCATCTCACGGCATCAGCCGTCAACGCATAACCGCTGGCGGCTGTTTTTGTATCTTTGCATCGTGATTCAGAAAGCGCTGGAAAATCACTTTCCTAGTTGGAGAAAAATATTTCTCCAGTTGGAAAAATGAAAAAGAGCATCTGGAGAAAGTCTCTGAAAAGAAAGAGAAAATCTCAGACAAGAAAGAGAAAGTCTCGGATAAGAAAGAGAAAGTCTCAGACAAGAAAGAGAAAGTCTCGGATGCATCAAGTTATAACCTAGACTCCATGTCCCGATACGAGTCCTTCTTGTCCTTTTTTATAAGAGGACGGGAAGTTAAAAGGGGGCAAGAGAAACGTATGAACCCAAACATGAAAGCATTCATCAAGTATCTCATCGTGGCCGTGTGCTCTGCCATCGTCACCTACCTCACCAGCTCGTGCACCGCAGGACTGGTAATCGGAAAGAACCAACGACAGCAACAGGAGAACAATATCTCCACCCGAGCCGACTCCACTCACTTCGTGCCTACCATCACCATTAGATAAATGGTAAAAAGGTAAAATTACGAAGGGAAAGATATTGACAACCAAGTCTCTATTTAACTTGGAAATTACGATTATCAATTCTCTAAATTATTAATTATAAATTATTTAAAGTATTATGGCAATTAATCTGAAAGCAAAGGAAACCCTCATCCAGGTGGGTGAGTTGAAAGGTAAGTATCGTTACGTGCTCGGCACCGAGCTTTACAACAAGCTCTCTGAGAGCAAGGTTATCAAAGAGGCTGCTCTGCGCAGCGGAGTGAGCCGAGGCGTGATGCAGGCATGTTGGGATGCCGCAGGCGAGGTAATCAAGGCTTGGACCACCGAAGGTCACTCTGTGGCTATCCCAGGACTGGGCACCATGAGATTTGGCGTAAGAGCCAAGAGCGTGGAAACCGTGAACGAGGTGGCAAGCGGACTCATCACTGCCAGACGTGTCATCTTCACGCCTAACGTGGAAATCAAACAGGAACTGATGGACACTGCCATCCAGATAACCTGCTACGACCGCAACGGCAAGGTCATCAAGAACGTTACCTCTGGCGATAAAGGCGATGTGGAAGACCCAGACAACAACCCAGGCGGAGGCGAAGACAAAAACCCTGGCGGAGGTGAAGGCAAAAACCTAGGCGGAGGTGAAGACAACAACCCTGGTGGCGATTTAGGTTTGTAATAGCCCTACAATCATACGATAAAGACAGGCGGCTGTGCTCTAGCAATTGGGTACAGCCGTTTTTTTTTTGTAAAAACACGCTAAAATCTGCCGAATAGCTTAAAATGAGCGATTTATAACGGTTTCACCTCAATGGAGGTAATGATTTAGCAACATTCCTAATTTCTGCAATCTGCGTACAGTTGCTGTCAAACAACTCTTCTTGGCTGCAAAAATACAAAAAAGAAGGAGTTTACATGTCAAGATTTTTATAAAGAATGTTAAAAATAACAATAAATATTTGCAAATCTTTTATTTATTCACATTTTTGCATTATATTTGTGGCGAAAAGAAATTAATAGATAAACTCATATAGGATAAAACAATGAAGAAATTATTGGGTATCATATTATTGACAGTATTGGTTGTATTTAGTTCATGCAACTCTAATACAGATGCTTTTCTTACGGAAACATCACCACAACTATTTGGTGTATGTCAAGTAAGCACAGGTAATGTTGTGCAACATAAGGATTCTATAGCCTTTACTGATTTAGATATTGCATGGTTCAATCCTAAAACACGAGAAATCAAATTTAAGGAATATGATAAAATAAAATCTATTCCAATCTATGCATCAATAAGTGTAAAAAGTTCATCTGAAACACTGTTCATTATAGCAGCTAATATCAATCCTGTTGTGAATCGTGCATATGATGATTTGGTCTTATTCTGTGACAAGGATGGCAAATACTATCTCAACGATAATTATCCGAATTATTGGAATTTAGAAAAGACAAAACAAAATGCAGATAAGCGTTCTGAAGGTTGGAATAAATTTATCAATCTTCTCAGAAAAGAAGGGCGTATCAAATAATTAAAAGAGACGGAATTTTTCCGTCTCTTTTAATTTGTTATGCCATATGAAAGTAATATGATTATGAGACGCTAACTCAACTTTTTCTAATACTTTATCCCTTATCTTTTAAACGGTCTTAGGTTATTCCATTACTCCTTGAGCCATTCGATTAAAGCCAACGACTGCCACAACCACTTGAAACTCAAACCAAATGCTCTATTTTGCTATTTTTTGCCTTTTTAGGCGTTCTTTTTTACAAAAAAAACTTGCAAACGTGCCAGAAAAACCAGCCACGAAAATCTCTTCCGGTACCCACTTACCCAAAGCGCGGAGCCGATTCTGATCAGCTCCATCCTTAAAGGTCATTCCCGTTTTCACGATCAGCGAAGGATCAAAAAGATGGAAGAGCTCCTCAAAATGCTATCTGTATATTACATTTTATAACATCAGTTACCCATTTCTAAAATGGAAACGATTGCAACAGTCTTCTACCCTGTTTTTCTACACTTCTTTCTTTGCCGTCTCAATTAAAAGCTGTACCTTTGCAAGCGAATTTCAGCGATGACTAGGCTAAATGCCTATAATATGAAAAATCAGTAGCAAATATATGTAATTAATTATACAAAAAACAGCAGTAGTTATGAGTATTAATATCAAGAGAAATCAGTTGAAGAGAGTTGTGATTGTAGGTGGTGGACTCGGTGGTCTTCGTTTGGCAGAAGACCTCTGCAATGCAAACCTGCAGGTGGTGTTGATCGATAAGAACAATTTCCATCAGTTCCCTCCGCTTATCTATCAGATAGCTTCGGCAGGTATCGACCCAAGTTCCATCTCCTTCCCTTTCCGCCAGATTTTCCGCAAGCGCAAGAACTTCTACTTCCGCATGGCAGAAGCGAGAGCCGTATTCCCAGACAAGAAGATTCTGCAGACTTCCATCGGTAAGATTGAGTACGATTATCTGGTGTTCGCAGCAGGAACCACTACCAATTTCTATGGCAATGCCAACATTGAGAAGTGGGCTATTCCGATGAAGACCGTTTCAGAGGCAATGGGATTGCGCAACGCCGTGCTGAGTAACCTGGAGCGTGCATTGACCTGTGCCACAGAAGAGGAGCGACAGGAACTCCTGAACGTGGTCATTGTGGGCGGTGGTGCCACAGGTGTGGAGATAGCTGGAGCCCTCTCTGAAATGAAGCGCTACGTGATTCCTTACGATTATCCGGATATGGACTCATCTCTGATGCACATCTATCTCCTGGAAGCGGGCGACAGACTGCTCGCCGGAATGTCACAGGACTCTTCTAAGAAAGCATACGAATTCCTTACCAGCATGGGTGTGGATGTACAGTTTGGCAAGATGGTAACCGACTACAAGGACCACAAGGTTCTGATGAAGGACGGTCAGGAGATTCCTACCCGTACCTTCCTCTGGGTATCAGGTGTAAAGGCACAGCCTATCACGGGTATCGATGGCGACCATCTGGGCCGTGGTTTCCGAATCGTAGTAGATGAATTCAACCGCATCCCTGGCATGGACGGTCTCTTCGCCATCGGCGACCAGTGTATCCAGACCACAGACCCAGCTTATCCTGGCGGTCATCCACAGTTGGCTCAGGTAGCCATTCAGCAGGCAGCACTCCTGGCTAAGAATATCCAGAAGATTGCCGAGGGAGCCACTGATTCCCAGCTCAAGCCTTTCCGCTACAAGAACCTGGGTTCTATGGCTACCATCGGAAGACACAAGGCTGTAGTAGAACTAGGCAAGTTCCACAGCCAGGGCTTCTTTGCCTGGGTATTGTGGCTGGTAGTTCACCTCCGCTCTATCCTTGGCGTAAAGAACAAGGTAATGGTAATGCTCAACTGGCTCTGGAAGTACGTAAGCTATAACGATTCTATCCGAATGATTACCTACGCCACCAAGCCTAAGGAAGTGCGCGACCGTTTGAAGCGTGAACAGACCACTCACCTCGGCACCGACTTGCTGGAGAATGAAGAAGAGGAAGAGGAAGCTTAAGATAAGGCGATAGATTAAGTTTAAATGCTTAAGATAAAGAGATAGAAAACGGGTGTATCATTAATATAGATGATACACCCGTTTCTTTTTTATTACTGTTTTCTGAAACAGCTTCTTTAATGCAGATTCCTGAAGCCGATACCTCTATTAAGTAGATTCCCTTATCACGGTTTCACCTCTCAATGCAATTTCCTCTATCCTTCTATAACCATCGGCAATATGCTCCAGCAGCAGTCGGCAACTTTCCTGCGCCATTTTCTCAATAGGCTGCTCCACTACCGTCAACTGAGGATGAACCAAGGTAGCCAAGGCTGTGCCCGACATGCAGCAGAGCGCCACATCCTCCGGAATGCGCAAGCCACGCTTCTGGATAGCACTCTTGGCTCCCAACACAGCAGTCTCCGTAAAGCCAAAGACCGCATCAAAGGGCACATTCTTCTCCAGGAAACGCTCCATCACCCAACTACCCTCTTCAGCCGACAAGGCTGGCGACAAGACATCCTGTGCCTGATACTCTATATGAAACTTTTCCAGCGCATCCCGATAGCCCCTCAATCGTTCATAGCTGTTTCGGATATAAGCAGGTCCCGGGATATGAATAATATGCTTATACCCCTTGCGCAACAAAGCCTCCACCATGAAAAACGACATGATGTAATCGTCCATGTGCACCTGTGAAGCCTTTACCTTCTCCACCGTTCTATCGAAAAACACGATGGGAATGCCCCTTTCTATCACCTTATTATATAGGTCCACATTATGCTCCTTATCGCATGCACTCATCAGGATGCCATCCACACGCAGCTGCTCCATCATCAGAATGTTCTCTCTCTCCTGCTCAGGATTCTCGTTAGAGATGGCAATCATCACCTTATACCCCTGCTTGCGCAAGATGGCTTGAGCATCATTGATAAAGGTCATATAGAAAGTGGTGACGATTTCGGGAATGATGATGCCGATGTTATGAGTACTCTGCTGGCGAAAGTTCACAGCCAGTTCGTTGCGATGATAGCCCATCCGCTCGGCAGTTGCCAATATCTTCTGCAAGGTTTCCGCCTTCACATTACCCGTATCTCCCGAAAGAGCACGCGAAACGGTGGACTTGGAAATTCCCAACTCCCTTGCAATATCCATGATGGTTACATATTTTGCCATATCTCTTTTTGGTTTCTTGTTATATGTGCTTGCAAAGATACTTATTTTCTATGAAAGCAACAACAAAAAACTGAGAAATCTTTTTGGGAACGGTTGCGGAAAATGGGAACGGTTGCGGGAACGGTTGCGAAAAAACAGCCGTTTTTTTTCTTGTTTCTTCTGCAAAATCGTTCTATCTTTGCAGCGTGAAAAAGAAAAACGATTTCTCAAATCGCTCTATTTCTTCACAAGACAAAGAATAAACAACATTAAGTATCACAATCAAACCTAAGAAAAAGAATATGGAACAAGATTCTAAATTTCAAGCGAACAGTTCGCAAGCAGACAATATGCAAGCGAATGGTTCACAAATGAGCAACTCGCAAGAGAATCATTCACAGGGAAAGGTTCCCTTCATCAGTAAGCTCGCCTATGGCATGGGCGATGTGGGCTGCAACTTCAGTTGGATGTTCGTGGGCAATTTCCTCATGATTTTCTACACCGATGTGTTCGGAATCAGCATGGGTGCCGTAGCAACCCTGATGCTTGTGTCCCGATTCTGGGACGCCATCAACGACCCCATCATCGGCACACTTACCGATAAGACCCACACCCGATGGGGACGATTCCGCCCATGGCTGCTCTTCGGAGCTCCTATCACGGCACTGGTACTGATACTCACCTTCTGGGCACATCCGGAATGGAGCCAGACCGCCAAGATTATCTATATGGCAGTAACCTACTGCATCCTGGTGCTGGGATACACCTGCGTGAACCTGCCTTACGGCACACTCTGCGGAGCCATGACGCAAGACATCGATGAGAGAGCCAAGCTCAACACCAGCCGTTCGGTGAGCGCCATGATGGCCATCGGAGTAATCAACATCGTAACCGTTCCGCTCATCAGCTGGTTTGGCGCAGGCGATACCAAATATGGTTATCTGGCTGTGGCTGTACTCTACGGCATCATCTTCGCCGCCTGCCATCTGTTCTGCTTTCACAAGACCAAGGAAGTGGTAGAAGTTCCTGTAGGACAGAAACTCCCTTTAAAGGTGCAGCTTCGCTCCGTGATGAAGAACAAGCCCTATCTGCTCGCCCTCTTAGGACAGTTGCTCTTCGGTTTCATCCATTACGGACGCAACGCCGACATGCTCTACTATTTCACTTATGTAGAAGGTTCGGCAACGCTCTTCTCCTACTATTCCATGGCCATCATCGTACCAAGCATCATAGGTGCAGCCTGCTTCCCTCTAGTATTCAGAAAAACGGGCAACAAGGGTTTCACGGCAGCCATCTTCGCTTTCCTCACCGGTATTACGATGATAGGTCTGTACTTCTTCAGCCCTAACGGCAGCGCCATCATGTTCTATCTGTTCTCAGCTTTTTCGTGGTTCTTCTTCTCAGGCTTCAATACAGCCATCTATGCCATCATCCCCGACTGTGTGGAGTATGGCGAGTGGAAGACGGGCATCAGAAACGACGGATTCCAATACGCCTTCATCTCGCTGGGCAACAAGATAGGAATGGCACTCGGCACATCGCTTCTCGCCATTGCCCTGGGCAGCGCAGGATACGTAAGCAATGCCATGCAGAATCCAGAAGTATTGAGCATCATGCACCACGCCTTCAGCACCATTCCGGGAGTCTTGTGGATCATCACCGCAGGTTGTCTCTGCTTCTACAAGCTCAACAAGAAGCAATACAAGCAGATTATGACCGATCTGGAGAATAAGAAGAAATAAAAAAAACGGGATCTTTCATCCCACCAACATAACAATAACAATTTCAAAACATTATAATTATGAGACAGGCAATATTGGTAGAACCAAAGCATATCGAATTCAAGGAAGTAGCAGAACCAAAGGCAGCAGACTTAACTGCTCATCAGGTTCTCGTCAACATCAAGCGCATCGGCATCTGCGGTAGCGAGATTCACTCTTACCACGGTCTGCACCCAGCCACCTTCTACCCAGTGGTTCAGGGACATGAGTACTCAGGAGTGGTTATGGCTGTAGGCAGCGAAGTTACCGTCTGCAAGCCTGGCGACCACATCACCGCTCGCCCACAGTTGGTTTGCGGCAAGTGCAACCCTTGCAAGCGCGGACAGTATAATGTTTGTGAGCACCTGCGTGTTCAGGCTTTCCAGGCAGATGGTGCTGCACAGGATTTCTTCGTAGTAGATGACGACCGCGTGGCTAAGTTGCCGGAAGACATGAGCCTCGACTATGGTGCCATGATTGAGCCTTCAGCCGTTGGTGCCCATGCCAGCAACCGCACCGACGTGAAGGGTAAGAATGTAGTAGTGAGCGGTGCAGGAACCATCGGCAACCTCATAGCCCAGTTCTGCATTGCCCGTGGCGCCAAGAATGTACTCATTACCGATGTAAGCGACCTTCGCCTGACTAAGGCTCGCGAATGCGGCATCAAGCACACCCTCAACATTACCAAGAAGACCTTGAAGGAGGCTGCCCAGGAACTTTTCGGTGAGGAAGGCTATCAGGTAGGTTTCGAAGTAGCTGGTGTAGAAGTTTCCATCCGTTCGCTGATGGAGACCATCGAGAAAGGTAGCGACATCGTTGTTGTGGCAGTCTTTGCCAAGGACCCAGCCCTCAGCATGTTCTATCTCGGCGAACATGAATTGAGACTCATCGGTTCAATGATGTATCGCCACGAAGATTATCTCACAGCCATCGATTACGTAAGCAAGGGCATCGTCAACCTCAAGCCACTCGTAAGCAACCGTTTCGCCTTCGAAGAATACGATGATGCCTACAAGTTTATCGACACCCATCGCGAAACCAGCATGAAGGTTCTCATCGATTTCGAACAGAAACCTGGAGAGAAGAAGTAAAGAGATAGAAGAGAAGAAACATACTGCAAACGATTGCAGAAATTGGAAACGATTGCGGGAACGTTTGCAGAAAGTTTAGATGATTTTTCTTTGTGAAGGTAGCTGAAAAATGCTACCTTTGCAACAGAAATCAAGTAACATCTCTAACATTCTTAAAGTAAAAATGACAATGGAAAAGAAACAATCAGTGATAGGTATCGGTGAGGCACTCTTCGATGTGCTTCCAGAAGGAAAGAAGCTAGGTGGCGCTCCAGCCAACTTTGCTTACCACGTTTCACAGTTCGGACTCAATAGCTGTGCGGTCAGCGCAATGGGCGATGATGAGCTGGGCAAGGAACTGGAGAAGGAACTCAACGATCACCATCTCAACTATCAGATAGACAAGGTAGCCTACCCTACAGGCACCGTCCAGGTTTCACTCGATGCCAACGGCATTCCTTGCTACGACATCAAGGAGGGAGCAGCCTGGGACAACATTCCTTACACCCCAGCCCTGGAGGAATTGGCAAAGAACTGCACCGCAGCCTGCTTCGGCTCGCTGGCTCAGCGTAACGAGGTTTCCCGCAACACCATCTACCGCTTCCTCGACCACATGCCTGAGGAAGAAGGAATCCTCAAAATCTTCGATATCAATCTCCGTCAAGGCTTCTATACCAAGGAGATTATCACCGAGAGCATCAAGCGATGCAACATCCTCAAGATCAACGATGAGGAATTGATTACCGTAAGCCGCATCTTCGGCTATCCGGGCATCGACCTGGAGA
>ERZ1023670.220-NODE-220-length-19219-cov-77.027969_pt1 | contig 19219 bp, 15 predicted proteins | sample MGYA00380342_ERZ1023670 | MGnify/ENA primary metagenome ERZ1023670 (study PRJEB33179, sample SAMN07448984) | human gut metagenome | biome: Human-gut; feature: Human associated habitat; material: Faeces | host: Homo sapiens | place: India: Bhopal | collected...
CAAGATCATTTGTGAAGCTTGCCTCTGGCTTAACTTCTGCCTCATCAACACCGAGCTTATCAACGATAATTGCCTTTACTTTGCTTTCAATTTCTGACATAATTGTAACCTTTAAAATGTTTATAAATTAATTTCTAATTAAAAATCTGAGTGCAAAGGAACACTTTTTTTTTGAGATAAACAAATATTTTAGCGAAAAAAGTGTCTTTTGGTGCACAATCACCCATAGATTGTGCATTATTTTGGTCTTTTTTCGCTTTTTTGTTGGCTCTTTGAGAGAAATTTGTTACTTTTGTACAGTATTTAATTAAACATTTCAAACCATATGACATTTACAGAAAACGCTAATAAGATTTTTAATCAGGCGATAGCCGATTATCACATCAAAGATAACATTGATACTCCTATCAATAATCCATTCGCTGAGGGTACTATCGAGAACCGTCTCTATCTCAAATGTTGGATAGATACAGTACAGTGGCATTTTGAGGACATCATCCGCGACCCTCAGATTGACCCTGCTGAAGCACTCGTGTTGAAGCGACGCATCGATAAGAGCAATCAGGACCGTACAGATCTGGTTGAGCAAATCGACTCTTACTTCCGTGAGATTTATAAGGATGTAAAAGTACAGTCTGATGCACGCATCAATACCGAAAGTCCTGCATGGGCAGTTGACCGTTTGAGTATTCTTGCTCTTAAGATTTATCACATGAAGGAGCAGGTAGAGCGCCCAGAAGCTTCAGCAGAGCACAAGGCAAAGTGCCAGGCTAAGCTCGATGTCCTGCTCGAACAGCAGGTAGACCTTTCTACAGCCATCGACCAGCTCCTGGAAGATATCGAGGCTGGTAGAAAGTACATGAAGGTATATCGCCAGATGAAGATGTATAACGATCCTTCTACCAATCCTGTACTCTACAACCAGAAATAAAAACCGAGAATGGGGGAGAGATATTCCCCCATTTTACACCTTATTATATATATAAAGAAGAAAAACAAATGAAGACAGAGCATATACTTGTTATAAGATTTTCGGCCATGGGCGATGTTGCCATGACCGTACCTGTGATATATTCGTTGGCCAGACAATATCCACACGTAAGGATAACAGTGCTCAGTCGTCCATTCGCTCGTTCATTCTTCGAAGACCTCGCTCCCAACGTAGGTTTCATGGAGGCAGATATCAAGGGCGAATACAAAGGCGTAACGGGCTTGAATGCACTCTATCGCCGACTTATTGCCAAACAATTTACAGCGATAGCCGACCTGCACAGCGTATTGCGCTCCAATTATCTGCGTATGCGTTTCAATTTAGCCAATTTCAATGTGGCACATATTGATAAGCATCGCAATGGTAAACGTAAATTAGTAGCAGCTTCCGGAAAGAAACTGGAGCAGCAACCCACCTCCTTTCAGAATTATGCAGATGTTTTTGCACAGTTAGGATATCCTGTCAAGATGGAATTCACATCTATTTTTGGCGAAGAAAAAGGTAATCTGGATAGCTTGCCACAGGAAGTATTTAGAGTAGGAGATAGCGTTATCAATCTGAAAAACAGACATATAACCGAACCTTGGATAGGTATAGCCCCATTTGCAGCTCACGAAGGCAAGATTTACCCCATACAACTGATGGAAAAAGTTATCCAGCAACTTATCCACAATCATCCACACTGCCACATCTTCCTTTTCGGAGGTGGTAAGAATGAAACCCCGATAATGAATAAATGGGCAGAAGAGTATAAGCAGGTTGTAAATGCTTCCTCCCATCTCAATGGATTGCAGCAGGAACTCATTCTGATGAGCCACCTCCACGTCATGCTGAGCATGGATAGTGCCAATATGCATCTGGCTTCGCTTGTCAACACTACCGTCGTAAGTGTTTGGGGAGCCACTCATCCATACGCAGGCTTTATGGGATGGCATCAAAGTCCAGACAATGCAGTACAGCTCGACTTACCTTGCCGCCCTTGCAGTATCTATGGCAATAAACCTTGCATGCGTGGCGACTTTGCCTGTATGAAGAACATATCACCAGAACTGATCATAGAAAAAATAGAAAACGTATTCAAGCAGAAATCCTGACCGGTTTCTGCTTTTTTTGTTTATTCATAAACCCGTTGATAAGTGTACGGAAAACTCAACTCATAACTTTTTAATAACTTCCATAATATCCACACCCCATATCCCATGAAGATAAAAATAGGGATATCCACAGGGTTATTAATAAGTTTTTAGAAACTTTTTCGCACTTTTTGAGCGGAAAAAGATATAAACTTATTAACTTTGCAGCGAATTGGGGAAATGTTGATAAAATGGTTAAAGCATTAAGAGCCAAGAAAAAGATTTCCATGCCCTATGCTCATAACTATTGATAAGACTTGGATAATGAAAATATCAAATATTTATGTAGTTTTTTATCCACTTATCCACGTCATATCATCATCCTAATATAACTTTTTAAAAAATAAGAAATAAAGAAATATAATATTAATGTTATGGTGAAAAAAGAATGGATAGAGAAAGGATACGTTGACGAACCCGTTGACGAAGCCTTAGACTTGAAAGCTGAAATTAAGAAGCTTTGTAAGGAAAAGGATGCTATCATCCTGGCGCACTACTATACCGTAGGCGAGATACAAGACATAGCCGACTTTGTTGGTGATTCCCTGGCTTTGGCCCGCAAGGCTGCCGAGACCGATGCCAAGGTGATGGTGATGTGTGGTGTTCATTTCATGGCGGAGACCTGCAAGCTCCTGAGCCCTGACAAGACAGTGCTTTGCCCAGACTTGAATGCCGGCTGTTCGCTTGCCGATAGCTGCAAGGCAGAGGATTTGAAGAAATATAAGGAAGAGCATCCTGGCTATAAGGTAGTGAGCTATGTGAATACTACTGCTGCCGTGAAGGCCCTGACCGACTGTGTTGTGACCAGCGGCAATGCCAAGAAGGTAATTGATGCTTTTCCACAGGATGAGAAGATTATCTTTGGTCCCGACTACAATCTGGGCAACTATATCAATAGTGTAACAGGAAGAAATATGCTGCTCTGGAATGGTGGCTGCCATGTACACGAGAAATTCTCTGTAGAGGCTATCATCAAATTGAAGCAGGAGCATCCTGATGCTGTTGTGATGGCTCACCTAGAGTGCAAGGCTCCTGTGCTTGCCGTAGCCGATGTGAAGGGTTCTACAGCCACCATGTTGCATTATGCCCAGGAACATCCGGAAATCAAGGAGTATATTATCGCCACAGAGGCTGGTATCCTGCATGAGCTGGAGCGCAATTGTCCTAATGTTATCTTCTATCCTGTTCCGCCAGAGGTAAGCGAGGGTGGAGTAGGCTGTAGCTGCAATGAGTGTGAGTATATGAAGATGAACTCATTGAAGAAAATCTATAATTGTCTGAAGTTTGGCTGGCCTACGGTAGAAGTGGCTCCGGAAATAGCCAAGGATGCCGTCAAGCCTATCGAGAAGATGCTTTCCCTCTCATAAGACCCGGAAGTTCCGTTCCGTGAATGATCTGCATTTTTGGAACGGAACTCTTTAACCATTAGATAAACAACAAAACAACTTTGGTATGAATGCAAGATTAATCACTCCCATTCTGGCTTTATGCTGCCTGCCTTTGTCGGCGAAAGTATATACCGTTCAATCATTATTAGGTGATATGGTTGTCAATATCAATGTGGATAAGTCGATAACCTGGGATATCACCAAGGGGAAAACTCTGGTTTTGAAACCTTCCGTTATCTCCTTACAAACTGATAAACAAATCTTTGGCGTGAATCCTAAAGTGCGCAAGGCAACCGTTCATAATTATAAGAACGATGATAATGGTGGCTATCAGCAATTGCTTCTTTCCTGCAACGGATATGATGTGGAATTCCGGGTTTATCTGAATGCTGCTGCTTATCGCATCATTCCTAAGAAAATGATTAACAAGGTTGTTAATGAAACTTCCGAGTATCGCTTTGCCGGCGATTATCAAAGTTTTGTACCCTACGTAAATGATAATCGGGGAGGGGAGCGTTGGTGTTATTCCTTCGAATCTTATTATGACGAGGCTCCACTGTCTAAGATGTATCAGGATTCTCTTGCCATTACCCCTCTTGCTGTTTGCTTACCTGAAGGGAAGAAGGCTGTAGTAATGGAAGCTGATGTGGAAAACTATCCGGGTATGTATCTTTTGAAGGGTACTTCTACTACAGCTTCAGCATCTCATGCTTCTTCCGCTTATTCGCTGCATGCAGCCTTTCCTCCTTATCCGTTAAAGGAGGCGATAGGTGGATATAACCGTTTGAATCTGGTACCCACAGAGCGTGCCAATTATATAGCAGAAAAGGTAACCCGGTTGCCTTGGCGCATTGGATTTCCGTGCAGGTATCAATACCGAGACCTATAAGTATTATGTAGACTTTGCCCAAAAGAACGGTCTTGAATACATCATCATCGATGAAGGATGGAGCGATCCGGAAGATTTGCTCATTTTCTCAGATAAGATGGATATGGCGGGCATCATCAATTATGCCAAGCAGAATGGGGTAGGAGTGATTCTTTGGTCTTCATGGCGCAATTTGATTCAGCGTGGTCATGAGAAGATGGAGGAAATCATGAAGCATTATGGAGATATGGGTGTCAAGGGATTCAAGGTGGATTTCTTTGACCGGGATGACCAGAAGACCATCAATTCTGTATACGAGGTAGCTGAATGTGCATCAAAGCATCATCTTTTGCTCGATCTCCATGGCATGCGCCCGTTTGGCGTACAGTTTGCTTATCCTAACATAGTGAATTTTGAGGGTGTGAAGGGCTTGGAGAATTCCAAGTGGGAGCCTCGTGCAGGTGATGGTCCTTTGCATGATCAGCCACGCTATGATGTGACGATTCCTTTCCTCCGTGCCTTGCCCGGTTGTTTCGACTATACACCTGGAGCCATGATGAATGCCGTTCGCTCACAGTTCTTCGGCAATAACGACCATCCGATGAGCCAGGGCACAAGAGTTCACCAGATGGCAATGTATACCATCTTTGATGCTCCTTTGCAAATGCTTGCTGACAGTCCAACGAAGTATATGCAGAATCAGGAGTGTACTGATTTCATCGCGCAGATACCAACTGTTTACGATCAGGTGGTTCCTTTGGATGGCAAACTGGGCGAATATGTGGTAGTAGCCAAGAGAAAGGGTGCCAGATGGTATATTGCTGCGATGAACAATTGGCAGGCTCGTGACCTTACCGTCGACCTTTCCCTATTAATCAAAATGAATGAGACGAACAATAAATTGGAAAAACTGAATGGCAGGGCAAATATCTTTGCCGATGGAATTAATGCCGATCGTGAGGCTACTGATTATAAACATACTCAACGGCAGATAAATTCAGACGATAAGCTTCAGATACATCTGGCTCCAGGTGGTGGCTGGACTGCTATTGTCGAATAAAATAATGTTTATTGTTACCTTGAAATATAATAGTTTTAAGTTGAATGTTGTCAATAAATAATGAAAAGGGTGGTAGAAATTAATTTGTAGGTGGTAAAAACTGTTTAATATGTAGTAGAAAAATTCTTTTTACCCTATGAAAAAGTGAATTTTACGACATGGATAGTGTGAAATGTCGTATCTTTGCAACAGTTAAAACAAACAGACGTTGTGAAACGTCTTTTCATCATCTTTTACTTATACAAATAAAATTAGAAAGTTTAATCTAATTATAAAAAAGAGTATTCAAGGGGTTGAATACTCTTTTTTTATTGCTTGTAAAATGATTCATATTTTTGGGCCACCTTTATATAGTGGTGATGCTTTTCTATATATTCCATACTTTGTTTTTTCAGAATAGGTATCAGCTCAGGATGCAATATGAGTTTTTCCAATTCTTCGCAGACACTTTCGTAATTGGGTTGTACATTGATGATGGGATGAAGATTGGGTTCATGAATAATCTCATAGTTTTCCGGTTCTCCGCCTCCTATACAGATAATTCCTCTAGACATTGCTTCCAGTGGATTCATGGAAGGAGTATAGCTGTACAGCTGATCGAGAATGGCATCGCTTCCGTTCATCATCTTTACATATTCCTGGAAAGGTAGGTTTTCTGCCTTGCGAAGTTCTAACTTGTCGGGATATTTTTCAGCTATGGCTTGGGCTGCTTTTAGCATGATGTCTGTTCCCTTATATTCGCTTCGACTTCTATTAATACCGATGAATATCTTTATCTTTTTAGGAATCCTCATAGATAGAACCTGACAGTCTTCTATATGTGCCTGACTGTCTTCCTGGGCTGGTGCCGGGATATGGGGCTTGATGGGAAGGGGGATAAAGGTAGTCTTGTCAGGGAATATCGGATGATAGCATGTCCAGTATTCGTATAGTCCTGTAACGATGCCATCGCAATCTTCGGCTATGATTCTGTTGAGTCTTTCCTTTTCGGTGCCCAGCCAGTCTTTTCTTTCCTTCAGAGCATCGGTATTGGTCCGTAAAGATTCCCCCATATTGAAATCGCTATATCTTAGAGGTTTGTTGTAACAGCATCCGCTTACCCAGTAATAATCCATTCCGAAACCGCCCAGGATAATCTTCCGGTTATGTTGTTTCAGATATCGGTATATTGGTAATATGCGTTCCGCCTTCAACTCCAGAAACATGGGGCTGATAAGCTGTACGATATCATATCCGCGTAGCTTGGGCAATATTGTATATAATCGGGTCATATACGCTATTCCGCCCAATTTACCGGGCTTTCTTACCAGGTCGATATCTCGTGGATAGTTTTTCCAAAAGTCGCCGTTGGAGAGTACGGTAACCTCATGTCCCAGCTTGCGAAGTCCTTCTGCAAGAGTGGCATGTACGTTGCTGTATTCTCCCATGAGTAGAATTTTCATATTTTATGATTCTTAAAAAAATGAATTGTCCTCCAGTTTCTATCCTTTCAGTTGAGGAAGCGTCATGACCATGAGTCTTCTGCCCATTTTGCTTCTTATAGCCTTGCAGAACAGTTGATACTTCTTGGTATATTTTTTGTCTGGCAACGGATAGAGCCCCTTGTCGTGCAGTCGCTTCATGGCATCTTCCAGATGGCGGGTGCTGCGAGTAAGCAGGATGGTGTTGTAAAGATAGTCCATGGTGAGTTGGGCTATTCTGCGTTTGAGGGCAACTCTTTCAGTTTCTGACAGTAGTGCCGCTTTCTCCTGCAGATGGCATATTACGAGTTCTGTATCAGCCAGGCGTTTCAGATTGTGCCGTATATTCTCCTTCTGATGCATGATAGAGTCTTTTCTCGTACGATAGAAGTATGCCCTGGCGTCTGTGGTAATGACTCTTTCTGCCTTCAGGAACAGGAGAGGGGTAAATTCTTCATCCTCATGCAGTATGCCTGGAGTGAAGCGCTGGTTCTGCAGGATATCTCTTCTGAATACATAGCTGCAGGCTGACCCCCTCAAGTTGTTGTTATGAAGGAAGGCACTGCCGCTTACAGGCTCGGAGTAGGAATAGGGAACTTCTTTTATTTCCTTATCCGTCAGGGAGAAATATACGATGTCTGGGTCGTGATATCTAACCAAATCCAGACAGTGTTCATAGCCTGTCTGAAGCAGATAATCATCACCATCTATAAACTGTAGGAATCTACCGGTAGCCACCTTGATTCCTGTATTCCTGGCTATCGACAATCCCTGATTGCGCTGGCGCAGATAGATGAAGTCGTCCTGATAATCCATCAGGTCGTGGATAGGTGACAGCTCACTTCCATCGTCTATGATGATGATTTCACGCTCCTTTGGATTGAGCGAGAGCTTCAGAATACTTTTTAGGCATAATTCCAGATACTCCGAAGGCAAGTTGTAAGTTGTGATGATGAAGCTTACCAATGGCGCTTGAGCGTTTTGCTCAAACGGATTATTTGATGTATGAATTTGTTGATTTTGCATAATTGGTGATAACCTAATATGTTGAGAAGCTTGAGTTTTAAAGGGATAGTAACCGTATTACCCGTATTGGGAGTGTATCTGTTTTCCTGATGTCTCTTGCTTCTTTTATGTTTATTATGAATGATTTTCAGATATTCTACGAGTGGTGGGTTGGATTCATATTTCCCCGAGATTTCGTAGAGGTCGAGCATGATGTTGAGTATTTGTGCCATATATTCCAGAATCTGCTGATCGTATTTTTCCTGAAATGCGGTATTTTCCCTGATACTCTTCATCATGCTATTCCATACTAGGATATGTCCATCATACAATGATTTCAGATCCTTGTATTTTGCCTTGGCGGTAATACCTTGGCTATTCCAATGATAGATGTATTTTCCCACATTTGTCATTCTGATGATGGGATAATCATAGTCTTTGCTCGTTTCCTGTTGGCAAGTAACATTGTCCTCTGTTTTGCGGACTAATCCTATCAGTAATGGGGTGGTCCATACATCCTCGAAGGTTCTGCCTTTAGGAAATTCTATATGGTCAAAGAGATGGCGCTTATAGATTTTGTTCACGGCATAGGTATGGTGATATCCTTTTTCTTCTAGCCAGTATTCTAGGGGATGGGTATATTCACGTGGCGTGAAGTTCAGTTCCGTTTGCCTGTCCTTGTTGCCATATCTTTCCAGAACAGGATATTCCAGAATATCTACGTGTGGATGTTCCTGCAGTTCTCTCATCAGTTTTTCCAAGGTATTATCCGCAATCGTATCATCACTATCCACAAAGGTGATGTAATCTCCTTGTGCTTGTTTTATACCCCTGTTGCGAGCATCGCTCAATCCTCCGTTTTCTTTGTGAATAACGAGGATATTCTTATTTCTTGCAGCATATTCATCGCAGAGGCGGGGACACTCGTCGGGCGATCCATCGTCAACGAGAATCAACTCGTAGTCGGTGAATGATTGGCACAGGATGCTCTCCAAGCATCTGGAGAGTGTATCCTGGGTGCGATAGACTGGTATGATAATGCTTAGTTTCATGCCTACAAAAGTACAAAAATATAATGAGATGACAAAGCAATCAGACCTTTTTATTTAATTTAATAGCAGATATGGCTACAGCTGCCATCATAAAAATGAAAGGCATAAAAGGAGCCTTGAATCTGGTTTCCCCATGAACTGCTAGTACCAGGGATATTGACCCTCCGACGATAATCATCATCGGAATGAAAACCTTTTGATAATCATGTCTTTTTATTAAAAGATAGCTGCCTTTTACCGCAAGAAGAAGCAGAAATACATAGAATATCAAGTTAAAAAGACCAATATACTGCAAGTAGGATAGATTTCCTATTTCCTGAAGTAACCTTTTATAAGGCAATGTGACAAAATTATCTTCTGCCTGATCTTTATGTAGCGAAAAGGCAGGGATATTGTCCATATCGTTATAGTACATGTAGGCGAGTCGGCCAGGCACTTTCTTCAGATATTGCAAAGGATGTTCCTTTAACCATTCTATGCTTCTTTCTTTCCATATTTCATTGCATTCGATGGCGGTCTTTTTATCCATATTCTCTATATATCTGATAGTTCCCTTAGGATATGGATCTGTATTATATTGCGGAGCTACAGAAGGTTCATAGGTGGCTTCTGCCATATTGAACCACAGAGATTCTGCCTGGTAAAGGAAATAGCCGGTGCGATGATAGTTTTCCATTCCAACTATTCCAATAAAAAGAACATATCCCAAGCATAAAGACATGCATTTCTTACTCCAGTTTTTCCTGATGAAGAAGATGTAGTAGAGGATAAGAGTTCCCATATAGACCATGGCTACAGGGCGGAACCAGTTGGCCAATCCGAAGATTAGACCTGCAATCAAGAGATATAATAATTTTTCTTGTGTGATGGCTATATAGAATGCTGCCAAAGCAAAGCATATCATGGGAATTTCAGACAGGATAGTGGTGCTTTGTCCTATATTATTAGGATAAAGCACAAACATGATGCTTGCTATGATACCCACTTTTCCAGAAAAGAGTTTATGGGCTATTTTTCCTATCAACAGCACTGTCAGTGCTTTTAAAAAGCAGAGGAATATCAATAAAGGATATAAGGAGTTAAAACATAGGAGCGATAAAGCCGTAAGATTGATAGAACCAATGTTCCAGATAAATGGTTGTCCCACGATAAGGGGCATACATGGGTAAGCCTGTTTGCTTTGGATGCAAACCTGTGCGAACTCGATATAGCCATCGCCGTCGTTGGTTGGAGTGTAGCCAAATATGGCTAGAAACAAAAGCAGGGCGATGCAATATGTGCTTGCTATGATAGCGAGTATTTTTTCTGTTTCTTTCATATTTCTTTCCAATTTCTTTTCAATTCTTTCCTATAGTAAAAGGTAAATATCTGTAAATGAACCATGTTAGGATGGTTGTTATTATATATACGGTAATGAATGCTGCTATCACATATAGATAGTTGCCATGATAGCTTAGTCCTATCTTTTCGAATATTCTGCTTGTAATGAGTGGCACGCCTCCACATAGAAAATAGTAAACCAGGGAATGCGAACCTGTCCATTCCAGCCATTTGCAAGGTGGAAGTCTTTTAAGGATTTGTATCATCATCACACTGCATAAAAGCATATCCAGTAAGAATATCGGATAGTTGTTGATGGATATCGGCCATACCAGCATATTGACATTGTTCATGTTTTCATATACTTTGATGCAGATAAGAAGAAGGGCGAATATCGGTATGTATGCTGTGCTATTGATGATATTGGCTGTTTTTTCATATTTGTGGTAAGTGTATCCTATCCAGAGAAATAGCAAAGCTTGCATGCTGTTGTCTAGCTGCCAGGGATAAGGTTGTTTTCCTTGGGATAAGTAGATGGAGAAGCCAAATCCCATGATTCCGACGAAGAACAAAGCCAGATTTTTTCCTCTAGCTATCCATATTGTTACGGCAAAGATAGCTTCGGATAGGCAAAGGGCAGCAATAAACCAGGAAGCCTGCCCAAGAATGATTTGCTCGCAGATATTCATGATGTTGATTTCGTTGCCATGTACAAGGTTCTTGGGAAGCGAGATAAGGGCAGAAAAGATGAAATAGGGGAGCAATAAGGTTTGGGTGATAGATTTTATCTTTTTTCTGATATCAAATCCATTTTCCTTATACATCAGATAACCTGATAGCATAAAGAAAATGGTGAGAGCATTTACTACATAGGCATTGTAATTGATGATATTAGTGCCTGTGTAGTAAATCTCTGTATGGTCGAGGAGGATTGCAAGCATGCAAATGCCTCGCAGTAAGTCTATCCAATGTTTTCTTTGTCGAGTCATGGATGCTCTTTGCTTATTTTTATTTGATGATTGCTATTTTGCATACAATACCTTTACTGCCGTCGCTAGTAGCAGTTTCTACCATATAGATGCCACTTGCCACCTTTTGCCCTTTCAGGTCCTTACCATTCCAGGTATAGGTACCGCCATTACTTCTGCCCTGGTTTACAAGGATACCATTGGTTGTAACTATTTTTATATCTGCATCGAAAGATAAGCCGGTGATGGTGATAAGACCCGTGTAATCAGGTTTTACTGGATTAGGATAAGCCCAGACGTTGTCTTTTGTCATCTCACCATTGGTAGTGCTGGCATCGCTCATATAAGAACATAGACCTTTGTCTGTGCCAATAAACACTTCGCCAGTCTTTTCGTTGATAGCTATCGATTCAATATTGTCTGATAACAGTTTGCTATTGGTGGTGGTGAAATGCTGTATCTGGTTGATGTTGTCTGCGCTAATCAGGTAAACACCATTTCCTTTGGTGCCGAACCATTTTCGGTTACCTCCATCTATCACAATAGCCGAAATATTTACTCCTTCGAGCAGGTAATCAGCATAATTGGTTCCATCGTTGCGTGGTACCTTGATTTGGCTGAATGTAGCATCTTCTTTTCCTACCTGGTTGGCTTCAATCATAAAAGTATTGTGGTTGGTTCCCACCCAAATATTATGATTTTTATCTTCCGTCACATATTGTATTGCAGTAGGTGTCATGTCTGTTCCATCTTGATTGATGAAGCTTTTATAGGCAAGTAGAGTCTTTGATGACGGTTGATAGCAGAATAGAGCTGGAGCAGCATGATGCGCATTCACAAACCACAATAATCCACGGCTATCCTGCATGAGGCATTCTAAAGAACCTAAATTATATAATTCTGGTTTATGGTGAGAAACCCACTTTCCTTCTTTTGTATATTCTATAAGTGATTGATTGGATGGTGATTGGCTATTTAACATCCAAAGATTTCCGTCTGTATCAAATTTCACACTGGTGACAAGTTGGTAATTCTTATCTATGTTATTAAAAGAAGTAATTAAACTGTTTTCTGAATTATAATGCTTGATGAATTTGCCATTCTGAAATTCATAAAGTCCACTTTTGGCACCTGCGAAAACATGATTAGGGTCTAATGGGTCAACATCTACAGAATTGACATCTACATATTTAATCCCAGTTTTTGCTGCAATATTATCATCATAAATTGTCCAGTTTTCCTTATCTAATACTTGTATAGTACCAGGACGACCTGCGTCAATTAAATGTCCCCAAAGCCCTCCGCAAGTATATAATAAATTGTTAACAAAGCGCATACAATAGAAGTAATTGTGTTTCGGTCCTCCTGGCTGTAAAGTGCCAACAATTTGCTTCAATGTGCTTTTGTCTTCCTGCTTCTTGGCAACATAGCCTCCCACTTTACTCCAGTTGTTCTTATCGAGTAAATTGCTGGTAAGCAAGGCACGATATTGTCCGTTTGTTTGACTATATGCATAGATATAACTATCCTTAATCTCGCACCAGTTTACCTTGAATCCGAGATTATAAGTGTCGTTGATTTCGCCATCTGCCATATTTACTTTTATGATTCCGAAGCCATTGCTCATATAGGCGTATTTGCCATACATGTAGATGTCGTTTACGGCTTTGTCGCCAGTGGTAGCAGCCGTATAATAATCAGAGAGATTCTGAACAGAGTAGTTACTGCTGTTCATCAAGTCGATATTGGCATTTTTGTAGAGAATCAATAAGCGTTTTGCAGCCTTGTTATAAGCGATGTGCTGGATATCGCAGTCGCTCAGATAGTCTACCTTGCTGAAGGTCTGGATACTCTGGTCGTTCCTGTTGTAGACATAGAGATTGTTGGAAGCCTGTACGAAAATCAGGTTTCCGGCTTGTTCTATCTCCTGCACTTCGCTATATGCCATATAGGCTTTCCAGTCGCCAATGGCAGCGATTGTCCTGTATGATGTAACCTGCAGAATCAGGAACGTAAGGAGTATCAATATTTTCTTGCTCATATATCCAGATGTATATAATATAATAACTTATATATATTAAACAGAAAAATGCTGGGTTTATTGCCTGTGAGCCTTGCTTTTATTGGCAGACTCAGCAGCGGAAAGAGATGCTGGCAGAGCGGATAGAGACGGCAGCGCTTCAGCTTGCCCGCATAACTGATGATTCTGGAATAGCCCTGCAGTTCGGTTCTGAACTGATAGAGGGTGTGCAGGCTTTCCTCTGTCTTGCGGATAAACGACATGTTGCCGATAAAGTGTTCATAACCCAGTGGATTATCCACATGATGAATGGATATATGGTTGTCCTTTAGGGTCTTACCCCAAAGGACATCTTCGTATCCATAGTGGAAAAAACGTTCATCGAAAGGGTGTTGCTGCATGATACTGCGCTTCACGATAAAGTTGGAGGTATGGAAGTCACCATAGGGATTAGCCTGGCGCTGAAGATAATTCCCGTTTTGTGTGCCGGCTGATTCAAATATGTATCGTAAGTTATATTTTAGTCGTTCTCTGGTTTCAGCATCCCGTTTTATCTGATAACCGCCATAGATAACATCGCTTTCCTTTTCTTTTTGATAATTGGCAAGATACTGACTGCTGATCACATTCATATTGCTGTCAATAAAGAGCAGCCAGGGATATTTTGCCTCTTGTGCCAGAAAATTGCGGATGGCAGCTCTGCCCACGTTCTTTTCTCTTTCTATATAGCGACAATGGGGGAGGGTGTTGATGATACGGTTGCCATCTGTGGTTGTTGGGTCTGTGGAACCATCATCGGCAACCAATATTTCATATTCGAAATGAGATGCCGAAGATAATGATTCTGATGCCGAAGAGAGTGATTCTGAAGGCGAAGACAATAATGATGCTTGAGTTTGTAAGGACTTTACAAGCTCAAGACATACATTATTATATGTAGGGATTAATATCGAAAGGGTATTGATCATACCTTATTTCTTTTTCAAGTATTCAGCCAATTTAGCCACGGCTCTGGCTCTGTGACTGATGCCGTTCTTGATTTCCTCACCCAGCTCAGCAAAACTCTGGTCATATCCTTCCGGAACGAAGATTGGGTCGTAGCCGAAGCCTTCGGTACCATGTTTCTCGGTGGCGATATGGCCGTTTACGATACCCTCGAACTGGTGGATTTTCTTGATGCTGGTGCAGCCGCAAGGACATACATCCTGCTTTTCGATGTAGCAGATGACGGTGCGGAAGCGGGCCTGGCGGTTTTCTTTACCATCCAGTTCTCTCAACAGCTTAGCCATGTTAGCCTCACTGTCGTGGTCGGTACCCTCAGCATAGCGGGCACTGTGAACGCCAGGGGCACCATCAAGTGCCTCTACCTCCAGACCGGTATCATCGGCAAAGCAACTTACGTGGTAATGGTCATAAACATACTGCGCCTTCTGCAAGGCATTCTCTTCCAATGTGTTGCCTGTTTCAGGAATATCCACATCGCATCCTATCTCCTTCAGCGATACTACCTCGTAGTCGCTGCCCAGGATGTCGCGAATCTCCTGGAGTTTATGCTGGTTATTTGTTGCAAAAACTATCCTTTTCATAAGTTTATAATTTATAGTTAATAGTTTATAGGGCATTCTTGCAATAGTGCTTCTTGCTATACGGCGAAGCCGCTATAAACTTTTAACTTTTAATTGTTTTAATGTCTTTATCCTTGATTTTCACTTTCATCTCATCAAATCCCTCGCCATACACACCGATGACGGCACTCTGGCTTACAAAGGCATTCGGGTCGATGATCTTGACGATACGGAAGATGGTGACGCTCTCGTTCTTCTTTGCTAGGATACAGAGCACCTTCATCTCGTTGCCCGTGTACCAGCCATGGCCATCGAGAATGGTTACGCCATGATCCATCTGCATACCGATGGCATTGGCTATCTCCTGATATTTCTTGCTGAATATCATAAACTGCACACTTTCTCGCTTGGCATTCATCACATAGTCGAGTACCAGGTTTTCTATCACCATCGTACAGAGACCGAATACTACCTTTCTAACGGCGTCTATCGCGGTAAACTCTGGTTTCGCATTGAAGACGAAGAATGAACTGCCCACGATGAGGAAATCCACGAAGATAAGCACACGGCCCAGCGAGATGTTGTGATATTTGTTGACGATGGCAGCAATGATATCCGTTCCACCTGTACTTCCATTATGCAGAAAGACGATGGCGAGTGATAAACCCGTAAACAGACAGCCGATGATGAGCGACATGAAGTCCTGTCCCTCTCCCAATATCTGCACCATCTTGCCATCTTCACCTATCATCCAGTCTTGCGCCAGCGCCAGGAACACGGAGAGCATGATGATGGCGTAGATGGTCTTCACCATGAATTTGAATCCCAGTATCTTCAGCGCGGCAAGCAGCAAGGCGGCATTGATGAGAAAATAAGACAAATAGATAGGTATCCCCGTGCCGTAGTAAATCACGGCTGCGATACCCGTTACGCCACCCGTTACTATCTGGTATGGAAGCAGAAAAATGGTCCATCCAAATGTGTAAAGCAAGAGTCCAAGGGTGATGTAGAAATAATCCTTGCACTCATTCTTAATTGTTTGACTGATTGCTATTTGCATAATATTTTCCTCGTATTTTTAAAGCACAGAAGGTCGCCCATTTTTAGATGAGACGACCTTCTGTATATTATCAATAATTTACTTTTTCAACACTACGTTGACGATCTTCTTTGGTACGATGATCACCTTCAACACGTTGAATCCTTCCAAGTACTTCTGGCTCTTCTCGTCTGCCAATACCTGCTTCTGGATTTCCTCGTTAGGAGTATCCACAGGGAAAGTCATCTGGAAACGAGCTTTACCATTGAAGGAAATAGTGAGCTGCATATCGTTCTCCTTCAGATACTGCTCATCATACTTTGGCCATGCTGCATCGCAAACGCTGCCCTGCTCGCCAAGTGCTGCCCACAACTCTTCTGCGATGTGTGGAGCGAATGGAGCGATGAGGATGACGAGATCTGTCAGGAGTTCCTTGTTGCGGCACTTCTGCTGACCGAGTTCGTTCACGGCAATCATGAAGGCTGAGATAGAAGTGTTGTAAGAGAACTTCTCGATATCCTCACTAACCTTCTTGATGAGCTTGTGAACGCTCTTCAGGCTCTCTGGCTTCGCTGCCTCGTCGGCTGATGGAAGGAAGTTGTCGGTGCGGTTCTCGTAGAACAGACCCCAGAACTTCTTCAGGAAGCGGTGGCAACCGTCGATACCGTTGGTATCCCAAGGCTTGCTTGCCTCTACAGGACCCAGGAACATTTCGTAGAGACGCAGGGTATCAGCACCATACTTCTCGACAATCATATCTGGATTCACCACGTTGAACATACTCTTAGACATCTTCTCGATAGCCCATCCGCAGATGTACTTGCCATCTTCCAGGATGAACTCAGCGTTCTGATACTCAGGACGCCAAGCCTTGAATGCCTCGATATCCAATACATCGTTGCTTACGATGTTTACATCTACGTGGATAGGAGTTACGTCGTAATCCTTCTTCAGGTTCAAGCTTACGAATACAGGAGCCTTGTCGTGGTCATCGCTGTTGATGCGGTAAACGAAGTTAGAGCGGCCCTGAATCATACCCTGGTTCACCAGCTTCTGGAATGGCTCTTCCTTGCAGCTTACGCCGAGGTCGAAGAGGAACTTGTTCCAGAAACGGGAGTAAATCAAGTGACCGGTAGCATGCTCGCAACCACCTACGTAGAGGTCCACGTTCTGCCAGTACTCATCAGCCTCCTTGCTTACGAGTGCCTCATCGTTGTGAGGATCCATGTAGCGCAGATAGTAAGCAGATGAACCTGCGAAACCTGGCATGGTGTTGAGCTCCAGTGGGAATACGGTCTTGTTATCTACGAGGCTCTTGTCAACCACCTCTTTCTTCTCAGCATCCCAAGCCCACTTCTTGGCTCTGCCCAATGGTGGCTCGCCAGTTTCTGTTGGCTTATAGGTCTCAATCTCAGGCAATTCGAGTGGCAGGCACTCCTCTGGAACCATCTGTGGCATTCCGTCCTTGTAATATACAGGGAATGGCTCACCCCAGTAGCGCTGACGGGAGAAGATGGCGTCGCGGAGACGATAGTTTACCTTTACTCGGCCGATGCCCTTCTCGGTAACAAACTTCTTGGTAGCTGCGATAGCCTCCTTCACGGTGAGTCCGTTCAGAGAGAAACCATCCATGCTGCTCTTGCCTGCTACAGGTGAGTTGGTTACGATACCTTCCTTGGCATCGAAGCTCTCCTCTGAAACATCAGCACCCTCGATAAGAGGAATGATAGGCAGGTTGAAGTGCTTGGCAAAGGCGTAGTCACGGCTATCGTGAGCTGGCACAGCCATGATGGCACCTGTACCATATCCAGCCAATACATATTCTGAAATCCATACAGGAATTGCCTCGCCGGTGAATGGGTTGATGGCGTAGCTTCCTGAGAATACACCGGTTACGCTGTGGTTAGCCATACGGTCAAACTCGGTACGCTTCTTCACGTAGTCGAGATATTTCTCCACCTCTTCCTTCTGCTCGGCAGTAGTTACCTGCTGAACATATTCGCTCTCTGGAGCCAGAACCATGAAGGTTACACCAAACATAGTATCGGCACGGGTGGTGAAGATGGTAAACTTCACGTCGCTGTCCTTTACAGAGAATACTACCTCTGTACCCTCAGAACGGCCAATCCAGTTTTTCTGGGTTTCCTTGATACTGTCGCTCCACTGGATGGTCTCCAAACCGTCGAGCAGACGCTGAGAGTAAGCAGATGTTCTCAAGCACCACTGCTGCATCTTCTTCTGGATGACAGGATAACCGCCACGCTCACTTACGCCGTTTACTACCTCGTCGTTGGCAAGCACAGTACCCAAGCCTGGGCACCAGTTAACCATTGTTTCACCGAGGTAAGCGATGCGGTAGTTCATCAGGATCTGCTGCTTCTTCACGTCGTCGTAGCTGTTCCACTCCTCGGCTGTGAAGTCAATCTGCTCGTTCTGAGCTACGTTCAAGTCAGCAGAACCCTTCTCCTCGAAGCGCTTGATGAGCTTCTCGATAGGCTGAGCCTTCTGGCAGCTGTTGCAGAAGAATGAGTTGAACATCTTCTGGAAAGCCCACTGAGTCCAATGGTAATACTTAGGGTCGCAGGTGCGGACCTCGCGATCCCAATCGAAGCAGAAGCCAATCTTGTCGAGCTGCTCGCGGTAGCGGTTGATGTTAGCCACGGTAGTAACCTCTGGGTGCTGACCGGTCTGGATAGCATACTGCTCAGCAGGCAAACCGTAAGCATCGTAACCCATAGGGTTCAGTACGTTGAATCCGTTCAAACGCTTGTAGCGTGCATAGATATCGCTAGCGATATAACCAAGTGGGTGACCTACGTGCAAACCTGCTCCTGATGGATAAGGGAACATGTTGAGCACATAGAATTTCTTCTTGTTTTCATCCTCTGTCACCTTGTAGGTCTTGTTCTCGACCCATTTCTGGTGCCATTTCTTCTCGATTTCTCTGAAGTTGTATTCCATTGTCTTTATCTAATTATTTTGTTTCTTTTCTTAAATATAATAAGGTAAAACCCCATTCAAGGTGCAAAATTACATTTATTTTAGCATATTACAAAATAAATCGTCATTTATTTTTAGAAAAGGAATGCGAGTAGAGTTTTTTTTTTGTATCTTTGCAAAGTCTATCAGTATCTTTGCTGCCTGATGGGGCAAAACGGTAGGTAGATGAGAGAATGTGGTGAATAATAACTAACTAACTTATAATAATATGAAATCTATTAACTTGATTATCTTGTTTTTGATGGCTGTATTGCCAAATTATGCTTACGGCAATCAGCTGCAACAGCAAAACAACCAAGAAAAGAAAAAGAAAGAGCATACAGTGGAAGTTTATGGTGACGTGAAAGATT
>ERZ1023670.222-NODE-222-length-19171-cov-41.833961_pt1 | contig 19171 bp, 16 predicted proteins | sample MGYA00380342_ERZ1023670 | MGnify/ENA primary metagenome ERZ1023670 (study PRJEB33179, sample SAMN07448984) | human gut metagenome | biome: Human-gut; feature: Human associated habitat; material: Faeces | host: Homo sapiens | place: India: Bhopal | collected...
ATCATCGTCTCTGCAGGGAACTGGATGTAACTCCCGACGAGCTGGTGATGGTGGGAAACAGTTTCAAGAGTGATATTGCTCCTGCATTAAAAATCGGAGCTTCGGCTGTCCATATTCCTTTTCATACCACATGGGCACATGAAAAAATAGAGGAATTTGAACATCCGAAGCTCCGACGTATCTCAAGATTCGAGGAACTCCTCGATATATTATAAAATAATCCGAGGATATATTTTAATCTTCTCCAGACTCATCATTCAATGATTCCAGCATTTCTGTGAAAGGACCGTGGAAGGTGCTGAAGAGATGGAGAATCTCCTTACGCTGTTCCTCTTCCTCTTCCCAAAGGCTGATTTCTCCCTTCTGATGAGCCTTGATGAGCTTGGCGCAACGCTTGATCTTGCGCTTGTTGTTGCGTGCCTGCAGCTGGTCGCCCTGGATAGGCTTCTGGGTGACGAACGAGAATGCTACAAGCTGGTTCATGAACATGTCGAACATCGGGTCATCATGACTCCAGTCGCTGTCCTTCAACCAGAACCACTGGAAGGCATACTTCTGTTCCATGGCGATGAGCTGCTGTCCGAGGGTATCCATGTCGGTTCCTTTAGCCATCTGCTCCTTGATGAATGCAACGAGACTCTCTGGATTGATTTCCAATTCAACCTCCTGAGCGATAGAACTGCCAGAGATGTTCACGCGCCAACGGTAGTTCTTGTTCTTGATGAGTGCAGAATGAGCATTCATCATCAGCTGGCTCAGCTTACCCTCTGACGGAATCTGATCTACCACGGAAAGGCGTTCGCGCTGGTCGCGTACCACCAGCTGTGCACTCTCAGGGCGCAATACGCAGATATAAATCAGTTTGTCATTGTCGAGATGCAATGAGAAACGGTCGTTGGTATCGTTGCCTACGAATTCGTAGCGGTAGTTGTCTATCTGGTCGTGTGCCACTTCTATCTCTCCATGTACTTTGTGGTCTTCAGCGTCATACAGAGAGAATCCGATGTATGGAATCTGCAGGGTGAGAGAGAACGGATTGCCGGCCTCCTCTGGAATGAGAGTCAGGCGCAGACCCTCCTCGCCGAAGTCTTCCTTCTTGCATACGAATCCTTCGTCTGTTTTTTCTGCTTTCTCTACTTTTACCTCACCGTGACGCCAGTAGAAGTCGAATGTAATAGTATTGTCATCTTCGCTAACCACATTGATAAAGTCATCAATATCCTGTCCGAGATAGATGATTTTTGCAGGTTCATATTCCTCAGTGTCGTCATCCTCCAAAGGCTTTACCCACAATTCGCCAGGAATAGGGTCGTCTTCCCATTCTGCATCTTCCGCAGCAGCGGTAGACTTAAAGACCAGGAAAATCATTCGCTGTTCCTCTCTGCTGCCGTCTTCACGACATAGGAAGACCTTCGATTCCTTTGGAATGAAGAAAGGAGTGTCAATGAACGGATTCTTACATAATGCTGTATACTCTACCTCTGTCCAGATAGGTAATTGATGATTTTTCGTATTGTTCGCCATATTCTTCTTGAATAGTCTATAAATTTTGTAACTAGATATTGTTTTTTTCTCTGTTATTCCAAAAACGGGTGCAAAGGTACTGAGAAAAGCAGACAAAACAAAATTTCGAGTCGTTTTTTTTAATTTTCAGGTTAAAATCGTTATTTAAATAGAGTTTTAGATTTATAAGAAGTTGCCAGGCTGTGAACCTATATATTACATCTACGATAAGATGGGCAACCCACCAACATTCAGGTTATGCTTCTGTAAATGAAACGTATACCTATTCTTATGATCATGCAGACAGATTAATGAATACAACTCAAGGTTGCCAAGTCGTGAAGATTGATGACCAAGTGAAAGATCCTACTTACAAGGGCGTTTTCAACTTTATGGATGGCGCTAACGAGGAAATTGAGTACGAATACGACAAAAATGGCAATCTGGTGAAAGATTTAAACAAAAATATTAGCAAGATTGAATATAATTTATTAAATTTGCCATCGAAAATAACATTTGGTGATGGCAAGACGATAACGTATGTATATGATGCCTCTGGAGTCAAGTTCCTAGCCAGCTACAAGACAGCGGTCCCTGCCAGTAACCATACTATAGCTTATTGTGGCAATATGATATATGAGGATGATACATTTAAGCAAGTATTGTTTGACGGTGGATACATCACGTTCACCGACAATAGAGCTATGTATCATTATTATCTCAAGGACCATCTTGGTAATAATCGGGTAGTGGTAAGCAGCAAGGGTGAAGTGGAGCAAGTGAACCATTACTACCCTTATGGTGGCATCATGGCTGAAAGCACCAACGAATCAGTCCAGAGATACAAGTATAATGGCAAGGAGCTGGACAGAATGCATGGCTTGGATTGGTATGATTATGGGGCAAGATACTATGATGCTGCCATTGGAAGATGGTTTAATTCTGATCCGTTAGCGGAAAAGATACCTTCGATTTCTCTTTATGCCTATTGTATGGACAATCCTATAATTGCGTATGATCCAAATGGAATGGAAACACATGTTATTAGCAATTCCAATGGAACATATACTGTTATAGGTGGAGTCCTTAATAAGGATAGAAATATCTATGTCTATACAAAAGATAAAAACGGAAAATATATAAAAGGCAAGAGCATTGGTATTACGACGTCCACAACATCTTTTTACAATAGTGATAAGGGTAAGTGGGAAAGGGCAACAATAGATCCCTCCGACACCTCTGGAAGAGATTTTCTTAATAAGATGGTTTCAACAAATGTAACATTGGACGATTACATGGACAAAGCTAGAAATAATCACCCTTATGACTTTAAAGTTACAAATGGAGGAAATAAAAAAATAGATGGCATACCAATTTGTCGAGGTATGATTATTGGTGGAAAAGCAATTCCCCTATATACATCAGCTAGAGATATAGGAAATATAGCAGCTGGAATAGTTGCTGCAAAAAATGGCATTTCTTGGAGTGCCGCAAGAATCGCCTTTGATGCTTACCAGTCAAGAAATGGATTGCAAGTTGAGGGTATTTCTACAAGGAATGCAGAATATTATGGTTGGTCTCAAATGTACAGCCACTCCAATGGTAGATATGAAGCAGCAAATATGGGGGCTTCGATAAAAAGTTTTTTTAGTAAAATGTTTTATTCAATACTCAATATATTTTAGATATGAAATTAGAAAAAATATTGTTGGTTTCACTGCTTTGTATGTTTTTCTCATGCAGGAATAAGTTTACATATTATTTAAAAGAAACGAATTTTACATTCTGTGTAGAGGAAAAAGATACTGAAGATGTAATTATCTTTGGGAAAGGAGATTCTGTATTTTTCAAGTCTCTACATGGACAATATTGTTGTCAGAACTTTCATGTGTGCGATAGCTCTAAAACTATCTATTTAGACGATTTTGATTATTATAGAATAGTGCATAAAAACTATAATTTTGTAGTTATGGAATTTATGAAAGATGGAGAAATTTTGCCCACAGTGAGACTTCCTAAAAATTGTTACGACTTTTATGGTAGTTGCGATCAAGGCCGGTATACTTTTTTTGTTTTTAAAGATAGTACAAAATTAAGATATTTAGAGCCATTAGAATGGAAATAAGATTGAAAATGCCAACTATTGTGAGGAAAAGGTGAGGAACTCCCATTATAGCACCTCATATACTTTTGATGACATGGGAAACATCCAGACCTTGAAGCGCAATGGCCTTTAGGACGGCAAGACCTATGAACCGATAGACAACCTTACTTATAAGTATGTTGGCAACCAAGTTGTCAAGATAGATGACAAGGAGGTATTGGGGCAGCATACCTATTATAGAAATAATAAATAAAGCAATTATGAGAACGTATATCATCTTAATAGCCCTAGCCTTGGCGTCTTTGCAAGTTCAGGCACAGACTTTTGGAAAATATAGCTTCAACAAGTCACGCATCTATCAGACTGCCACAACTTGGATAGACCATGTGGAATATGACAATGGTCTGGGAGACGTATGCCAAAAGATAGATGTGGGGGTAAGTCCTAAGAAAGAGGATCTGGTGACATTGACTGAATACGATGAGCATCGCAGGGTAAGTAAGCAATGGCTCCCTGCTGTGATGCAAACAAATGGAGAGTATACGCCAAAGCCTGCTAATATCTATAAGTCTTCTCAAGCATCCAACAATGATGATGCTTACTCATATACCACGTATACTTATGAGCAATCACCCCAGGATAATGTCTTGTCGGAACAAGGACCAGGCGAAGCATGGACAGCTGCGCACAAACAGAAAAGTTATAAATACCAGAATGCGCTGGGCTATGAGGAATTCTATGATTGTTATTACTTGGATGACTATATGGGAATCCTCATGAAAATTCCTAATTATAGGGTATCGATGTCTTGTAAGGAGGTGATAGATGAGGATGGACAAACATATAGAGAGTATTACCAAGATGGCTTGAAAATCTTAACTCGTAAGATGGATCATGGCAAAGTGCTATCTACCTATTATTTATATGATTTCAATGACGACTTAACTTGTATTATTCCACCAAAGTTGGTACCAAGCTTGGCTTCTATCAACTATCAAATAGATGAGAGTTCAGACGCCTTCAAAGCCTTTGCATATCGCTACAAGTATGACAACAAGCGGAGATGCATCTACAAGAAGTTGCCAGGCTGTGAACCCATATATTACATCTACGATAAGATGGGCAACTGTATCTTTACGCAGGATGGGGAAATGCGCCAAAGGGGAGAATGGAAATACACCATCCCCGATAAGTTTGGGCGTATGGCATTGGCTGCTGACGGTAGGTATTTATATACAGCCACTTATTATGATTATAGAGGCAATGCTATTCAAAATGTGGCAACCAACATCTGTTTCTATGCACACCCACCAACATTCAGGTTATGCTTCTGTAAATGAAACGTATACCTATTCTTATGATCATGCAGACAGATTAATGAATACAACTCAAGGTTGCCAAGTCGTGAAGATTGATGACCAAGTGAAAGATCCTACTTACAAGGGCGTTTTCAACTTTATGGATGGCGCTAACGAGGAAATTGAGTACGAATACGACAAAAATGGCAATCTGGTGAAAGATTTAAACAAAAATATTAGCAAGATTGAATATAATTTATTAAATTTGCCATCGAAAATAACATTTGGTGATGGCAAGACGATAACGTATGTATATGATGCCTCTGGAGTCAAGTTCCTAGCCAGCTACAAGACAGCGGTCCCTGCCAGTAACCATACTATAGCTTATTGTGGCAATATGATATATGAGGATGATACATTTAAGCAAGTATTGTTTGACGGTGGATACATCACGTTCACCGACAATAGAGCTATGTATCATTATTATCTCAAGGACCATCTTGGTAATAACCGGGTAGTGGTAAGCAGCAAGGGCGAAGTGGAGCAAGTGAACCATTACCATGTGAGGGAATATCAGCGGAGGCATGTTCTAATATTCTTACGGATGTTTTATCTCGAAACGGTTTTGGTACTTCGGAATTGGAAAATGGGCACGTTTCGGTCAATATTTTGGGACAAAATTTACATCCTGATGGATTTCCTTATCAAATCCTTGGGAGTTATAACAATGCGAAGATGCCTCCTTATAAGGATCTTATATCTATAGGATATTCTTGATATATCGGTATTCAAAAATAATAATAAAGATTTAAGGTATGAAAAAAATAATATTTATAGTCATTTTAGGTTGCATCACATCTTGCACCGACAATTTGCCAAAATATTCTTGTGTTTATTATAGTATTATAGATAATTTTCCAAAAGGAGTAAAAGAGATGGAATTTGAAAATAGGGACATTTGTTGTATCTTAAAATTTTACAATCGTAGCAGTGATTCTGTTTATATACCTTGTAATGGGTTAAGTGGAGGTATGGAACTTAAGTCCTGTTTTGTTGTTAAAAATGGAAAGTACGAAATGGAATGTCCTGCAAGATTTTGGTATCCCCATTTGGGGACGCGCATTGTACCACCTCACGATAGTGTGCGAATAGGTGTAACCATATATTCTGAGAGTTTATATAAGTTGCATTTAGATAAATATATAGATATAAGAGATTTGGATAGAAAAATCAAAATTTACTATCGATATGATCCTGCGGATGCTGTGGAGAGTCGTTTAAAAACTCCACCAATCAATATTACCAAGAGAGAAAAGATAGATTATATTTATGGGGCAACTATGTTTGTTGAATTTGATGACTATAGTCATGTAAAAACACTAAAGTTCCCCCGAAAGGAATAATGTACGCTCTTGGCTGCAAAGGATCAATACCTGCAATCTCTTCAATATGAGCATCCTTTATACTATGACGCCTCATATACTTATGACGATATGGGCAATATACTGTCCTTGAAGAGAAAAGGACATCAGGATGGTGTCACATATGGCTTGATAGACAACTCTTAGATTTAGAAAAGGAACGAGCAAGTGAATATTTGCAGCATTAATCATAAAGAAACAGAGTGATTATGGTATTGTATGGAAGTTTAAACATAAAAACAAAAAAATATGAAGTACATTGTTATTTTTATATTAGGTCTTTTATTATTTATATCTTGCGATAAAAATGAACCAAGATTTATTTGTGTGTGTGCAAATTTAGTTGATAATTATCCAAAAGGAGCAAAACATTTGGATTATAGTAGAGAAATTACCTATGTATTAAAATTTAGAAATGGAAGTAAGGATTCTATTTTTTTCCCGTTTCATGGAATTTATGGTTGGGGGGATACAAAATCTGCATTTTACATAAAGTATAAAGGAGCTGAGGTTAGATGCGTCGCCAAATTTTGGGGATACCAGCATAACACGCATATTGTAGGTCCGGGAGAATACACTCGCATAGGTATAAATCTTTGGCAAGACCAACTTGAGAAATTGCATATCGCAAAGAATGTAGACATAGAGGATCTTGAAAAAATGATAACTGTCTGTTATAAGTATGATTCAAGAGATAAAGTACCAAATCATTTGAAAGTTCCGAAAATTGAGGTGAAAAATTATGGAACAGTTGAACTCTTGTATGATAAGCGATATGCGCCAGAGCCAGAGTGGATGATAAAAAGAAAGAGGGCGAAGTGGAGCAAGTGAACCATTACTACCCTTATGGTGGCATCATGGCTGAAAGCACCAACGAATCTACTAGTGACTATAAATAATTATGTGGACTTTATAAAATATTTTAGAAAATGAAGAATTTGAGAAAAATATTAGGGCTGTTACTTTTAACATTGACAAGCTGCCAAAAAATGGTAGCGCAAGATTTTCTGCATCCTAATCTCTCAGAAAGCTTTGCTCAATTTGCTTCCCAAAATCCTTCTAAGATTTATTACATTTTATCGTGGAAAATGGGGAATGATATGATAGTTACATTAGGGACAAGTAATTCATATTCATATAAATTTACAGATTATTATACAGAAAAAGATAGCATTTTAATTACGTATTATTCTATTGATAGTATATTTGACTCGCAGCTTATTAATGTGGAAGAAATGACAAAGTATCATTCTGGAGACAAGCTGGATTATCCAATGGTTGATTTTTTGGCTAATTGCATCCATAAGGACAGCATGCTAGTCGTGAATAATGATTCTATATATCCCTTAACATCTAAATCTTTTGCTTCAAATGTGGCCAAGGACACGGATGTTTTTTCTAGAACAGATATAAATGTCAAGATTAATAGTTTTATAAATACTCAATTGGCACCTTTGTATGAATTGCGTTTTTTTTATGTTGGTGAAAAGGCGTACGTTTCTATAAGTGGAAATTTTTATTATGATAAGGACAAATCGGATGCTTATTTTTATAGAAATGGGCATCTGGTAGTTATATCTGGACTAACTTCAATACCTGCAAACTGTAAATACGATAAAGCAGCTGTAAGGTTAATAAATGGTGGTATAGCAGGAGCTCGTGGATACACAAAAGAAAATTATATTTTACCTATGCCTGATGTTTATGAGATAAAAAAGAATAATTTGAAACTTGTTGCTCCAGAAAAAGCTTTTTCGCTAATATTCAGAAGTTTGCAGAAATAGTCTATGCAGTCAGGTAATGAAGATTGATGACCAGGTGAAAGACCCTACATACATAAGAATATTCCTATATAAACAGGGGAATGATTACTCCAATAAATATAATATATTATAAAAAGTACATTGAAACGAGTGGAGTTTCATTAATTTTGAGTAACTTTGCACTTGAATTGTAGTGGGGTGGTATGCCCTTTTATAAATTGAATAAAGAAATATCAAAAATAAAAATGAAGAAGAAAATTCAGTTCAGTCTCGTTTACCGAGACATGTGGCAGAGTTCTGGTAAGTTCCAGCCACGCAAGGATCAGTTGGCTAAGATTGCCCCAGTTATCATTGAAATGGGTTGCTTTAGCCGTGTAGAGACCAATGGTGGTGCTTTCGAGCAGGTTAACCTCCTCGCAGGTGAGAATCCTAATGATGCAGTTCGTGCATTCTGTAAGCCATTCAACGAGGTGGGTATCAAGACTCACATGCTCGACCGTGGATTGAACGCTCTTCGCATGTATCCTGTGCCAGACGATGTACGTGCCTTGATGTACAAGGTAAAGGCTAAGCAGGGTACCAACATCACCCGTATCTTTGATGGTTTGAACGATGTTCGTAACATCATTCCTTCTATCAAGTGGGCTAAGGAGGGTGGTATGACTCCACAGTGTGCACTCTGTATCACCAACTCTCCTGTTCATACACTCGAATATTACATGAACATCGCCGACCAGCTCATCGCTGCAGGTGCAGAGGAAATCTGCTTGAAGGATATGGCTGGTATCGGTCAGCCTGCATTCCTCGGTAAGCTCACCAAGATGATCAAGGACAAGTATCCTGAGATTATCATCCAGTACCATGGTCACTCTGGTCCTGGTCTCTCTATGGCTTCTATCCTTGAGGTCTGCAACAATGGTGCTGATATCATCGATACAGCCATCGAGCCATTGTCATGGGGTAAGGTTCATCCAGACGTAATCTCTGTCATCAGCATGCTGAAGAACGAGGGCTTTGAGGTTCCTGAGATCAATATGAGTGCTTACATGAAGGCTCGTGCCATGACTCAGGAGTTCATCGACGAGTGGTTGGGCTACTTCATCAACCCAGGTAACAAGATTATGTCTTCATTATTGCTCGGTTGCGGTCTTCCTGGCGGTATGATGGGTTCTATGATGGCAGACCTCGGCGGTATGCGTCAGACTATCAACAACATCCGCAAGAAGAAGGGTGAGGAAGAGTTGTCTATGGACGACCTCCTCATCAAGCTCTTCGACGAGGTAGAGTATGTATGGCCACGCGTAGGTTATCCTCCATTGGTAACCCCATTCAGCCAGTATGTAAAGAACATCTCACTGATGAACCTCCTCACCATGGAGCAGGGCAAGGGCCGCTTCGTAATGATGGACGACTCTATGTGGGGTATGATTCTCGGTAAGAGCGGTAAGATTCCTGGAACTATCGACCCAGAACTCGTAGAGCTCGCCAAGAAGCAGGGCCGTGAGTTTACAGATGTAGATGCTCACACATTGCTTACTAATGCACTCGACGACTTCAAGAAGGAGATGGACGAGAACGGTTGGGATTACGGTCAGGACGACGAGGAACTCTTCGAGCTCGCTATGCACCCAGAGCAGTATCGCAACTACAAGAGCGGACAGGCAAAGAAGAACTTCCTGGCCGACCTTCAGAAGGCAAAGGATGCCAAGCTCGGTACAACCCTTACTCCTGCACAGCTTGCAGAGTTCAAGCACGCCAAGGCAGATGCCATCGTGGCACCAGTAGCCGGCCAGCTCTTCTGGGAATTCCAGGGCGAGGGCGAGTGCCAGCCAGCTGTAGAGCCATACATCGGCAAGGAATATAAGGAAGGTGATGCCTTCTGCTATATCCAGGCTCCTTGGGGCGAGTTTGAAACCATCCCAGCAGCATTGGGCGGCAAGCTCGTAGAAATCAATGCCAAGCAGGGCAGCAAGGTGCGCAAGGGCGATGTCATCGCTTATATCGAGCGCGAGAATAATTAAGAATTGATAATTAAGAATTAACAATTAGGCTGCGCCGTTGTGGACGGCTACGAATAATTATTAATTATGAATTATAAATTATTAATTGATAAGTATTATCCTGAGGATAATGAGCTTCGTCATATCCTCATTACACATAGTCAATCTGTAGCGCAAAAAGCGCTACAGATTGTTTCGTCTCATCCTGAATTGCATTTGGATGCCCAGTTTGTCGAGGAAGCAGCGATGCTTCACGATATAGGAATCTTCATGACTGATGCTCCCGGCATCATGTGTTTCGGCTCGCAGCCATATATCTGTCATGGTAGATTGGGTGCCGAACTGTTGCGCAAGGAAGGATATGAGCGACATGCTCGGGTATGTGAGCGCCATACAGGTGCTGGCATCACAAAAGAGCAAATCGAGAAGCAGCAACTGCCTCTGCCTCATCAGGATTTTCTGCCCGAAACCATGGAGGAGAAGGTAATCTGCTATGCTGACAAATTCTTCAGCAAGACTCATCTCGACAAGGAAAAGAGTATAGAAAAGGCAGAGAAAAGTCTCGCTAAGTTTGGCGAGGAAGGAGTAAAGCGCTTCCAGGAATGGGAGCGGATGTTTGAAATAGGATAGAAGTTCAGTTGGGTAACTTCTTAACAATAATTTCTGAATGAGAAAACAATCAACTATAGCTGCACTGATGTTTGCTGCCATCTCTTGCATGATGGTGGCAAATCCGGGTATGCCTTCTAAAAAGAAAGACAAGAAGGCTCAGGGGGATTCTACTGCCGTGGCTGTGGGCGACTCCGTCTTTGTCGATTCTCTCGGCAATGAAATCATTAATACGGAGACCGATACCACCCAGATGGACTCGCTGCAGAAGGCTATATGGAAACATAATAAGGTGGTGGATGACAGTATCCGTCTGGACAGTATCAACCGTAAGAAATCGGGTGGTATTGACGCTCCTGTCAGTTATCAGGCAGACGATTCGCTGGTCTATGATGCTCATAATAAGGTGGCGCATCTCTTTGGTAATTCGAATGTGAAGTATCAGAACATGGACCTTTCTTCAGATCGTATCTCCATGGATCTCGACAAGAGTAATGTGAAGGCAATGGGTACTCCCGATTCTTCTGCTGATGAAGGCGTCAAGGGAAAGCCAATCTTCAAGATGGGAAGCGATACCTACGATACTGATACCATCAAGTTTAACTTCAAGAGTAAGAAGGCTCTTATTAATAATGTATATACAGAGCAGGAAGATGGTTTCTTGAGAGGTATGAAATCGAAGCGAGATTCTACGGGTACGATTTATCTGAAACATGCCACTTATACCACCTGTGATGATCCGCATCCGGATTTCTATATCTCACTCTCACGTGCCAAGATGCGACCGAATAAGGATGTGGTTTTCGGACCTGCTCATCTCGTGGTGTGCGATGTGCCGTTGCCTATTGCCATACCGTATGGCTTCTTCCCATTCTCCAAGAGTTATAGCAGCGGTTTCATCATGCCGACTTACGGTGATGAGAGTGCGCGCGGATTCTATCTCAGGGATGGTGGCTATTACTTCGCCATGAGTGACAAGTGGGATCTGAAGCTCCTCGGAGAAATCTATACCAAGGGATCATGGGGACTTTCGGCGGCAAGCAACTATCGCAAGCGATATAAGTATTCCGGTTCGTTCTTCTTCAGTTACCAAGATACGAAGAATGGAGACAAGGGAATGCCTGACTTCACTGAGCAGGAGAGTTTCAAGCTGCAATGGAGCCATAGGCAAGATTCAAAGGCTAATCCGTTCAGTTCGTTGTCGGCAAGTGTCAACTTTGCCACATCCAGCTATGAGCGAAACAATCTGAGTTCACTCTACAATCCGCAGACGATGACGCAGAGTACGCGAACCTCTTCAGTCAACTGGAGTACTACATTCTCCAGCATCGGTATGTCGCTCAGTTCTACTGCCAATCTCTCGCAGAACATGCGTGACTCTTCGATAGCGATGACCTTGCCAGACCTCAATATCTCTATCTCCCGATTCTATCCGTTCAGAAGAAAAAAGATGGTGGGTGATGAAAAGTGGTATGAGAAAATCTCCATGAGCTATACTGGTCATATCTCCAACAGTATCAATACCAAGGAGGATAAGCTGATGCACAGTTCGCTTATCAAGGATTGGCGCAACGGATGGCAGCATCAGATACCGGTGAGTGCTTCGTTCACTCTCTTCAAATATCTCAATGTGAGTCCATCGTTCAACTTCACCGACCGTATGTATACCAATAAGGTGGAGAAATCATGGGATAGCGAGAAGCAGATTGAGAAGAGTGATACCATCTATGGCTTCAACAATGTTTATAACTGGAACATGAGTGTAGGTCTCTCTACCAAGCTGTATGGATTCTGGATTCCTAACCGTAAGCTCTTCGGTAACAGAATAGACAGGATTCGCCACGTGCTCACTCCGACAGTCAATTTCAGCTATGCACCAGACTTCGGTGCTAGCCGGTATGGATTCTGGGATACTTATCAGAAGACCGATGCTGATGGCAACGTATCGCTCGTAAGTTATTCACCATATCAGAATGCACTTTACGGTGTTCCGGGTAAGGGCAAGAGTGGTAACATTTCATTCACTCTGGGTAATAACCTGGAAATGAAATGGAGAGATAAGAACGACAGTCTCAAGAAGGTGAGTCTCATTGACGCGTTCGATATCAATATGAGTTACAACACCGCAGCTAAGGTTCGCCCTTGGAGCGATATGAACATCAACCTGCGTCTCAAGTGGTGGAAGAACTATACATTCAACATGAATGCCGTCTTTGCTACATACGCATACGAACTGGATGATCAGGGCAATGTATATGTAGGCAACCACACAGAGTGGGGCAAGGGGCGTTTTGGCCGTTTCCAGGGAATGTCACAGAACTTCTCATTCACGCTGAATCCGGAAAAGTTGAAGAAACTCTTCGGTGGTGGCGATGATGATGACGATAAGGACAAGAACAGAAAGAGTGATGATGACGATGAAGGAATGGATACCGACATCGAGAGTAACGTGGATGATAATATCGAGAAAGGTAAGACGGCTGCCAAGAAGAGTGGCGGCGGTAAAGCAAAGACCGACAGTGACGGTTATATGGCATTCAAGATGCCTTGGTCTTTGACCTTCGGATATGGTGTTACCATGCGTGAGGATACTCGACGAGAGAAATTCAACGAGAAGACCATGCGCTATCCTTACAAGTTTACACAGACTCTTAACATGAGTGGTAATATTCGCTTGAGCGATGGATGGAACATCAGTTTCTCTTCTGGTTACGACTTCGAGAATTCCAAGATTAGTATGACTACTGCCAGTCTGGCTCGAGATCTCCACTGTTTCAACATGAGTTGTTCAGTAGTGCTTGCGCCATATACCAGTTATAACTTCACCTTCCGATGCAATGCTGCTACATTGACGGATGCGCTGAAGTATGATAAGCGTAGTGGCTATTCTAATGCAGTAAAGTGGTATTAATCTGAAAATAGAAATCAAATAAAAATCAAACGAGGATAACAGGTATTTGAAAAAAATGCCGGTTATTCTCGTTTTTTTATGATATATCTTTGTTATTTCAGATATTAATCGTAAATTTGTACCGGATATGGAAAATCATATTTTGGATAATTCCCAAAATAGCAATTGAAAATAATAATTGAAAATTTAAATTTATATACATCATGAACAAGAAAACCGTAACTATCTTTACCTTGGCTATGCTGGGAGCACTTCAGGCTTCAGCACAGCAGAAGACTCCATTGTCTTACTGGTTTGACACGCCTGTCACCTTGAAGGGACAGCAAATCTGGTATGGAGGCCATCCTGAGAAATGGACTCACAAGAAGCCTATCTCGGCTGGTGATATTGCCCGCAATCCGGATCCGGATTGGGAGTCTAAGTCATTGCCTATCGGTAATGGAAGTATTGGTGCCAATATCATGGGATCGGTAGAGGCTGAACGTATTACCCTGAACGAGAAAACTCTCTGGCGTGGCGGTCCGAACACCAGCAAGGGCGCTGCCTACTACTGGAATGTAAACAAGAATTCAGCCCATGTGATGCAGAAAATCAGAGATGCCTTTGCTGCCAATGACTGGGAGAAGGCTTCACAGCTGACCCGCAAGAACTTCAACAGTCCTGTGCCATACGAGTCTTATGCAGAAGATCCATTCCGCTTCGGTAGCTTTACAACGATGGGTGAGGCATATATCGAAACGGGGCTGAGTACCGTAGGTATGTCTAAATATCGTCGTGCCTTATCGCTCGATTCCGCTTTGGCTACAGTTTCCTTCGTTAAGGATGGGGTGAGTTATGAGCGTGAGTATTTCATCTCTTATCCGGCAAATGTGATGGCCATCCGCTATAAGGCTTCCCGTCCGGGCAAGCAGAATCTCGTGTTCTCTTATGCACCTAATCCGGTTTCTACAGGCAAGATGGTGGCTGATGGCAAGAACGGTCTGCTTTGGGATGCACGTCTCGATAACAACGATATGCAGTATGCTGTCCGCATCCGTGCCATCAATAAGGGTGGTAGCTTGTCGAACGAAGGTGGAAAGTTGACCGTGAAGGATGCCGACGAGGTGGTATTCCTCATTTCTGCCGATACCGATTACAAGGCAAACAATAACCCTGATTACAATGATCCTAAGACCTATGTGGGCGTGAATCCACTTGCTACCACTCAGGACTGGGTGAGCAAGGCTGAAGGCAAGGGCTATGCGCAGTTGCTGGAGGAGCATTATAAGGATTACAGCCGCCTGTTCAATCGTGTGAGCCTGAATCTGAATGATGCGGCTAATGCCAACGATATGCCTATCGATGAGCGCCTGGCTAACTACCGCAAGGGTGCCAAGGATTTCTATCTGGAGCAGCTCTACTATCAGTTTGGCCGCTATCTGCTCATCGCCTCTTCACGTCCTGGCAACATGCCTGCCAACCTGCAGGGTGTATGGCATAACAACGTGGATGGTCCTTGGCGTGTTGACTACCATAACAACATCAATCTTCAGATGAACTATTGGCCAGCATGCACCACCAACCTGAGCGAGTGCGAGCTTCCGCTCTTCGACTTCATCCAGACACAGGTGAAGCCGGGTGAGAAGACAGCCAAGTCATATTATGGTACCCGTGGCTGGACAACATCTGTATCCAGCAACATCTTCGGTTTCACCTCTCCGCTGTCAAGCGAGGATATGTCGTGGAACTTCTCTCCATTCGCCGGTCCATGGTTGGCTACCCATCTCTGGGATTATTACGACTATACCCGCGATAAGAAGTTCCTGAGCGATACAGCTTACGACATCATCAAGGGAAGTGCCAACTTCGCAACAGATTATCTGTGGCATCGCAAGGATGGTGTCTATACAGCAGCTCCTTCTACTTCTCCTGAGCACGGACCGATAGATGAGGGTGCAACCTTCGCTCATGCCGTGATTCGTGAGATTCTACTTGATGCTGTAGAGGCTAGTAAGATTCTGGGCAAGGATGCCAAGGATCGCAAATTGTGGGAAGATGCCCTGAAGCATATTGCTCCTTACCAGATTGGTCGCTATGGACAGTTGATGGAGTGGTCGAAGGATATTGATGATCCTAAGGATGAGCATCGCCATGTGAACCATCTCTTCGGTTTGCATCCAGGCCGTACCATTTCACCTATCACTACTCCTGTGCTGGCGAAGGCTTCCAAGGTGGTATTGGAGCATCGTGGTGATGGTGCTACAGGTTGGTCTATGGGTTGGAAGTTGAACCAGTGGGCTCGTCTGCACGATGGCAATCATGCCTACAAGCTTTATGGCAACCTGTTGAAGAATGGTACGCTGGATAATCTTTGGGATACGCATGCTCCATTCCAGATAGACGGTAACTTTGGCGGTACAGCGGGTATCACCGAGATGTTGATGCAGAGCCACATGGGCTTTATCCATCTCCTGCCAGCCCTGCCTGATGCATGGCAGAAGGGTTTCATCAAGGGACTCCGTGCCAAGGGTAACTTTACGGTAGATATCTATTGGGACAACTGTCGCCTTATCAAGGCTGTCATCCTCTCAGGCTCTGGCGAACCTTGCCAGGTGAGATATGGTGAGCAAGTTAAGAAGATAAAGACCCAGAAGGGCAAGACCTATGAGGTTAAGTTTTAATCAATAAAAAAGTGGTTGAAAAAACGGATGTGCTTTCCGTTTTTTCAACCACTTTTTTATGATTATTCCTTTAGATGCTTCAATCTTTTCTTTGCCTCGGGATGGCTAGGGTAGAGGGTGAGAGCTTTTTGATAATTGGTAATTGCCGCTTCTTTCATTCCGGCTCTCTCACATTCTTTTCCCATGACGACATATTCCGTGGCAAGGCGCTTGAGGAATTTCTCCTGTTTCTTTTTCTCTTCATCTTTCTGCTTGATTACTTCCCTCAGACGCTCGTTCTCGGCTTGCAGCTCATTCACCTTGTTGAGCTTCTTGCGGATGAATCGTTTGGCAAGAGGGTGCTCGATGTCGTAACGGCTATGGATGGCAAGGAAGAAGTTATCCAGAGCTGCTTGCATGTCACCCTTGTCGTATGCCTTGACTGCTTCATGATATTGCTTGTCGGCTTTACTTTGTATAAGAGCCGTATGGATGGTGCTCTGGTCGTTGTAATGACGGGCAAACTGCTTGACTTCATTGCGGACAAATATCTCGCTTTGGCGGATAGGCTCCTGTAGCGTGATTCCCTCCAGACTGGTGCAGCGTGATAAGGCTACGTAGGTCTGACCGCCTGCGAATACACCGCCAGTAAAATCTATTTTTACCTGATTGAAGGTTAGTCCCTGACTCTTATGAACGGTAATTGCCCAGGCAAGTCTGATAGGGTATTGCTCATATCTGCCAATCTCTTCCTCTTCAATCTTCTTTTCCACCTCATTGAAATGGTATCGCATGTTGCTCCAGGCTGCAGGTTCCACCATCACATCTTTTCCCTCTTCTGTGCGTACATAAATCTTGGCATTCTCGTCTTCGTCAAAGCCGATGATGGTGCCCAGCGTACCGTTTACCCATTGGTGCTCGATGTCGTTTTTGATAAAGATAATCTGAGCGCCAGTCTTCAGGTAAAGTTCAATAGGGGTTGGCAGACTGCTTTCCGGAAATTCACCCTGAATACGACCTCGGAAGAGGCAAGGTTCGCCCGGCAAAAGCTTGAGTTGACTGTCGTTGATGTAATCTACCGTGTCGCGACGGGTGGATAGAGTGATGGCAAGTTTGGAATCGCTTTCATCCAATCGGGCGCCAACACGCTGGTTCAGCAACTGCAGATCCTGCATTCTTACCTGACTGGTCCGGATGTTGTCGAGGATACCGATAAAGACAGGGTCGCTTTGGCGGTATACTTTCTTGAGTTCAATGCTGACCAGTTGGAATTGTTGGAAGATTTTGGCATCAAAGAAGAAGCTGCTGCGATAGAAAGGATTGAGCAGTTTGCGGTCGTCTTCTTTGACAACGGGTTCCAGCTGATAGATGTCTCCCACCAGCAGAAGCTGTTTGCCACCGAACGGTTCTCTCATGTTCCGGCAATATACGCGCAATACCTTGTCGATGAAATCGATGATGTCGGCACGCACCATACTGATCTCATCGATGATGATGAGTTCCACTTCACGGATAATCTTGATTTTCTCGGAATTATACTTCAATGTATTCCGGATGTTGCGCACGGAATACATACTGTCGTTGGGCAGCAGGGGGTGGAAGGGCAGCTTGAAGAAACTGTGCAGGGTACTTCCGCCGGCATTGATGGCTGCGATGCCTGTAGGTGCCAGAACGATGTGTTTCTTCTTGGTATTGGCTGCGATGTACCGCAGAAAAGTAGATTTTCCCGTCCCCGCCTTTCCGGTGAGGAAAAGCGAACGACGGGTAAACTGTATGATTTGGAGTGCATTCTGCAGCTCCGCATTGTCGAGATCAATCATATTTTATTTTTAAAGGTCGTCGAAGTTGACAGGCTGTTCTGTTGGCTTTGTCTTCTTCTTCTCTTTCTTTTCTTCAGTAGCTCCTGAAGCAGAAGATTCTCCTTCCGATTTGACTGCAGGAACCTCCTTTGTAATAGGATTGCCGTTTTCGTCGAGGATGATTTCCTCTGTGAATGCGGTGCTATCCACACGGGTGGTATCTACCTTTGGTTTTGGTGCATAGCTTGCGCAGATATACATATCTCGTGTAATGTCGCCATCCTGTGGCTTGTCGAACTTGGCGTGATACTGCTGGAAGGCAGGATCGCCGAATACAGACTGCATGAAGTAACCGCATATTGGCAATGCTGTTCGGGAACCCTGTCCCAAGGCTCCTGTACGGAAGTGGAGACATCGGTATTCGCCTCCTACCCATGCACCCACAACCAGTTTAGGGCTTACGCACATGAACCATGCGTCAGAATGGTTGTTGGTTGTACCGGTCTTTCCGCCAAATTCTGTATCTCTGTAATTGCCTACATAGCCCCAGAGACTCTGTGAGGTACCACCCGGTTCTCTCATACCGCCCTGCAGGAGCTGTTGCATCAGGAAGGCACTCTTGTACGGAATAACCTGTTCCTCTGTACTTGGTCCTTCATAAACCACCTTGCCGTCATGGTCAACAATCTTGGTCACCAATACAGGGTCGTGATGCTTACCGTTGTTAGAGATGGTGCTGTATGCGCAAGCCATCTCCAGCAGGTTGACATCGCTGGAACCCAAGGCGAGTGATGGAGTATCATCGAGCGGACTGTCGATACCCATCTTCTTGGCGGTTTCGATGATGCGCTTGATGCCCATTTCCTGACCCAGTCTGACGGCAATGGAGTTGATACTCTTGGCAAAGGCATTCTTCAGAGGAATGCTGTCGCCTGAGAATGACCCGTTGGCATTGCCTGGGGTCCAGGTTGTCATCTCGTGCTTCTTCTTATCGTATACCTGCATAGAGATATATTCATCGCGGCGCTTGTCGCAAGGAGTCAATCCCTGGTTCATGGCTTCGGTATAAACGAAGAGCTTGAAGGTAGAACCCGGCTGGCGCTCGGCTGTTACCTTGTCATACT
>ERZ1023670.233-NODE-233-length-18720-cov-88.893330_pt1 | contig 18720 bp, 26 predicted proteins | sample MGYA00380342_ERZ1023670 | MGnify/ENA primary metagenome ERZ1023670 (study PRJEB33179, sample SAMN07448984) | human gut metagenome | biome: Human-gut; feature: Human associated habitat; material: Faeces | host: Homo sapiens | place: India: Bhopal | collected...
ACTCAGCAAAGAAACATGCAGAAATAAAGTTTATATTTAATGATAATTAAAGCTACCGACTCTTGTTTTAACTTTCGTCAAGATTACGCTTGACATTGCAGCACGAACATAAACAGAAAGAGGAAGTGAAGAAAGCATAGCTGTAAGAAAAGTGAAGCAGAAAAAGAAGAAAAATGCAGCTATATGCAAAAAACTATATCAGAAAATTACCTATATCAAAAAATCTTTGTACCTTTGCATTATCTGATATAATTAGCATTATCAGAAAATTCAAAGGATTAATTGATAAAGTACATAATATGATAGCAGTGATATACGCAAGAGTCTCTTCGAACTCCGGGAGACAGGACACAGAAAGACAGGTCAACGAACTGTCAGCTTACGCTAGAAACAACAACATAGAAGTAGCAAAAGTCTTTCAGGACTACGTTAGTGGTGCAACTCCAAACACGCAGCGTTGGGTTCTTCAAAACTGTTTAAAATACTGCATTGAAGAGAATCAGAAAGTCGATTGCGTTCTAATGTCGGAAGTATCACGTTTAGGTCGTGATACCTGGGAAATGATAGAGCTTGTCAAGTTCTTTCACGACCATCATTTGAACGTTTATTTTATGCGTGAGAATCTGTTTATGTATAATGAAGATGGAACAGAAAATGCGCTTTTCTCTATGTTGTTCGCAATGTTCAGCAAGTTTGCAGAGAATGAGCGAACCGCCATAAAAGAACGCCTCCAGAGCGGTTATAACAACTATCGAGCAAAAGGAGGAAAGGTTGGCCGTAAGACTGGCAGCACAAAAACAACAGAGCAGTTGGAGCAGGAATACAAGCAAGTTCTGAAGGAACTGAAGAGAGGAACCAGTATAGCAAGAACTGCAAAGCTTTGCGATGTCTCGACAGCAACAGTTGCAAGATTGAAAAAGAGGTTTGCTATTTGATAATACATATAGCAAACCTAACAAAGTTGCATTACAAATTTATATATCCGTTTCGGCTATATTAATTTAAAACCAAAAAAGCTATTCCGGCTCTTCTGGTTTTGGGAATTGAGGCACCTGTATTGCATCAAGCAGACACTTCAAACGACCGAGAATCTCATTCTGCTCATACAGCATCGACTTGCCATATTTTTCTTTATGAGCTTTATTTTTCGCTACGATATCAGCTTTCCAGCCTCGAAACTCAGACATTACTTTCATATTCTCATCTATAATCTTTCGATGCTCGTCTGTTGACTTACTAGCAACGTTCCAGATGAGATTTAGAGTTGCGGATATACGAGCATCTTTACTGCTTCGATGGTCAATATCCGTGCGGATCTGCCAGACCTTATCTGGCTCTACAGGCATAAAATTTTCACTTCTATTACCCTCTAAATCATAGAAAGCAAGAAGTGGATATTCATTCATTTTAATAGCTTTTTTGATTTTTCTAATCTCTTTAGTGTATTCTTTTTCAGAGATTTCTTTCTTCTTCAAACGCATAGTCAATTCACGCTCTTCTTCTTCAAGATTTTCAATACACTTCTCGCATATTTTGCAATGCTGCCTAAAGTGTTCCTGTACCTCATCTGCACGTTTCAGAAGAACATCGTAATCGATGCCTCTCAGATACTCCAGCAGCTCACTCTCGTTCATTTCCTGCCACTTCTTGCCGTTGTTCAAGAAGTGTTCTTGTACAACTTCACACACAAAAAGCAAGCTATCACCTAGATAACCAGGTTGAACTCCATCAGCCAACCACGTGCGATATTCTTCCATTTCATCAAGCAGCTTGCTTTTCGTATCTCCTATACTATTGTAACACTCTCGATCAATTGCCAGTGGAGAACCAGCGAATCTGCGGAACTGGGTAATAAGCTGGCTCCATAGCTCCAGCGTCTCCTGGTCAAAATACGATAGCAGCCCCCTACCCTCACGCAAACGCCAGTAGGTTTCGCTCAATGTATAACCACACGTTTCCTGCAAACGCCACTTCGTCATTGTACGAAAGACGCTTGAACACTTTTCTATCAGATGAGTGTATTTGATATTCTTGTTACTCATAATCTTATAATTTTGTCGCAAAGATACGAAATTATATATAATCATATATCCGTTTTGGATATATTTATAGAAAATTAAGAAAAGAAAAATATCTATTAAACATAAAAATTATATATCCATTTCGGATATAATAATTTAAATCCAAAAAAAAACTGATAGCCTCCGGGAACCACGCACAAGCAACACCCAGGTGCGAATCAAGAGAAAGTATAGCAAGAATGAGGATCAGGGGGGCTTGTCCCCCCGCCCCTAGAAGTCAAAAATCATCGATTCTTCCTCCCAAAAAAACATCAAAATTCATCATCACCCCATGTTGTTGTTGATTGTTTTTTTGTTTATTGTATATATTATTATAGCAGTATGCAAAATATAAGATAGTTTTTGGCTTAAAAGGGGTCTAGTTGAGTTCTTTATATTTTTCAGTATAGTTATAAAGCTTTGTATAACTGATACTTATCTGTTTTTTAGTAATCTATTCTTCTTCTAACTTTATTCTACTTTACTTCTATTTTTTATCTAATATTCTTCAAGGAAATGAACAGTTCACTGCGCTAAGGATAGTTCACGACAGTTTTGAAACCTGACGGGATGAAGAACAGAATAAAGTAGAAATATTATACACCAAAAACGTATGCAATATGTATATGTAAATTCTTTCTACTTTTTCGTCACTTTTTACACTTAACAATGTATATAAATACCTTATTCTTAAAAACATATATGAATAGCAGCAAACTTACTTTTTATCTACTTTTTCAACCAATTTTTCTTTTAATATTTATAGCTATATTATCGTATAGTTATATTGTTGTATTACTATATTTACGTATTGTGAGTAATATTTATAGCTATATTGAGGCAAATATGATAAGTAAATGTTAAAAAACAGCAGTTTTTACGCTTTTAACTTGCTTGTTTCAGAAAAAAAGCGTATCTTTGCATCGCAAATCCAAAAGGTTTGTTATCATCCTCTGATGCACTGATATTACAGTGCTTGAGAGAATTTTTATTTTTTTAAAGCACTGTAATGAGTTATCTGGGAAGATAGCTCATTATTTTTTTGCCCATATATTACCCATAGGTTTTGCAAATGTTAATTTCAAAGGTATATCGCATTTATGCCTTTGCTTCTCAAATGATTTTGTACCTTTGCAAAATTATAAATACAGGAGATTGCAAAGATCTGTATAAAAACGAAAAGGAATCTGAATTTTAACAAAGTTGGGCACAATAATCAGCCAAAAGCTCTTTAAAGTGTTAAATTTGAAAATTTATTTTTTTTTTTGTTGGTATTTGAAAAAAAATAGTTACCTTTGCCTCCGCTTTAAAGAGATAAATATAAAATGATGACAAACAAATTGGTGAATGTGCGAAGAATAGTACCACTTCACCGCAAAGAAGCAAGTAAGGTGATAGACAATATCATAAGCAGTACAGCTATGTTGTATTGTTCTACTATCATTTTGGCTGTACTGGGAGGGTTTGCTTATGTTCATTAATATAATCGAAGGTACAGACGAGTGTCGTTGCTTTAGTAATACTGCAGCAATGAATACATATCTCATGCTCTATGCAAAAAGCATAAAGAATGAGACGTATCGAGGTGTGTTGTTGTCTGCTGGTCAGACTGTTGCATCTAAACTGTATATTTCAAAAGTATTCAAGTGTTCAATAGACAAAGCTAAAGGATACCTGAAAACGCTCCTGAGAAATGGTTTGATTCAGTTTGAATACAATGATAAGATCAAGCAGAACATCGTCACTATCCCAGCTGTAAATCCGTCTCCTGGAACAAATTATGTCCAGATGCAAATCCCGGAAGGAGTTAGAATAGAACGTATATATAAGAATAGATGTAAGTTTCTAACTAATATATATATGTATCTAACGCTTCATGCGTCTCATAAAGATGAAATCTCCCTGTTGGCAAACACGAATGCACATCGTGGCGAACTTATCGGTACGCTAGGAGAAATAGCGGCATTTTGTGGCTGTTGCATAGAGACTGTGCGCAATGTTTTGAACAAGTTGAAGGAATTGAAGTTGGTTCTCTTTGATGCTTTTCAGAGTGTTGCAACAAGAGTGAAGCTATTGTTCTACCCTGCTTTGAAAGAAGCAGCGAAGAAAGTTACAAAAGCTATTGAAACATTTGTAGGAAAAGACTCAAAGAATGATAATGTCACAAATTCTAAAAATGTGACAGCACCTTCTGTGTCTAAAAAAGGCAGCGATTCTACGAATGAAGATATAGTAGAAACATCTGTAACAGAAGATGTTAAGTATCTCTTGTTCACAAAGAAACGCAACAAAAGTATATCAAGATTGAATAATATTATCACTGAAGTTGATCTTGCAGTCAAAGAAATGAAGTTTCCGCTAGAACAGTTGAGAACTGCGCTAGAGACTCTTTATGAAAAGAACAAGGAAGAAAACAAAAATGGTGAAATCAATGCTTCTATGATTATTACATTTCTTGGTGAATATAAAAAAGAAATGTTGAAAGCTGATTATGCTGCAAGAGAAAAAGCCGAAAAGGAGCATAAGTTCTTGGAAGAAAAAGCTACAAAAGAAGATGATTTGAAGCAACTTGATGATAACTGGCAACTTGTTAAAGATGCAGCTGTTGAAGTTAAGGAGCAAGGGCAGCTCACCTCTTTCTCGGAAGCAGAAATATCAACTATGTATTATCTCCTAAACAATAGGGGGGTTGCTGGACATACTTTATTGGAGCGAGGCCAGATTCTTGCTTTTGCCAAAGATGATCTGATAGCAAATGATTGTAAATCACGTAAGCATGGATGGAGCGAAGATACTATTGCGCAAGCAATTCTTCTCGAACGCTTACTTGGAAAAAGTGAGATAACTGAAACTGAAATAGAAGACTCTCGTTTGAAAGATAGAAAGCTCAAAACAGAAAGTCTAAATAGATTTATAGCTGACTATAAGGCAAGCAGTTGGGCAAATTCTGTTGCACAAAAGTAGCTTTTGTGCAACAGATGCAATGCACTGTTATTTTATAGTGAAACTTTCTTAAAATATTGATATATATTTGTTTATGTCGTGTGTAAATGTTATCTTTGCAACATGTTAACATGATTACATTGTGATATAACAACATTGTAACATTTGAACATAGTAACACGTAAACATTACAACAAATAAAGTGTGTGAGTTATGAATAAAATAGTACTTGTCTCGAACCTGAAAGGAGGTACTGGTAAAACCTCTATTTGCGAGCTGCTTGCGATCTATGCAGTTGAGAAAGGGCTTCCAACTATGGTGTTGGATGCTGATAAACAACTGGATGTTTATGAAGACCGCAAAGATGATCTTCTTAAACATCCGGAAGCAGATCCGCTTTTTGACATTAGTCCACTAACGGTTGATGCTAATCTTCCATCCGTTATCGCAAAACTAAAGGAATTGAATGGGGTTATTTTCATCGACTGTCCAGGATCTCTTGATAACAACTATTTAGCTGCTCTTTATCAAGCAGCTGATGTTGTTGTTGTTCCGTTTCGGTATGAGCGCAAGAATGTTCGTGATACAGGTAAGTTCACGCATATATTTAGGCAGCTCAACGCAAATGCAAAAATGGTGTTTGTGCCGAACTTGGTTCGTGCTACATCTGATAATAGAGAAGCAATTAAGGAGGCACGCAACTGGGCGTATGCGGAGTTTGGAAAGTATGGCTATATCGCTCCTCGAATAAAAGAGTGTGTGGCAATCGAGGATTGTAATACTATCGCTTTAGACAGTAAGCAAAGATTTGAAGTACGATATGCGTTTGATGCAGTTCTTGAACAGATAACGAAATAACCTGCAAATTAATTGCAAATAAAATAAGAAAAGGAAACAAAAATGGCAAAGAAAAATACAGAAAATAGCATGAGAGGAGTTGATTTTTCTTCTATGCTTGCGAATGAGGCTGGTCTTGGCTCTGAGGCGGTACCTTCAACTTCAAAAGTGGAGCAGAGTTCAACTACAGCACATAAGAAGGAGGAGTCTAGCAAAGATTATGAACGATTCAACTTTATCTGTAGCACAAAACTTGTAGAGAAGGCAAGAACCGTTTCTCGCAAAGAAGGCTTTACTATTCGTGCGCTCATGGAGAAAGCTATGAGTGATTTCTTTGATAAATATGAAGCGAAGAACGGAAAGATTAAACTTCTGAAATCCAAAGATATAGAAGATGTGTTATAATCTCTATTTGTTGTGATATGTAAACATGTTGATATTTGTTGATGTAAACAAGACAATATGTTGTAATGTGGTAGTGTGAACATGTTGATATTGCAACAAACTAACATGTAAGTATGTAAATAATATGAGTCAAGCAGAAGTAGATGCAGCTAACAAGCTGATAATAGATTCAATCACGAAATACAAAGTCATCGTTGCAGGATGCAGAGACTTGGCAGATTACGAGCTGCTGAAAGTGAAGTGTGACTTCTACCTACAGAATAAGAAGCCGAAAGATATAGTAATCGTAAGCGGTCATGCCAGTGGTGCTGATGCTCTGGGTGAACGCTATGCCCAAGAACGAGGCTACGAGCTGGAGACATACCCGGCAGACTGGAAAGTCCACGGAAGGGCAGCTGGATCTATCCGCAACGCTCAAATGGCTAGCGTGGCTCACGCTCTCATAGCCTTCTGGGATGGCAAAAGCCGGGGCACAAAAAACATGATAGATACAGCCAAGAAGCATAACTTGCATGTGGCTGTGGTTAGATATTAATGATTAAAATCAAAGAATATGGATATTGTAAAGGAAATCATCAACTGTGAAACGAACAAGAAGTTCATTAAAGTTCACGAAGATGGGCGCATCGATATACCTGATGTAATCTTCTACGTTCTCTATGAGAGTGGAGATACAGACGTAGTAGGGTGCAGTCTGGGTGACGTGTACCCTCAGATTGCTGGAGAGATAGATAATGAAGATTGTCGTCTTCTAGGCTTTCTTGAAGGTTATTATGTCGATGAGTATTTTAATTACCTGGAAGGCGAATGTGATGATGCCTTAGGTTCTGCCAAAGCATTTGTGAAAGAGGTAAAGAAACTTCTTCCATATCTCCGCATTAATGAAAGCGTAGATGAATGGATGAAAGAACATTAATATAAATATAATGACAATGAAGCAGAGTAAAAACAAGATAGAATGCACTCCTACCAAGCATGAGGAAGGTGCTGTGAAAAGTTTGATTCAAATGAGCAAGGAAACTAATGCTGTTGCCTTCTTCGGTATGACTTGTGAGGATGATTATGAAGTGATGATGATAGCTCGCAAGAAGGGAATGGTATCTTGCGATGAGTTCTCTGTAGAGCAGTTCGAGGCTATCAAGGCTATGGCAGAGGAGAAGCTTGCTCAGACCGAGGATAAACAGAAGTTTCAGGACATCATCGATGTTTGCGAAAACAATATTGCGGATGCGAAAGAAAAGGCGCAGGAACAAGAGAACCTTGATAATGAAGGAAATTAAAGGAAAAGTCAAATGGCTGAAATAATAAACATTGTATATGACAACACCATAAGTTTCATAGGAACTATGCCTAAGAAACTTAGAAAGGAGTATGGGCAGTTCTTTACATCTCCCCATACAGCTGACTTTATGGCTAGCCTTTTCAATGTGGATTTGAACGTCCATTCGCTCAATATACTTGACGCTGGAGCAGGTTCTGGTATCCTTGGAATAGCTTTTGTTGCCCATCTTCGAAAACTTGGATACATAGGAGAAATCTTTCTTGTATGCTATGAAAATGATAGTAATATCATCCCTATATTGGAGAAGAACCTTCTTCTGGCTGTAGAGAAATATAATATCACATTTTCTATTAAGAAAGAAAACTATATAACTTCGCAAAAATTCGCTTCAGAAGAGACATCTTGCATATATGATATTGTTATAGGAAATCCACCATATAAGAAGATTTCAAAGGATGCTATCGAGGCAAAAGCAATTCCGTCCGTTTGCTATGGTGCGCCAAATCTATATTTTCTATTTTGGGCTATGGGTATCAATAATTTAAAAGAAGATGGAGAGATAGTATATATAGTGCCTCGTTCCTGGACTTCAGGAGCCTATTTTGAGCGTTTTAGGGCCTTTTTACTACAGAATGGCGTTATTACCCATATTCACCTTTTCGGGAGCAGAGACAAGGTTTTTGATGGTGATTCCGTACTTCAAGAAACAATTATCGTAAAAGTGAAGAAGACCACAATTAAACCGGAATACGTGGAAATGACATATTCGTCAACTTCGGATTTTTCTGATACAATAAGCTATTCTGTTAAATATGATTCCGTTGTTGGAACGAATGGGTATGTATATCTTGTCACCAACAAGGACGAAGAGGAAGTTTTGAACACGCTAAACAGATTTGACAACACTTTAGTATCAGACAATCTTCGGATGAAGACAGGACTTATCGTTGATTTCCGTACTCGTGAAGTTCTTAGAGATGAACCTTCAAAACAGACATATCCGCTTTTGTATTCACAGCATATTAAAAATGGCAGGGTTCATTGGCCAATAGGAAAAGAGGCAGAATATATAGATACAACCAGACGTGGCTTTCTACAAGAGAACACCAACTATCTCCTGGTAAAGCGTTTTACTGCAAAAGAGGAAAAGAGAAGACTGCAATGCGGTATATATCTTAAAGATGACCATCCTGATTACGAATATATCAGTACGCAGAACAAGGTCAACTTTATCAGGTGTGATACTCCTGAACTTGCCTATGGGCTGTTCGCATTGATGAACTCCACCATTTATGATATCTACTATCGTATTCTGAATGGTAGTACGCAGGTAAATTCAACCGAGATTAACAACATGCCAGTTCCCGACACGAATACGATTAAGGCTATGGGCAAGCAGTTGATGAACATGGAATTAACAGAGAACAATTGTAACAAGGTATTAAGACAATGGACAAAATAGATTTAATGAAACAGACTCTACAGAGTCTAGACGTGCCAGCAAAGCAACAAAGTGACCTTTGCGCATTAACTTTACTGGCGATGGCAGGAATAAAACCTGAATCAGAATTTACTTCTGCCACAAACGAATGGGTACGTATTCATGATGTGATAGTCTTTATCAAAGATAATTATGCCATCTCTTATGCAGAAAACTCCAGAGAGACGTTTAGAAAACAAGCTATGCATCATTTCAGAACAGCTGCGTTTATCGAAGATAATGGTAAGGCCACAAATAGTCCCAACTATCGCTACCGCCTTACACCTGAGTTTCTTCGGGTTGTTAAAAACATAAAAGAAATGCCCGATGGTTTTGTCTCTAATTTAGAGAACCCTGCAGCAGCGCAGTTTCTTCGCGAGCACGAAACATTGAAGAGTATCTACGCTTCCAAGAAGACAGTGCAGAAAATGCCTGTAAAAATCAACAACAAAGAATATTCGTTTTCTCCAGGTAGTCACAATCAGCTTCAAAAAGCTATTATAGAAGAATTTGCCCCTCGCTTTGCGCCAAATTCAGAATGTCTGTATGTTGGTGACACAACAAACAAGGATATGGTAAAAAATGAACAGAAACTGAAAGAATTAGGTTTCAGTATTACGTTACATGATAAGATGCCAGATGTTGTTTTGTACAGAAAAGATAAGGACTGGATATACTTTATAGAGGCAGTAGATTCTGTTGGTCCAATGGATCCGGAGCGAATTAAGGATATTGAAACAATGACAGAAAATGTCAAATCTGGTAAGATTTACATAACAGCCTTTCTATCATTTGCAAAATTCAAGAAGTTCTCCGAACAGCTTGCCTGGGAAACAGAGGTGTGGATTGCAGACATGCCTGATCACATGATACACTTAAATGGCGATAAATTTATGGGACCAAGAATATAATGACATAAATATGTTTAAGATACTTCATGCATCAGCTGACTATTTTCTGTGTTCCTTTGAGTTTGAGAACCTGGAGACCGGGGAACATATCTTTGCAGATTACTTCGATGATCCACTTTATGAGCTTCTTACTAAGTTCAACCTGGATTACGACCACGAACTGGTAGGGAAGGAGATTGAAGCCATCCCTTCCGACCTGTTCTTTAGACCAGAAGAGTGGGCAAGGGAGAGGAGCAAACAGCCTTTTGAGAGCGCATGGCTCTATCCCTGGCTAAAACAAAAGGATTCTGCAACACAATCAAAAAAGCGCAAAGGAACGTGAAGCCGAGTCATCGAGCATCATCAAGAATGAGCGACTGAAACCAGAAGAAACAAAAAAAGTTCATCGACCAGGCGTTTGAAGATGGCTATGTGACCTCAACAGGTCTGGCTATAACCAACGTGCTGTCACCGATGCCGCTATTCGGTGGGGCAAGGCTAATTGTGAAAAGAAGAAAGAAACGGTGCTTACAAAGCTTACCGGATTCTTCAACAAGTTCTTTAATGTTTAATAAAAAACAATAATATTAATTAGATAAAATATGAAAAAGCTATTATTAATAATGACTGCTTTTCTGCTGTTGGCCTCTTGTGCTAATAATGGAAGAACCGCAAGCCAAAGAGTAAACGACACATGCCATATTGAGCAATATTTTCATAAATTTATGGCACGCTACCCTGACGGCTTCAACAATGAGATAAAAAAGGAAGAAATGAATAAGCAATTTGTTGCCGAAATAACAGATTCATTACACAACTCGAACTGGTTGCTTGAAGATCTGCCTTTAAGTTTTGAAAGTATTCAGAAATGTGACGACGGAAATTGTTATGTACATTTTCAAAGTTGGATAAAGCCTACAGACTGGCAATTTAAGGATTTCGACTTTGATAATGTCGGATTTGACTTGGTTGGTAAAGTTCCTTCCAGCTATATTGACGTTCTCAAAGAAGGTGATTTCTACTTTGTTCATGGTAAATTCAAGAGATTCATACAACTCTCGGAGTTTGAAGTGTACACCGAGAAAATGGCTTATACACCTGTTGTCGGCATTGAAAAAGAAATTCTTTCTGACACAAGAGTTGATTGGCAACTAGGCATGATGCTTTTTGATATAGATTCTATTTCTAGATATAAAACCATTCCATAAGGCTTCACACCAGATAAAGAAAATTATCAGTTTACGACAGTATAACTATTTGTAAAGTCGCGAGAGAGGTAGTCGATATTTTTCGGCTACCTCTATTTTATAACGTCTTTATATCTAACTATTTCAAATATTACCACATGTAAACATTCAAACAAAGCAACAATAATACATATCAACATTAACACACAACAATAAGTAAAAAATAAGAGTTAGAAGTTAAACTTGGATAATAGAATTTAATAACCTGCAAAATATTTGCGTATTAAAAATATTTTTTGTACCTTTGTGGCAGATACAATGAATAATCTAAATTATTAAAATATCAGTTATGGACTACAAGGAAAGATACGAGAAGAAGACGGAGAGCATCTTGAAGTTGCTCTCTCAAAAGAAGATGCTTGCATTCGTGTGCCATCTATGCAGACTTGCTTATCCGAAGCTACCTCCTGTCTCGGAACGTTTGAATATAGATTTCATTATGGAGAGAGAAGAGGAACGCAGAGATAGATATGTCACATACAAAATCCTAGAACGATTCAGATTCAACAAATGCAAAGGCTCAACCATCGATGCTGTCCTTTTTGTCCTACCGGCATACCATTGTCTTCAACAGGATGCATGCCTCACCGTTGGCATGATGGTAAAGAAGTTCAAAAAAGACTTTGCCGTACCATACCTGGAGGATGATATTCTTGAATATCTGGGTCGTACAGACTTTCTCTTCTTGGCCGTTTCAGACAAGATTTCGGATGTCGCTTTAAAGCTGGCCGAAGATCTTGGGCAAAAGCGCCCTGAAGCTTTAGGCAAAATTGGTGTTGTTGGACTCGATACGGGTTTCTGCTACAACAGCCCAACCAGACAGCACATGAGCACAGAAAACAAAATGTGGCTATACCAAAATGCGCTCTATCAATATGGTTCACGAGATTTTGTGTTCGTTACAGAAGAAACTGCTGGGCAGGAAGAAGCTACAGGTGTAGAAGACAAAAATGAAGATAACCTGCAAAAAAATCGCAGGAAAGAAAACGAAGAGGATGAAGCTGCACGTAAAGCAGCGTTCAAGGCAAGGCAAGAAATTCGTGAGAAACGAGCAGTAGAACTCGCCAAGAGATCAACAGGTCTCAACGAGGAAGCAAGACAGCGACTTGTTGCTTTAACACAAAAAGCCCAAGAAGTTTTTTGGTCTATAAAAGATTCAAAGAAGAAAGGAAAGCAACTTAAAGATATAGCCCAGGAACTAGGCTATTCAGAAAGAACTGCCGCTTATGCGCTTTCTAGCTTGTCAGATGCGAAACTGGTTGCACGTGAAGGCTCTAAAAAAGCAGGAGCCTACAAGGTAACTAAAATAGTGTCATGCAAATCAACGTGCGGCACTTGTTCGATAGCCCTAAACTGCAAGGATTTTAAGCCTGTATAGTTCTGCATGCTCTCCCGGCGAGAGCATGCCCTGTTAACCTAAATCCTAACTACTCGAAGACACACCGCCTACAGGCGTTTAGGTATAACAAATATGCCAAATATTAAATATCTGGAACTTTTCAGTCTTTCTTCCCGAAAGATTTCACTTTTATTGTTTGAAAAACAGTAAGAAGAATATCATCGTGCGCGCGCATAGAAGTATAATCAATTATAGATTCATAATAAGAAGCAGGTAATTCGTCTGTAAAAAAGAAGCGAAAACGAGCTTTTTAAGAGCAAAAAATATCTCTAAAAATGTTTGGTAGATTGCATAAAAATGACTACCTTTGCAAACGTGATGCAATAGCATCGACACGTACAACAGCGTTAAGGCGTAACTGTAAAAGTCGGCACTCATGAACTTCGCAAACTCATCCGCCCGGTTTTCTGCAGGGATGCCCCATAGGGTGGATTGTACTCTTTCACGACCAGGGAAACTTGGCCGTGAAAGATTTCGTATATATACACACATCGGGGGTGGACCAACTGAGAATTCTGGCGGAATGGCAATGCGAAGGCCTATGAGTGCAGATGATTCGGTTTTGGTTCCACCCCTTTCCGCTAACCTTACAATTCACTGAATAGTAAATGAAACGTTGTCAGGAACCAGGCACAGACTTAAAAAATATGAAGAAATTTTTCTTTTCTATCGCCGCATTTGCACTAGCAGCTTCTTCAAATGCTCAGCAGGTAACAGCTCAAGAACCTGAGTTCATCAACAGCTATTGTGTGCTTACAAGTGATTCTACCTATGATGTCCTGCCTAAGGAGAACGGCAAGGTAGAGAAACATCAGAGCAAGTTCTCGAAGTTTTCCAAGATTGCAGGTGCTGTGAGTGATCTCGGCTTGGCTGGCGGACTGGTAGGTGCCAGCACTGGCAGCTTCTCCGGATTGGAAGCTGGCGTGAGAGTGATGGGAACAGCTGCAGGTGTAGGTGTGGCTGCTGATGCCGTGAACACTCTGGCAGGAGTCGAGGGTATGGATATTGCCTTTGCAGGTGGACGTTCTGCCTATGTAGTGAAGGATGCCAGTAAGGGACTTCGTCTGCTAATCAAGGCTGAAAAGAACGAGGTGGATCCTATGGGTATTTATCGTATCGTGCGTTTTAAGGCCTCTAAGAAGGACAGAAGAATCCAGTGGATGACCTTCAAGCCTTCGTTGCTTGGTGGCTCTGATGCGAAGAAAAAGGGCTTCCTGGCCTTTTCTGGACACAAGTATGGCAGCCAGAGTTATCTGCTTAACATTCCGGCGTCAGAATTGGAGCCTGGTGAGTATGGTATCGTCTATATGTCCGTAGCTTCAGCCCAGGAGATTCCTGTTGGTACTTTTAGTGTAATCAAGTAAAATATGGAATTATGGAGATTTTGTTCATGTTATTGTTGTTTGGCTTGCTAGGCAAGGGAACAACGAATGCCATGAGGGGTGACAAGAAGTGGAAGTCTAGGACTAACTGGGATCGTCTGAGTTACGAGCAGAAAGCCTGGTTGCATGATTATTCTAAGTAGAATATTCCAATACTGTAACGCAAAGAAAGGGATTTTTGATGGAAGAACCAAGACGTAGAGAAAATTGGCAAGACCTTGTTACGGCCGAGCAGATAGAAAAGTACAATGCTATCCAGTTAAAAACGATGGAAACCAAAAAGTTGAGTCGTACCGATGGAGCTTTTCTTAAAAAGCTCGATAGGAAAACAAGAGTTTGTAACTCTTGCGGCAGAACTGTAGAGGAAGCCAAAGGATGGGGTGTTTTTGACTTTGTAAATCCAGATGGAACAAGGATTCCATGTGGATATGATCTGATGTGCTTTGAATGCACGATGAAAGAAATCATGTTTAAAGGGATCCTCGGTCAACTCTAGAACGTGACATATATGAACACATTACTTGATATTGTCATTCGCATTACAGACAAGGGAGTGGAAGCTGCAACGAACTATATTACGTTTTTCTTCTCCCTCTGTCTTGCGATTGCTGTTGGATTGCTCATCTGGATCAATACTCCTCGGGGCAAGAAATGGCTTGATGAACTTTAAGAATTGGGATATGGTTAGAGAACGTAAGATAGCATTATTGGTGGATGCTGAGAATGTCTCTCAACATCGCATCGACCAGGTGATGGCAGCTGTTAAGAACAACCTGGGTGGCTTGGTTACAGTCAAGCGTATATACGCAGATTGGACTAAGCCTAACCTCTCTACATGGAAGGCAGTGCTTAAAAAGCATGCCTTCCTTCCCATTCAGCAGTACTCATTTACCTCAGGCAAGAACTCTACGGATTTTGCCCTGGTGATTGATGCCATGGATTTACTGTATCAGAACGATATTGATGTATTTTACATCGTATCCAGTGACAGTGATTTTACTAGGCTGGCCATACGCATTAGGGAGTCTGGGAAGATGGTGATTGGTATGGGAGAGAAGAAGACACCTGAGTCTTTTGTCATGGCTTGTCACGATTACATCTTCTTTGACGGAAATCTGGATGCAGCCTGCTCAGTAGCCTCTGTTTTCATTTCTCCTGGCGCTAGTGGTGAGGAGAAGGATAGCTCTTCACAGAAGACTCCAAAAATAAACAGAAAATTAATCGCTTTGATTAAGCAGGTGGTGAGTGAGGCCGCAGAGAGTGATGGATGGGCACAACTTAGCAGTGTATCTAGTAGGCTTCTTAACAAACAGCCAGACTTTAATGTGAAAAACTATGGCTACAACAAGTTCATCAAGCTTATCGAGGCTTGTGAGAGCTCGTTTCTTATTGACAGAGAACATCTGGTAAAGAAGAACAAGAAAACCATTAAGAGAATGTGCTTAAAGAACAAATGAGCAGGTGGTATCAAACCGACATATTCTTTTTGTTTAAAAGATGTCCCCGGCACAGAATCGTGTCGGGGACAGAGTTGAGTTATTGAACATGTTAGCTATGCTAACTGCAATGCGCTGATGCGACTGCTTATTTGTTAAAGATGCCTTTCTGCTCCTAGTTGAGCATGTAAACCTTTCCACGTTCCTGGTATCCATTGAGACGCTACAAAAGCCATTATGCGCTCTTATTGAAATAGGTCTTGGCAATATAAGAGACAGGAAGCAGTTTTTAATTCTCTGCATCTATCTGGCTGCGGAGAGCTTTCACTTCGCTCTCCAGGCGAGTTACATTTTCCTCCACAAATGGTTTTGCAACTTCAGCCACTGCATCCTTATCCATAATTTCCAGCTTAGCGATAATTTCATTTTTTCGCTCCTCGCTCTTTGCATCGGTATTACCTGCAAGAGACTTGTATTCTTCCAATAAGATTTTAATATTTTCCATATCAACATATATATTGTAATCCCCCTCCAGAAGGAGGAAAAGTTAAACTTTACTTTCTTTTCTTCAAAGGTACATATTGAACTACCCACAAGCTAAAGACTTGCGGGTAGTTTAAATTCTGTCTGCAGCAGCACGTATGCGGTTTGAAACCTCGCATAGTGCTCCACGGAGCATAATCTTCTCTTCTTCGGTGAAACCTCCCACTCCACCATTACCATCGATGCCATCGAGCTTGTGATAAAGCCATGATGCCGACTTGCCGAAATATGTATGTGCTATCTCTCGCCACGACACGAGCATCTGAATATCCTGGATGCGCTGCTTTACTGCGCTATCTTTGGTCTGCTGCTCTGTGGCCTTAGCCATGTAGCCAACTGCCACGGCAAAAGCCTTAGGGTCTGATTCCTTGAGTGCATCCATCTGACGGCGAACCTCCGCCTTATCTTCTGCGGTCTTGGCAGCTCTGTTTTGTGCAGCCAAAGCCTTCACCTTATCAATCATCTCTGTATATTCCATAATCTTATCAAACTTGTAGTCTGGGACATTAGAGAAAGCCTCCGGAACCTCATCACCCAACTCACGTTTTGCCTCTGCCACACCTGCCATAGATTCCAAAAAATTTTTTTTTGCAGCAGCAACAGAATCACCTGTGCCGATAATAGTACAGCCACTCATATTGGTATTATATGCGATATAGCTGCCATCCTCCTGTTTCTCTATAGAAACCTTAAATTTTTTATCCATACGAAATCAATTATATAGTTTTATTATATTTTGTTTAAAAGGAATAGGGTTAGAAACCGATATCCTTTCTAAGCTTGTTTACCAATCCTTTTCTGACCTATTGTGGCCATTGTCGCTCTAGCATGATTGTTTTCTTGGTCTCTCTGTTAATGTAGAGATCATGCCCTTTCAAGCCTTTGTAAAACTGAAAGCCGTGGGCAATAGCAATTCTTTTCAATTCATTCCATTTCATATTACTTACTTGCTTAATTTAACACTGCAAAGATATTACATTTTTCGTGATACAATCAAATGGCTGTACTACAAATACGTTATATTAATTAAGATTTAACATTTGGGCACAAAAAAGCCCCCGATGCGTCACGCACCAGAGACTCGAAAATCTTTTAACTATGTTTCCTATCATTATATGAAAGCTGTCGTGTTTTAAATCACGGCATTCTGTAATTCTTTAGCAATTTGATGAAGGCATTCCAAAATCTGCTGCTTGCGCTTCTGGCTAGGCTCATGCTTACCCATGGCATACTGACGCATAAGTGATGCATTGATGCCTGCCTTTTTAGCCACTCCGCTCATATTGAGATATGAGTAGTAATCGAAGAACGAGCCGATGTCAAACCGGAACACGAACTCCAGCTCGGGCATCTGCTTGCCCTCTTCCTCAAGAAGCTCCTTGATTTCCTTCTGTGCCACATACATATCCTCAATAGCTTGCTTGGCGGTGTTGCCATACCCAGTAAGTCCAAAGTTTGGAAGCTTCTCAACCATGAAGCAAGAGAAGTTCTTCTCCTGCTTACCTTTCTCAACCTGTATCGTTACTTTTGTTGCCATACTTTTTAATCAATTAAAAAGAGACCTTAAAACTAACCACCCCATCCGTCTCAACGAACTTAGTCAACTAGAGAAAAATTGCCGGGCTTAAAGCCCGAGCAATCTTTCTAGAATACTGTCGTAAGTCTTTTGAGCGACTTCCCGACTGCCGTGTCGTGGAACCGGACATTTAAGTCCTGTAATAGGACTGTACCAAACATCGTGATTTCCACCATGCCGAACAACGAAGCATCCCGCTCGGTTCAGCTGTCTAACTAGTTGACTAGTTTTCATTTAATGAAAGGAGTTTAATTAATTAAAAGATCTCTTTGTCTGAAAGACGATGCAAAGATAACAAAAAAGTTATATGCTACCAAACAAAAAGATAACTTTTTTGTTATGTATAGTAAGATTTAACATTTGGGCACAAAAAAGCCCCCGATACGTCACGCACCAGGGGCTTAAAGAGTTCATTTAATTACTTTATGAAACACAACCATCAAAAGACGGCTGCTTGTAAATCCGCTTTAATATTGCTCATACAGGCGTTGAGTCGTTGATATGTTTTCTCTCCAGCAGTCTTGACTCCACTTACATACTGGCGCATGAGTGACGGATTGATGCCTGCACGTCTAGCTATCTCGGTAGCGTTGAGAAAGGAAAACTCCTTGAAGAAAGCTTGCACGTCATACTTATATGTAAACGTCAAGTCTTGCAAGTCCTTATTATCAGGATCATCATCCCTGCATTCCTGCAAAGCTTTCATGAAATCAGCCTTTGCCTCCTCAGCGGTAGCCCCATCGCCATCGATGACGGCATAGTTGCCCAGTGGCTCATCATTGTAACAAGAGTAACCGCCATCACCATATTCTAAAATCAGCACTACATTCTTTGCCATATATCTTATTTGTTTAAATTCCCTACAAAAAGAGTTCTCCACACGTCTATCACACAACACACACAATTGTAATTAAACATGTTAAAGAACTCTTTGTCCGAATGACACTGCAAAGGTATCAAAAAAGCGATAAACTAACAAATCTTTAGGTAGCTTTTCCGCTACGTTGACTAAACTTTAACATTTGGGGGTAAAAAAATCTATGCTTCACTCACGGATGGCTCCAAACTAAAAAACTTATATAAAAGGGGTAGAGATTTATCCCTACCCTCTTATTTGGCGATTTACGAATGTACACACGACATAGAACAAGTTCTGTGAACGCCTGCGTTTACTTATCGCAAAGGTACTCATTTCTGATGAAGATCCCAAGCCATTTCTTCATATTTCTCCAAAGTTTCC
>ERZ1023670.242-NODE-242-length-18400-cov-79.192368_pt1 | contig 18400 bp, 11 predicted proteins | sample MGYA00380342_ERZ1023670 | MGnify/ENA primary metagenome ERZ1023670 (study PRJEB33179, sample SAMN07448984) | human gut metagenome | biome: Human-gut; feature: Human associated habitat; material: Faeces | host: Homo sapiens | place: India: Bhopal | collected...
GGGCAAACGCCCCATTCCTACCTTATATAATATAAGTAAGATGCCAGAAAGACTAAACAAGAGCCAGAACGACATTTTGAGTAGGAACGATGACAACTTAAGCCAAAAAGAAAAGAAGAAAAAGTAGATAAATAAATATAATTCATTAACTTAAAAATCAAGCAAATGATGAAGCAGGTAAAAATTAAATTGCCTCTCAGAGCGTTGACCCTAGCAAGCGGTCTGCTTCTGACGGTGAGTTCCTTTGCGCAGAGTAATGCAATTAAGGGACATGTGAAGGATGCTTCTGGTGAGCCTATCATGGGTGCTACCATTACAGTTAACGGTAAGGCAGTGGGCATTACCGACATGGATGGTAACTTCTCAGTTGATGCAGCGCCAGGTGCCAAGATTACATTCACCTATCTGGGTATGACACCGCAGACAGTGAAGGCATCTAGTAACATGAACATTACCTTGGAAGATGACTCTAAGTCTTTGAACGAAATCGTTGTCATCGGTTATGGTGTAGCTAAGAAGAACGACTTGACCGGATCTGTAACAGCTATCAAGCCAGACGAGAAGAACCATGGTATCATTACCTCTGCACAGGATATGATCCAGGGTAAAATTGCCGGTGTAAATGTCAACTCATCAACGGGTGCTCCTGGTGATGGTGCACAGATTCGTATTCGTGGTGGTGCTTCTCTTACTGCGAGCAACAACCCATTGATTGTTATCGATGGTATGCCTATGGATAACAACAGCACAAAGGGTGTAAACAACCCTCTGTCTCTTGTCAATCCTAACGATATCGAAAGCTTCACCGTATTAAAGGATGCTTCAGCAACTGCCATCTACGGTTCACGCGGTTCCAATGGTGTCATCATCATTACCACCAAGAAGGGTCGTAGCGGTCAGAAGCCACAGGTTTCTTACAATGGTACACTTTCGGTAAGTACTGTTGCCAAGAAGATGGATGTGATGAATGCTTCCGAATATACAGACTTCATCAAGAACTATTATGGTGAAGATTCTTCTGCCTACAAAGGTTTAGGCTGGAAGAAGTTCAATGAAGATGGAACTCCAGATTATTCTGCCGGCACATACGATACCGACTGGCAGGATGAGATTTACCGTGCAGCTGTCAGCCATGAGCATAATGTCAGCTTGACAGGTGGCATCAGCAAGAAATCATGGTCAATGCCTTATCGTGTCAGCGTTGGTTACACCGGTCAGGAAGGTGTCCTGAAGGGTTCTGACTATAAGCGTGTTACTGCCGGTTTCAACATCAATCCATCATTGTTCGACAAGCACCTTAACATTAATGTCAACGGTAAGTATTCTTACTCAAAAACAAATCCAGGTGGACAGGATGCAGTAGGCGCAGCTGTCTCTATGGATCCTACCCGCCCAGTAAAGAGCAGTGACGAAACATTCAAGAACTGGGGTGGCTATTGGCAGTGGGCATTACCTACTACTTCATACGACCCTACATTCCCATATAACCGCAACGACGATGCTCCAACAAACCCTGTAGAAAAAGTAGAAAACTACGATTTCTACAAGAGTGCGCATATTCTCTTAGGTAATGTAGAGGCAGACTATAAGATACATGGTTTCGAAGACCTTCATCTTCACGCCAACATAGCTGGAGAATATAGCACTGGTGGAGAGTACAACACCAACAATCCACAATCTACATACGGATTCTACTATGGTGGCAACAGCGAAAATAAGGAGAAGAAGTATAACGTTGTAGCTACTGCCTATGCTCAGTACACCAAGGACTTCAACAAGGCTAACCACTTCGACATCATGGCTGGTTATGAGTATAGCCACATGAAATATTGGGGAGACCAGTGGAGCAAGTCTATGTATCCATCTACCAACGAAGGTAAGAACGACAAGGGCGAACCTCTTGCAGGAACTGTGAAGTCTTACGATACAAGCAACTGGAGGGGACAGACTTACCTCGTGAGCTGGTATGGACGTGCCAACTATTCTCTGTTGGATCGTTACCTCCTTACATTCACTGCCCGTTATGATGGTTCAAGCCGCTTTGCAGACGGACACCGTTGGGGTTTCTTCCCATCAGCAGCCTTCGCATGGCGTATCAAAGACGAAAAATTCCTGAAAGATGTTGATGCTATCAGCGACTTGAAACTCCGACTTGGTTGGGGTAAGACCGGTCAGCAGGATACAGGTAAAGAGTACTACACCGCTACCTATAAGAAGAGTACAAGTAATCACTACCTCTATCCAATCGGTGGTATTGCCAACAACCCAGGAATACTCTACCGTCCATTGGCATACAATGACGAATTGACTTGGGAGACGACTACTACATGGAACGTAGGTCTCGACTATGGTATGTTCGACCAGAGACTCACCATCAACCTTGATGGTTATATCCGCAAGACAACCGACTTGCTCAGCACAACAACCATCGCTGCAGGTCAGAACTTTGACAATGCTCTCTTGATGAATGCAGGTACATTGGAAAACAAGGGTTTTGAGGTAGCTATCACAGGTCGTCCTATCCAAACCAAGGACTGGTTTGTAGAATTGAGCGTCAACGCTGCTTACAACAAGAACGAGATTACCGAACTTGCTGGTGGTCGTGATATGATAGAGGCAGGTATGAAGGTAGGTCAGGATCAGGCTATCACCTATCATAAGGTAGGAAAGCCAGCCAACTCATTCTTGGTTTACCAGCAGGTTTACGATGAGAGCGGACGTCCAATCATGGGTTGCTACGTAGATCGTAATGGCGATGGTACAATTGACGAGAACGACAGATACTTCTATAAGAATATCGTGGCTCCTTGGACAGGCGGTTTCAGCTTCAAGGTTGCATACAAGAACTGGGATCTCGGCAGTAATTTCCGTGCAAGCTTCGGAAACTATCTCTACAATGGATACGCTGAGGGTGCAATAAATACGAAAGAGATTTGTAGTTCTAAGGGATATTACAAAAACAGCACAAAGGATATTGTAAATTTGGGCTGGACTTCGTACAACTATCCTCTTACCGACTACTTCGTACAGAATGGCAGCTTCTTGAAGTGCGACAACATCACACTGGGCTATAACTTCAACAATCTGCTGAAGGGTGGCAACTACAAGGGCATCTCGGGCCGTATCTACGCCTCATGCTCTAACGTGTTTACTATCACCAAGTATAAAGGTATCGACCCTGAAGTAACATCAGGTAAGGACGACAACATCTATCCTCGTTGCCGCACATTCCTGCTCGGTCTGAACCTTAACTTCTAACATTTTAAAATAGATTTCGATATGAAACTCAATAAATTCAAAATAATTGCCCCAGCAGCAGCTCTTCTGCTTTCAGCAAGCTTGAGCTCTTGCATGGATGACTTGAACAAGGGAAACATTGACCCTACTGTTGATGCCAGTCCTAATATTACGGGCTTATACAGCAAGTGCTATGCTGGTCTTATCATGGAGGGTAATGACGGTAATGCCGATTTCTCTATCGACGACGCTGGTAAGTCAACCCTTCTACGCAACCTGTTCAACTTCAACGAGGTACCTACCGACGAAGCCGCCTGCTGGTGGTCAGATGGCGGTATCGAGGATGTAACAAAAAATAAGTTCGAAGCTGGTAATGCCACTCTGAAGAACCTCTACTATCGTCTGATGTCAAACATCTCTTACGAGAATCATTTCTTGAGCCTCGATGCAGCAAAGGCTGATAAAACTAAGTATGCAGAGGTACGTGTACTTCGTGCCTATAGCTATTTCTTGATGCTCGACTTCTTTGGAGACCCTACATTCATTGATAAGATTTCGCCAGAAACACCACGTCAGGCACACTCTTACAATTCAAAGTTTGAGGAAGGCAAGCCTTACACTCGTGCAGAGCTTCTTCAGTTGGGCCGTGAGTTCCTGTTCAACTGGGTAAAGGACGAATTGCTCACTGCAGAGCCAGACCTGTTGGAGGCAAAGCCTGAGACTGACAGCGACCCAGACTATGGCCGTATTGATAAAGGCACATGCTGGTTGCTTTTAAGCCGTCTGTACCTCAATGCTGGTACATACCTCAATAACGATGGTCAGAACAATCCATATTGGGACAAGGCTCTCGAATATGCCGAGAATGTTATCAATTCAGACTACAAGCTCTTCGATGACAGCAAGATGTCTAATGAGGCTAAGGCTAATGGCTACAAGCCATACGACCTGCTCTTCATGGGCGACAATGGTTCAAATGGTGCAAGCTGCGAGGCTCTTCTACCTTTGATGCAAGATGGTGACAAGACTCAGGGATGGGGTGGCTCGATGTTCTATGTAGCTGCTCTTTGGGATGCTACGATGCAGACTGTTACAGATAAGGATGCTGCCACTACTGCCAACACATGGTCAGGTATGCGTGTTCGTCCACAATTCGTAGAGAAGTTCTTTGCCGATCCTTCTGTAGTAGTGAACAAGTCGGCAAAAGAAATTCGTGATATGAACGTTGACGACCGTGCTATCCTTTGGGGTAAAGGCAACAGTGACGGCGATCGTACTTTGGAGCTTGGTGCTAACGATAAGTTCGTCAAGGGTATTGCAACACCAAAATGGAATAACAACTATTCTAATGGTGGTACTCCTCATGACAGCTACAACGTAGATATCGACTTCTTCCTCTTCCGTGTAGCTGAGGCTTACCTCAATGCAGCAGAGGCAGAGATGCACATCAATGGTGAAAGCTCGCCTAAGGCAAAGAAGTATATCGATGCTCTTCGCAATCGTGCCCACGCTGCCTTACGTGTTTCTTACACTCTTAACGATGTCCTTGACGAGCGTTCTCGCGAGCTTTATTGCGAAGGTCTCCGCCGTACCGATTTGATCCGTTTCAACCAGTTTGGTGGCAGTCAGGCTACATACAATTGGGAACTCAAGGGTGGTAGTACTAATGGTACAACCTTCGCCAAGACCTATAATGTATATCCTCTCCCATCTTCAGAGGTTCTTTCTAACAAGAACTTGACACAGATTGATGGATACAACGAGGTTCAAAACTAAAGTATAAAAGAATTATAAAAGAAAACGCAATATGAAGAATAAATATATAATTGGTGCTCTGCTTGTCGGCATCATCAGCTTATTCGCATCATGTTCGGATGACAACGATTCAAACCCTACGCTGATTCAGCCTAAAGAGTTTGTGTTGAACACTCCTACATATGCCAATGCGACTATTGATTTGGAAAGATCTACTGGTCTTGAGCTTACATGGTCACAGCCTAAGTACACAGCAGACAATGCCCCAATCAACGCAACATACGAAGTGCAAGTATCTCCAACCAACAGCTTCACAGTTTCTACTGATGAAGCTGCTGCAGACGAGAGTGGAGAAAAGGTGCCAGACTACGCTGTTCTTAGCAACACCACACAGAAATGTAATATTTCTGCCTCTGCAGAAGAAATGGACAAGGCATTGGTAAAGATACTTAAATGGACTGAAGGTAATGTTCCTGCCGAGCAGGAGATGTACGTTCGTATTAACGCTTACATCCTTGAGGGCACAAACCACCTGAACCCTGTCGCTTCAAACTCAGTAAAGCTTAACGTAAAGCCTTACTATATTGAACTGAAGGATGCTGTTCCAACAATGTGGTATCTTGTAGGTAACATGTTCGGCGCTAAGTGGGCAAACGACAAGAACATTGGAGTAGACGCACTTCCTATGTTCCTTAAGCCAAACTTCTCTTACGACAAGAAGACTGGTGCTGGTGAGATTGAATACACCAACTACTTCCTTACCGGCGATTACAACGACAAGGCCGAGTGCGACGGAGCTGGTTTCAAGATTCTGCCAGCAAGCTTCAACTGGGATTCTAGTATGAACGCCGATGGCGCTACAAAGGGTACAATCATCAACCGTAACGGTGGTAGCGACGGTGGTCACATCGTGGCTTCAGAAGCCGGTTACTATACCATTACTATCAACACAGCAGACAACACTGCCAAGATGGTGAAGTACGAGGGTAATGTAACCAACTATGGTACTATCCAGATTGCAACCTCATTAGACGATTTCGCGAGCGACACTCCAATGCTTCCTTACAACACAGAGGGCGTTGAAAACCACGCTTGGTACTATGTGATGGAAGTTCCTGCCGGACAGACAGTAAGCTTCAAGTTCAAGATTGCTGGTTCTTGGGATACCAACTGGGGTTATGGCAAAGCAGACGGCGATATCAACATGTTCGGTAAGTGTGAGGCTGGTGGCAAGAACCTCGGCTTGGCAGAAGGCAAGTACGTCATCTCATTCAACGACATCACAGGTGCATTCAGCATCGTTAAATTGTAAATCACTTAAAGTATAGACAATTATGATTAAGAAAATATTATTGGGAATGACCCTGCTGATGTCTATGGTATCTTGTACCGAGGACTACACAGATTGGGGTAACCCACAGTCAAATTCCCAGGAGGAAGCTGTGGCATTCGGAAATGGTAGCGTTACTCCAGTTGATGTCATCAACTTGGCTGATGTAACAACAGAGAAGATAAAAGTAGCGAGCATTGTTGCTCCTACTTCTTCCGACGCTGCTTATACACCTAATTATAAGATTAACTTCGACGGTCAGTCATTCGACATTGATGCTGATGGTAACATGGCTAAAGCTGACTTGGTAAATTACATCACCAATAAGTATGGCAAGCGCCCAACAGAGCGCGATATCGATGCAACTCTTGACGCATGGCAAAGCAATGGCTCAACAGCCGTGAAGATGGTTACATCTGAAACATTCCAGGTTAAAGCTATTCCTGAGGCTCCATTCATCGATGCAGCTTACTACCTCGTAGGCGATATGTTTAATGTCGAAGCCGTTGGTGATGCCGCAGCCGTTGACGGTTGGAATACTGTAAGTGCTAAGCAGGCATTCAAGCAAAGCGGGAAGGATGTATATGATGATCCTGTTTTCACCATCACATTCGAGACAACCAAGGCTAACCAGTATTGGAAGATTATTCCTAAGAAGAACGTTGATGCCGGTAACTTCTGGGCTGCTGGCGTAGTAGGTCCTAAGGTTGACGGCGACGACAGCATGACTGGTTCTTTGACAAATGGTGACGCTAAGGCTGGTAAGATAGCCAAGGCTGGTAAGTACAAGCTCACCCTCAACATGATGGACTACTCTTATACCTTAGAGGAGGTTAACTACGATCCATTCATCTACTTCATCGGCGCAACTGACGGCTGGACAAACGCTGATCAGAAGCTTGCTCTCGTAGACGATGCAAAGGGAGTATACACTGGTTACCTTTATTGTGCCGACCCTAACGGTTGGGGCAATCAGTTCAAGTTCCAGCGTGTAGCCGGTAGTTATGATAATGAGATAAATTCTGGTGCATTCAGCACATTCTCTGGTGCAGCAACCAGCGAAGGTGGAAACATCGGCGTTAACGCAGGAGAAGGTGTATACTACTTCGATGTTAATCTTGGAGAAGGCACTATCACAGCCACTAAGGTTGAGACCATGGGTATGATTGGTGGCTTCAACAATTGGGATGGCGACGAACCAATGAAATGGAATGCTGAAGAGTATTGCTTCGAGGCAACATTCAAGGCACCAAATGCAGGTGTTACAGCCGATGGTTGGAAGTTCCGCGTAAACGGAGGTTGGGACATCAACCTCGGTGGAAGCATCAACAACCTGACTGCAGGTGGTGACAACATTACAGTAGCAGGCAAAACTGTCAAGTTGTATCCAACAAGAAAGACAAATGACAATATCTACTGCACAGTAGAATAAGTATTTGTTTCATCATAATAAAAATAGTATAACCAATAGGCGGCTCTCAATTCCGGGAGCCGCCTATTTTCTTTTTCTCCTCCCCCTTTTCAAGTATTTTTTCCTTAAAGCCTTGGAAGTTACGAGGAAAAGTCTCTCTTTGCATAAGAAAAGCTGCACTCGACAAATTGAAAGCAAGCTTTCTTTGCGCTCGTTTGCATTTTCTTTGCCACCAAATAGCTTAAAAAAAATTCGTTTATGTAAAACTTGGGTTAAAGATAATGAATCTGTGTGAAGTATTTTTGCTTATTCCGTTGTCTGTATATCAGAGGCGGCTTTAGGAGATAATTATTATTAAAAAACTAGAAAACATTTGGCTATCTCGTTTTTTATTGCGTAATTTGCGTTGCGTAAAAAGCGCAATGAACGTTTGTATAATGAATGATAACAAGATATGGCAAGATTGAACAATCCTTTTGTGGTATATGGCTATAAGGGCGCAGAGTATTTCTGCGACCGCCAGAAAGAGACGGAGAAAATGATTTCTTCGCTGCATAATGAACGTAACATCACGTTGGTTGCCCCACGCCGTATGGGTAAGACGGGATTAATTCATCATGTATTCCATCAGATGGAGGAGCAATACGCGGAAGTGAAGTGTTTCTATCTCGACATCTTTGCCACCAAGAATCTGGAGCAGATGGTGCAACTGATGGCTTCTGAAATCATCGGAAAGCTGGATACTGTTTCCCAATCAGCCCTTCGGAAGGTACAGGAATTCTTCAGCAGCTGGCGTCCTACTCTGACGATAGATGAATTGACAGGCATTCCTTCTTTTTCTTTAGACTTGAAACCGAGTGAAGGGAAGGAGAGTTTGAAGCGAATCTTTGAGTATTTGAAGCAATCGGGAAAGCGATGCTACATTGCCATTGATGAGTTTCAGCAGATATTAAATTATCCGGAGGATGGGGTTGAGGCGATGATCCGTTCTTATATTCAGTTCTTGCCGAATGTATATTTCGTGTTTTCGGGCAGTCAGCAGCACATGATGCAGGAGATGTTTCTGTCGGCAAACCGTCCTTTCTTCCAGAGTTCGCTGGTGTTGTCTTTGCCTTGCATCGGGGAGCAGGTGTATCGGGAGTTTGCCAATCGCTTGTTGGCATCTCAGCACAGGTCGATAGATGAATCTACCTTTTCTTATATTTATCAGCAGTCTGATCGTGTAACCTGGTATGTGCAGTCGATATTGCATGGCATCTACGAGCATGCTTCTTCCGAGATTACGAAGTCTCTGGTAGATGAGGTGATTCTGGAGCTGATTGAGGAGCAGGCGATGAGTTATCAGAACTATTGTGCCTGGCTAACCGAGAACCAGCAGATGCTTTTGGGGGCGATAGCTCGTGAGCATTTGGTATCTTCGCCGTTGAGCCAGCAGTTTATCAGCACCCACCATCTTCCAGCTACGAGCAGCGTGAAAACAGCATTAAAGGCATTGGTAGATAAGCAGCTGGTAAGCAAGACTCCGACTGGCTATCTGGTTAGTGACCGCTTCTTTGCGAAATGGCTGGTGAGAGGAGGAATCATAGCCAACTGAGGAAATGAAAATTACGTCCCGATGCTTGGCTATGGTGAGATGGATGATAACAATGCCGCAACTTATACGATGCAAGGAATCAATTATAACGATGCAAGGAAGCCTTTCTTGCGATTGCGTGACATTTGTCATGCGTTTATACGACACTTGTCGTACGGCCGGATGACAAATGTCGTATAATCACATGACATATATCAAAGTATAAATAAACCTAATAGTTTACACCAAAAGATACAAGTTATCACATTATTATATATATATGCATCATCTTTCATAGAAGACAAAGAATGCGAATTGAACAAGCAAGTGCAAAAATCCATCCCATTGTCTGTTAAAGAATATGATCATAAAAATCTTGAAAACGTGCAGAAGGCTTAATACGATTTGCATAACGTAAAGGCATACAAAAATGGCGGCTCCCGGAAACGAGAGCCGCCTAGTAATCTCTTCTTATTCCTTCATTTTCTGAATTTCCTCCAGCGGAAGCTCTGTGGCTGTTGATACTTGCTCATCAGAAAGGCCCATTGACAGAAGGCGGCGAGCTGTGGCTAGCTTTTCTTTTTCCATACCTTTCTTTTCATCAAACTTTCTGGTGGCATATATATCACGCATATTCTTGATGTCCTCGTCATACAGCTCTAGTTCCTCTCGGGAGAGCTTGCGGAGGTCGCCTATTTCTGCCAACTTGCGGAAGACTGGATACTTCTCGCTGAATGGCATCTGTTCAAACATGTTCATATTCTTCCCTCCTTTTTATGTTGTTTTATTCTTTAGATTCTCTTGTGGTTTCTATAGAAAATTTCAGCACTCCTAAATTTACCCCAAAAGTCAATCTGCGCATTTTTAATGGCAGCTTATCTGCGAAGACTTCGTTCATGGCAGCTTGTATCTTACCTTCTGTTGCTTTGTCTGGTAAAATACCATGCTCCTTTGCATCTTCATTCACCTTATCTATGGTTCTTGCCAACTTGCGAAGTTGAGTGAAAGTATCAATGATGGCAATGGCGGTGGCTGTTGCCATTGGTGATTTTAATATTGTGGCAAGCATATAAAGTCCTTGCTCTGTAAATCCCTTTACTGTTGCATGAGAAAACTTCAATGTTTCGAGGTGGTCAAAATTTTTGACCACATGCTCTTTCTCGCTGTTAGTCAGTTCGATAACATATCCAGAAGGAAACTTATCTGGATTGTTTCTTATGGCTTGGTTAACCACCTTGGTTGTTACGCCATACAATTCAGCAACATCTCTGTCAAGGATGACTTGCGTATCCCTGATGACAATGATTTTACTTTCTGTTTTTACAATATCTTCTTGATGTCCCATAATTTCTTTTTTATAGCTTTTCTTCTGCAAAGATACGACTTTTCCTCGTAACTTCCAAGGTTTTAGGGAAAAATGTTGAGAGGGGGATAATGAAAAAACAGGCGGATCTCGGAAACGAGAGCCGCCCATTGAATGTTATTACATTATTTTTCAATTGCGCAATCATTGATTGCGTAATTGGGATATTTCTAACTTTAGCCATGGTCAACTCCTTGTTGTACTCATTATAGAACTGCATCATGCACTGCATGTTTCTTACGGAGAATCCTTTCCTTTCAGGATACTCATTCTTAAGATCTACAGCTAGGCGCTGTAGAGTCTTCTTGCCCCAACCATCAGTCTCTTGGCTTTTGGTAAGCATTTCACCGATGTCCCAATTCATACGGAGCAACTCCTCGTTTGCTGCGTACATGGCTTTCTGTTGGGCAAAAGAAACACGATGCTTGATTTGTCTCAACAAAGAAGGATAACCTTGGAAGTTTCCCATGCCTAATTCTTTTTGTTCAATTTCTTGTTTCATATAGAAGATTGTTTGTTCCAATCTGCAAAGAAAATGCAAACGAGCGCAAAGAAAGCTTGCTTTCAATTTGCCGAGTGCAGCTTTTCTTCTGCAAAGATACGACTTTTCCTCGTAACTTCCAAGGTTTTAGGGAAAAAATACTTGAAAAGGATGGGGAGAAAGAAAAAAAATAGGCGGCTCTCAATTCCGGGAGCCGCCTATTGATATTTAGTTTATTTGATGAAGCAAATGCTTACTTCTTTGTGAACTCACACTTAGCATAGCCGTTAGCCCATGCATAAAGTTTGATGTCGTATGTACCTTCTTCTGGTACGAACTGTTTCTGTGGAGCATTGTTAGAGAATACAAATTTATCGCCATCAAATCCCCACTGCATATCCCAAGCATCGTTAGCACGGAACTTGCATTCACCTGCTTTCAGCTTAATGTTCTTCGCTTCCCAATAGCGACCTTCCTTAGTTTCTTTGTTGTAAGGAACATAAGTCAAGTCCACGTCAGAATCCCAACCATTAGGGGCTGCGCTACCAATAATACCGATAGAAGTGATAGGAGTCAATGTATATGTCTTAGCAGACAAGTCTACATCTACCTTGTAGTAACCTGCAGGTTCTGTTATTACGATGTTGGCTGCATTTGGAGCTGTATCGAAGTTTGCGCCATAGCCAGTACCACTCCAGTCTGGCGCTGTAGTGAACTTAAATCCGTTCTGATTGAGGTACATGAAACCTGTGAAGTGTACACCATCACCTGCGAGATAGTCATATCCATCCCAGCCGTTAGCATCGCCCTTCATGTATAGCTCTGGGGCTGCCTCAATGGTATAAGAATAGTCCATCATGTTGAGAGTGAGCTTGTACTTGCCAGGCTCTTTAATCATACCTGCACCAGGACCAACGTTTGTCAACGATCCTTCCATGCTGTCGCTTCCGTTTTGCTTAGGTCCTACTACGCCATCAGCCCAGAAGTTATCAGAATCAATGTTCTTCTTAGGAATAATCTTCCAATACTGGTCAGCCTTTTTTGTTTCGAAAGTGATAGTGAAAATAGGATCGTCATATACATCTTTGTCGCTGTGCATGAATGCCTGTTTAGCACTTACAGTATTCCAACCGTCAACGGCTGCGGCATCACCAACGGCTTCGACATTAAACATATCGCCTACGAGGTAGTAGCCAGAATCAATGAATGGAGACTTTGGAGTCATCTCAAGGTTAAATTTACCAGCATCAATAAGAACAGCATCACCATTTTTGACCGCATTTAAATAAACATGGGCAACAAAAGAGTGAGCTATAGGACGCCTGCCATAAAAAGATACTATTACTTCTGAAAGATCTGCAACAGCGGCCTTACCCTCAATGCTTGCATTAACGGTTTTCTTGATTGCATTATCTTCTCCTTGAGGAATAATCTCTAAGCGAGCATTATCAAGTGTAAAACCTTCAGGAAGAGCTGCTTCGCTCAATGTGAAGATGCTGACACTATCTGTTGTCACATTGGAACAGTCGATGGACTGAACTACTGGTGTTGCAGTAAAGCCAGGAATCGTGATAGCTTCTTCCTCTGGATTGTGCTGTGGTTGAGCCCAATCATCGTAGTTGCCGTTGCAGCTGGCAAGTATAATACTTGCCAAGACTGCTAAGCTATATAAAAATATCTTTTTCATTTTGCTTTGATCTTAAATTATTTAACTTCAGCTTTATTTGTATCAAAGTTGACATACAACTTCTTGCCAGGGGTGGTAGTTACAGAGTAATCTGACCCCATGGTCTCAGCCCAGTTGTTTGGCATATTCTTCATACGCCAGAACACTTCGCCCTTGTGAATAGTGAACTCTGTGCTATACCAGTTGATGTCACCGACCTTGACAGCAACACGAAGTTCGCAGCCGGCTGCGAATGCAGGAGAAACCCAATCACCACTTGGATCGTCTGGAGGTGTCAGAGCATTTTCGTCAGCAAAGCCCCAATCGGTTTGACCAATACAAGCACCAATCAGGCAAACCTGAGTCTTGTAAACAGTCAGTGTCCAGTTGATGTTCTTCTTGTCTTTGGAAATCTTACCCTTGAAGTGGAGAGTGTACCAACCTGCGTTGGCAACCTTGAGGTTTTGGTCGTTACCTGCAGTGATACCTGCACCAGCTTCATCAACGATTTCCTTGATTTGGTTGATGCCGAGTTTGTCATTAATCTCGGTACCCCAATTGAATTCGCCACCAGCTGGCACGTAGATGATACCATAGTAGTTGCCCTCCAAGCCTTCTACCTGTGGAATAGACTTCCAACTCTCCCATGGTTTCTGGATAGAACTTCCAGTCAAGAAGAGGTTTTCTGTGAACTTAGCGTCAGGAATAGTAGCCTTCACAGAAGGCAAGGTGATGACATTTGAATAGGTCTCGCCTAAGGTTTGATTCAAAGTACCGCCAATGACTGCACGAAGGCGGATATAAACAGACATCTTCTCTGGAATATTTGCTTCAGGATTGGCAGCCCGGAAGAGAGATACAACAGCTTTGTTTGCTTCGTATGCATTAAAATCCAAACTGCTTGGATTCTCTGCGTATGTCGCCAACTCTTTATGAGTGACTGTAGGATCGCTGACGAATGCAGGGTCGATAGAAACCTGTGCATAATACTTCACAGGGTAAGGTACTCCACCATAATTTGGCTGAGAGCATGTCAGTACCAAGTTTTTTGCACTGTTGAGGTCGTAGGTATTGTTTTCTGCAAGAGCAGGAATGTTCAATACAAATCCCTCAGCAAGATGACTCAGGTCCAATGAAGGGTTGCTGTCTCTGTCTTCATCACAGGATGTAAAGAGCAAAGGGAGTACCAATGCTGGCAGCAACATGAATTTGAATATCTTTTTCATAATTGATTTCATTTAATTAAATCTTGTTTCCAAACAATTAATATTTTGGGTTCTGATTCATGTTAGGATTGTTTTTGATCTCATTGTCTGGAATAGGATAGACGTCATAGTATGCAGGAATACCTGCGCCATTTTCTGCACCACCCTTGTAACTCCAGAGATACTTAGAACCAGTGAACAAGCCAAAGCGAACCAAGTCTGAACGACGGCGACCTTCCATATAGAACTCACGGCACCATTCATCGATAAGAGTCTGCTCATCTACTCCTTGAGCTCTCGCCCCACGATGAGCACGGTCCTGAACTAACTGGATGTCAGCCAAACCTTCCTGACTGCCATTGAGGCGATACTTAGCCTCTGCACGGGTCAGATAGATTTCTGCCAAACGGAACACAGGAAAGTCGGTATCAGAATAGTTCTGGTCGTGCTGTGTGGTACCATCTGCGTGGAGATTGCTCCACTTTACAAAAGACGCACCATTCAGAGGACCTGTGATAGCCTCACCAGGATTGATTGTACGAACTTTGCCTTCTTCGCAGCCACCTACACCCATATATAACAGGGCACGATCGTCTCCAGCCTTTGCGATTACGTCAGCAGTGCCGATACCCTTCTCGCTATCTTTTGCAATCACCTCTTCTTTTGAAGGATTTTTCAAGACATCACCAACTGTAGCCATAGGGATGTCCTTCTTGTTAGGGAAGAACTTCTCAACCATGTTTTCGCGGGCAAACATACATTTCCATGGGTCACCTGTGCTTGCATAAGGCATACCAGCGATAGTGGATGCCGATACGAGGTAAGTGGTACCTGCATACGCACGGGCCTTCAAACCATCCTGACGGATAGGGAAGATGATTTCCTTCATAGCCTCTGGGTTGCAGTCATTGTCGCCCATAAACAACTGCTGATAACCGCTATAGCCATTCTTTTCTGCACGACAAAGATCGTATTTACCGCTGTTGATAATCTTGTCGCAATAATCGATAGCCTTCTGGTAGTCCTTCACCTTACCATCGGTATAAACTTCAGAGTTAAGAGCCAAGCGGGCATGAAGTGCGTATGCTGCGCCACGGTCGGCACGTCCGAAATTCTGACTGTTATTATAAGCGCCCACCTCAGCCATCAGAGGCTCAATGGTGGTCAACTCATTATCCAACCAGTCGTAGAGATCCTTTCCCTTTTTCTCGGTAGGGAGGCTATCGTCGAAAGTGAGCTTGAATGGAGCCCTGCGATACAGGTCAAGGAAATAATAGTAGTTCAGTGCACGGAGGAAGCGAACTTCTGCGATTTGGTCTTCGCTCAGGCTACCTGACTGCTCGGAAATAAACTGGTTGTACAGGGTAATGTCGAAAATGAGACGCTGGTATGCCCAGTTTACACGGTCATTACCGCTATTCCAACTTAAATTGGTAATAGGAGCGATGGCATTATCGGCCTGATATGCCCATGCTGTCTCGTCAGTCATCAACTCTTGCAGGTTGAAAATGGTACGGATGAATCCGCTCTCACCCTCATCGCAACTCAAGTCTGCTGAACCAGCAGGACCTTTCTGTCCAGTAAGACCAAGAGTAGCATACTGCTTGGCCAAGAGGCCCTCTACTGTATATGTTGGGGTAGACTGTGGGTCAATGGACTTGATATTCAGTTCGTCTGCGCAAGAGACAAAGCCCATGCACAAAACACTCGCCATTGCAGTCGTTATAAATATTTTTTTCATAATTGTCTCCTTTTTTATTTTTAGAAGTTAAGATTCAAACCAAGCTGGAAGCTTATTGGACGTGGGTAAGGATTACTGTCGATACCACTGCTTACCTCTGGGTCGATACCCTTGTACTTGGTAATGATGAATGGGTTCTGTACTGTGAAGAAGATGCGTCCGCTGCAAATCTTCTCTGCACCTGCCTTGATCAATGCTGGGAAGCTATATCCCAAAGTCATGTTGCTGCACTTCAGGTAAGAAGCATTGCGTACAAAGTAGTCACTGGTATTGGTGGTGAGATCTGTTGTACCCTTAAAGCCAAGATTGACGGCCTCTGCAGTTGTGTTTCTGAAGAGATTGGTATCGTTGATTTTCATCAACTCAGCTTTTGAGTTCAAGAAATCGTAGTACACATAGTTGCCGATAGATGCATGGAAGGCAGCACTGAAGTCCCAGTTCTTATAGATGAACTTGGTGGTGAAACCCATGATGACATCAGGAGCTGGGCTCTTGTAGCAATAACGGTCGTCATTATCAATCTTGCCGTTACCATCACGGTCAACATACAGTCCCTCAATAGGCTTGCCGTTCTCGTCGTAAACCTGCTGGTAAACATAGAACGAATTGAGAGGTTCGCCAACTTTGTTCACCTGTACCAATGTGTTGTTACCACGAGATACCTTGCTACCTGTCCAAACCCAGTCTTGCAAACCAGCCTCTAACTCTGTGATTTCATTGTGGTTCCATCCTACGTTGTAGGTTACATCCCACAAGAAGTCCTTAGTGACGATAGGCTTCACATTGAATGCCAATTCCACACCATAGTTTTCTACAGCACCGATGTTCTTCAAGAGATTGTCACCAAAGTTGGTACCACCGGCAATGGAAACTGTTGCCAAAAGGTCGGTAGTCTTACGATAGTAACCATCAATATTGAAGCCGAAGCGACCATTGAGAGCGGTGAAGTCAAGACCGCCATTATAGGTTGTGGTCTTTTCCCATGTCAACTCAGTGTTGTATCTTGTTGGGCGCATGGTCTGATAATACGTGTCACCAAATGGATACTGGGCATAAGTGTCGCTGATGGTATATTTAGGAGTATAGTAGAAGTCGTCAATACCATTCTGCTGACCTGTCATACCCCAGCCCAAGCGGAGCTTCAACTCATCAATCCATTTTACATTCTTCAAGAAAGACTCGTTGTTGATCTTCCAGGCAAAGGCTGCTGCAGGGAAATAACCCCACTTCTTGCCCTCTCTGAAGCGAGAAGAACCATCGGCACGGAAGGTTGCTGTAAGCAAATAGCGATCCAGCAAGTTATAGTTGAAACGTCCGAAGTAGGATACCAAAGAGTTGTGACTCTTCCACATGGTGTTTGCCGTATATTGTGGGTTATTCACGTAGTTCCATTCTCCATCTTTTAACTCTGGATTGGTATCTCTCAAATACTCATCGATACCGCTTCCGAAGTTATAGGTTGTTCTGTGATAGTGGCTCTGCTCAGCACCTGCCATGATGTCGATGTCGTGCACACCAAACTTGTGGGCATATTCAGCAAAAGCTTTTCCTTCGATGCTGTATTTGTATTGATGGTCAGTACCATACCAACCAAAATAGTTGTTGGATGATGAATACTTGTTTATATCATTATGTTGCTTGGCATCAGTGTACTGTGCACCGATGGCAGCGTGCAAATGCAAGTCTTCGAAGCCATGAATCTTATAATCTACCTCTAAGTTTGAAGATATGTCATTAGTATTGGCTATCATCTTTTGGTTGTTGAGGAGAGCTACAGGGTTCTGAGGAACCTGACTCTTGGCTATCTTTGTCCAGTTAGGATCTGTAATCTTGTCGCCTTTGTTGTCCAGATACTGGAAATATCCACCTACAGTATTGTACATCTCATCGTTTACACGAACAGGCTGTGTTGGATCCATGGTCAACGCTGCACCGATGGCATCACCAAAATTGGCATAGCGATCCTTTTCGAACATATACTTCGCTGTGAAGTTGATGTTCAAGTGCTTGTCGAGGAAGGAAGGAGCCAAATTGACAGAAGTGTTGAAACGCTTCATCCAGCTGGTCTTAACGATACCGTTGTTGTCTTCGAAACCTAAGCCAACACGGTAAGGCATATTCTTCAAGCCACCCTGTATGCTGATGTTGTGGTTGGTAGAGATGGCTGTGCGGAAAATCTCGTCCTGCCAGTCTGTGTCAGCTGTACCCAAAGCACTTGTATCAATGCCTAAAGAGGTAAGAGCCTGCTTGTATTCGCCAGCATTCATCACTTCATATTTCTTCTGGATGGTTGACAAGGTAACATCACCATTATAGGTAACGGTAGGTCTCTGACCAGCACGTCCCTTCTTGGTGGTGATGATGATGACACCATTAGAAGCACGAGAACCATAGATGGCTGTTGCCGAAGCGTCCTTCAATACAGTGAAGCTTTCGATATCGTTAGGGTTAATCATCGCCAAGACGTTACTTGTACCCTTCAGATTGTTATTATCAATAGCCAAACCATCGATTACGTAGAGAGGGTCATTAGAAGCATTCAGAGAGGCACCACCACGGATACGAATCTGTGCACCAGAACCAGGCTGACCGCCACCAGTCTGTACGTCAACACCGGCAATCTTACCTACCAACATAT
>ERZ1023670.243-NODE-243-length-18301-cov-24.297874_pt1 | contig 18301 bp, 14 predicted proteins | sample MGYA00380342_ERZ1023670 | MGnify/ENA primary metagenome ERZ1023670 (study PRJEB33179, sample SAMN07448984) | human gut metagenome | biome: Human-gut; feature: Human associated habitat; material: Faeces | host: Homo sapiens | place: India: Bhopal | collected...
TAAGTATGTAAAATTGTATGTTATGTATGTTCTCGCGCTAAGCGACTATAAGCAATCTGCTGCTGCCGCGGGTTACAAACCCGCCCCCAATTAGGCCGACAAATTGCAGTTTATTTTGTCATAAAAACACCACGCAGCACAAGTGGTTTGCCATTGGGACGCTGACTCCACTTCTCTAAATCTTCTATTAATTGTCTGTATATCATAGCTTTCGTTTTTTGAAAAAGTACAGTGTTTCCCTAAATCATAGGCAAAAGAACTGCTTTTTCTTCCTAAATCATAGGCAAAAATAGATAAAATCTGTCCTAAAACATAGGCAAACGATACCAAAGACGTACAGCAAGTGGGGGCAGACCTCTGACCTGCGGAACTATTTTTTTACGTTTCCACAGGCCGAGAGGTTTGCCCCCACTTGCTACGTTCTTGATTAATACGTTCTCTTATCTAACTGAAACTTTCTTGACCTCTTTGCCCGACTTGACGACATAGGGGGCAGCGGGGAGGGAAAGCGTGCAGCTGGTGGCGCTTGATTGGTGAAGCAAACGGCCATCGGTGTCGAATACTTGGAATGTGTGGCCTTGCGGATTGTTAATTGTTAACTGTCCGTTTTGTGCGTTCACCCGAAGGGCGTTGTCAGAAGCTGTTACGGCATGTATGGCGGCCAACTCAGTGGGGAGAAACATCTGCCACTGCGCTCCACTGGCCACTAAAGTGTAACCCTCTGGCACGGTGGTGGGAGCAGCTGCGCCAATGCGCGTGATGAGCGTGCCATGGTGGCCTACGGCATGGCTCTCGTAATATTGGCTGCGCGCCGTTACGGTGACGTTGCTCTCAGAGTGAACACCAGCTTGACGGCGAATGGCTATCATTTGGTTGATAGCATCGCGGTCAGCGCCAGCCCAATGAGGGTAGAACACGCAAGGAATGCCAGGCGAAGAGAGGATAAAAGCGTAGGCAGCTTGCACGTTGCCAGTGTACTTATTGCTGTCGCGATACGTGTCGTGATTGTCGACAAAGGTGACGGAATAGCGGTTGTAGTTATGATGATGAATCATGCCCGCTGGGCGCCATGTGGTCTTATCCTCTATCCACGACATATTACTAAAGTTGTTTTTGGCCAGTCCGTTGTTGAGAGCCGCATATTTAGCGGGATAGTCGAAGGCCATGCTCTGCTTGCCTGTTGCCACGATCCATGCCGCTACGGGGTCGTAACTGCCGTCCCAATATTCGCCTACGGAGAGGTAAGGCTGCGTAGCTTCGTTGAAGAGGCCAACGTACTTGCCATTATAGCCTTTACAGAAGTCGTAACGCCAACCGTCGTAACCATACTCACCATGCAACCAGTTGAGGTAAGCCTCAATGTCTTGTTGTACGTAAGTGGAGGTGTGGTCGAGGTCGCGTGCACCGTCCCAATTCTCCCCCGTATCTTTTGCCCCCTTAGCTGTGCCATACCATGAGCCAGCTGAAGGGTTGGTGTTCATCTCGTCGTTGGAGCAGATGTGATCGGTTGTGAGTTGGTACGAGCCATACGTGCCAAAGTCGTCTTTCGTGAAGTTGCCCCAGCCCGTGTCGCCCGCGCGGTGGTTGACAACGATGTCGGCGATGACTTTCACATTGCTATTATGCAGTGTACTGATGAGCGTCTTGAGCTGTTCGGCCGTGCCCCAACACGATGTCTGATTGTTCCACTGTCGGGGGTGATAGCCCATATTGTTACCGCCTACGGCCCCACCGCCTTCAGCACTGGCAGAAGGGGGCAGCCAAATGAGATTAAAACTCTTGGCTATATCAGCGGCTTGGTCTGTCAACTGTGTCCAACCTGTCTGTCGTTGTGAATTCCAATAGAAACCTTGTAACATAACGTCCTCGCTCTCAGCGGGTGCTTGGGCGTAAACGCCAAGGGACGCTACGCTAAGGAATAACGCTAAAACTCTTTTCATAACATTCATGCTTAAACGTTAAGGCGCGCTTCGCGCGCTGGATGGGAACATTAATTATCATATAATTGATCATTAATTATTTCATTAATTTTTTTCATTAATTTATTTCATGTAATTGGTCATTAATTATTTCATGAAGTCGTTGTACGTCAAAGTAGAAGAGAAATTAATGACATTTATATGAAATAATTAATGACCAATTACATGAAAAAAATTAATGAAGAAATTAATGACTAATTATATGATAATTAATGTTCCCTTCCAACGCGCGAAGCGCGCCATTCATGTCTTTTCGTGTCTTTTCGTGTTAGTATTTAGCAGTGATGCTGTAATTCATGTCGTAAAGGTCGACCGTAATGGTGAATGAAGTTGCACCTTCGGGTTCGATCAAGTGCCATGAATATTTGTCACCACCGATGACGAACTTACCCTCAGTGCTTTCATCGTCATTAGATGGAGCGCAGAGGCAGTTGCCCTCGTTTGCCCAATCGAAGTTGCCGTCAGCACCGAAGCCTGACCCAGGAGCAATCTTAAACCAGTGCCAACCGCCTACGGCAGGGACAGTAATGGTGAACACACCATCAGCTTCCTTTATCATCGGGTGACTCTTGTCAGTACCTAAAGCTCCAATGTAATAATAAGCGTCTTCAATCGCGGGGGCAACGGGCTTAACCTTTACCTCAAACGTCTTGGTACCGCAAACGCGGTCCGTCTTTTTATCACTTGTCCAAGCATAAACGCTGGCCTTTACTTGCAAGGTGCGAAACTCTGGACGACGGCCAAACGCTTTGGTAATGATATTGGCTAATTCGCTTACCTGTACAGTATTGTCGGTAAGGGCGAGTGGAGTAGTCGTGCCGTCAGCATTGACTACGTCCAATGCGGTAGAGTCCGTAACGTAGCCTTCGGGCAATTCTGCTGCCACCTGACCTAACTCAATACTTTGAGCCGTAACATTGCCCAAATCGATGTCGGCAGCAGGTGTAACGTTTACAACTACGTTTTGTGGCTCTTCTTGTGGATTGCTCTGAGGAGCCTTCCAGTCGGTATAATCTTCATCGCAAGCCGTCAAGCAGAGTGCTGCGGCCATTAATGTGAATAATATCTTTTTCATTGTTTTTTTTATTTTGGGGTTAACGAGTTAACAAGTTGACGAGTTAACGGGTAAGTTAGTCTTTTTAGTTGACAAGTTAACTTGGTAACTACTTCCTTTTAAAGTAACTTACCCGTTAACTTGTCAACTCGTTAACTCGTTAACTAAAAAGAAAACTACTCTTTAATAAAGCGGAAAGCACCTGTGATGTCGTTAACGATAACGAGGTAGTCAGCTTCGTCGGCAATGTAAATGTTTCTACCACCGCTCTTAGCACCTACGCCGTAGTAGCCAGATTTGCAACTGGGCGTTTCGCTGTACTTACTACCAATCTCCATGCCCCAATTGTTGGCTTGGAACTTTAACTCAGTGCCTGCGGGCAAGTGAATGCGTGTGTACCAATCGTGGTTGTTCTCACCCACAGTTGTGTTAACTGGGCTCATAGCAACACCCTCGCCCCAATCATTGAATGAACCATTGAGGTAAACTTTGTTGTAAGTAGTGGCATCGTCAACTTTCGTTATGCTAATGCAACTTTTTTGTTCCATTGCAGCAGCTTTTGTGTTAATCGTAATGGTGTAAACGCCAGCTGCGTTGGGAGCTATGTTGCCACCAGTTTTGAACACATACTCACCAAAATTGTCACCTTGACCAATTTGGGTACCCCAATTGTCGGTGAGAGAGCCACGCAGTTTGAAGATGGCATCAGCGGGTATGTAGCCCGTCCACGAAACGGTGCCGTAACCTGAATCTTCGTCATACTTATCGCCCGTGAGATAGAGAGGCAAAGCACTTGTCGGCACTTGTTCGCCCCATGTACCATCGGCAAAGCAGCTACCAACCAAGTACCAAGTAACGGGTTCAGCTATCTCGGTGCGCTGGTAGTAGGGCGCGTAGGTCATCTTGATGATGTTAGAGTAAACGGGCTGCGTAGAAGTAGTCTGTGCACTTACACGATAGTAAACGTCGGTTGAGGCTGGCATATTGTCGGCCGTTGCGCCCGTTTCGCGTAAGAGAATGAGGTCAACGTCAGCAGGAGCGAGTTTGTACTCACACTTAGTCTTGCTCTCATCGTATTCCTTTACCTCAACGCCTTCAGCAAATTGCTGTTTGCCGTCGGCAGTGGTCACTACTTCGTTGCCCGTCTTAGCTACGACGTATTGCAACTTATAGGTGGTAGCGAGTGGCATGCCACCATAGTTGGGTTGGCTCCAAGTGAAAGTGATAGAGTCAGTTGTATTCTTCAGATCATACGTGTTGCCCGCAAGAGCTGGCGTGTTCAGCGTAAAAGTGTCGGGCATGTGCAGCACGGGGTTAGAGTCATTGTCGTCAGCACACGAGGTGAAGCCGAGTGCTACGCCCAAGCCCAATGCTACGGTTGGTAATATATGATATAGTTTCATGGCTTTCTTTTTTAATTATGAGGGAGTTGACAAGTTAACGAGTAAGTTAGTTCTTTTAGTTGACAAGTTAATTCGGAAAAGATGACCTTTTAAAGTAACTTACCTGTTAACTTGTCAACTCGTTAACTCGTCAACAAAACAGCTCGTCAACTAAGGATCAATTATATCCCTCGTTTTGTTTCAAGTTAGGATTGTTGCTCAAGTCAGTTTGAGGAATGGCAAATACCTTGCGGAATGAAGGGAACGACGCACCGTTTTGTTCACCACCCATGTATTCCCACGTATAGTCAGACTGACCAGCAAACTTGTTGAAACGAATCAAGTCCGTGCGGCGGCGACCCTCAAACCAGAACTCGCGTGCCCACTCCGTACAAATGTCGTCAAGCGTAGCACCGCTCAACTTTGGAGCGTGAGCGCGGTCGCGCAACTCATTCAGCATATCGTCTGCATTTGTGTTCGGACCAAACTTACGTACTGAAGCCTCGGCGTATGTTAAGTAAGCTTCGGCTATACGCATCAAAGGCAGGTCAGTGTCGACGTAGTCAATAGCTGAAGCTCTGGCACCGTCAGAACGCACGTTGCGGAACTTCACACTGTTGAAGCATTGTGCCATGTTGTCAACCTCAGTGAGGTACTGCGTATAACCCTTAGAGTAGAAGAGCGCACGATCATCATGTGCTGCACTGGTCATCTCAGCAATGCTGCTCGTCTGCGGAGGAGTAGCACCATTGAAGAAGAGGTCAACCAACTTACCCTTTACTTGAATACACTTACCCCAGCTGGTGTTCGTGCCAGAGGGAACGTCCTTGTTCATATCGTTTTTGTTGTCATAGCAACCTTGAATCAACATCTGCGTGCCACCGTCCGTCTTTGTTGTGATACCGTCTTGAATAACGGGCAATGTCATTTCATACTGAGCACCATTGGTGTTGTTATCAGCCAAGAAGAGCATCTGGTAAGGAGAGTAAACCTCACCTGTAGCGGGGTTGGTTTTACCCTTCTTCATCAAGTGGTAGTAACCATTATTGATTACCTTCTCAGCATACGTCATGGCATCAGTGTAGCGCTCATGGCCAGTGTACACCTCAGCATTTAAGTAAAGGCGAGACAAGAGCTGCCAAACAGCCACCTTGTCGGCGCGGCCGTAAGTGTTCTTACCCGGTTCAGCCATTTTGCTCTCGATGTCGAGTAGTTCAGACTCTACATAGTCGAAGAGTTGCTGGCGGTTGTAATACGCTGCATTCTCAGACGATACCTTCGTACAGAACGGACCTGCGCCAAAGATGTCGAGCACAGAGAGGTAGTTGTAAGCACGAATGAAGCGTGCTTCAGCCAATCGCTGCTCGTCCTTACCAATATCGTTGATGTAAGAGTTGCACAGCGTGATGTCGAAGTAGAGACGGTAGTAAAGGCCCAAGGCAAAGGCATTGTTGGCCGTGTACTTATTATACATCAACTCTTGTATACCAGCATCGTTGCCTGAATAGTTCCAAGCAGCTTCGTCGCTCGTGAACTCGTTCAAGTACCATTGCATACGATAGTACTGCGTAAAGCCCTCGTTTTCCATTACGTTTGACGGAATATCAGGTTTACCCGCATTGCCCTGCTGACCAGTGAGGCTGAAAGTAGCATAAAGTTTATTGAAAAGCGCGTCATCGTTGGCCACCTGCGTTTGCTGCGGGTTGATAGGCGTAACGTCTAAGTCGCCCACACACGAAGTCAGGGTCAGACCACAAGCACAAGCCATGAGCGCTGCATAATTCTTAATATTGAATTTCATTGTAGTAGCGGTTTTGAGGTTTGGAGTTTTTAGCATAGGAGGTTATTAAGTTACCATAACCTTATAACCTTCAAACTTCAAACAATCACTTTTTAGAAGTTAAGGTTTACACCCAAGATGCAAGTGAAGGGACGTGGATAGATGTTGTTATCGTAGCCACCGTCAATCTCGGGGTCGAGACCCTTGTACTTGGTAATGGTAAATACGTTCTGAGCAGTGGCATATACACGACCCGAGATGTTGCTACGGCCGATGTGGTCGAATGAGTAACCGAGGGTGATGTTGTCCAACTTCAAGAACGAAGCATTCTGAATGAAGTAGTCAGAGCAAGAAGCACTGGCACTTGATGCCGTCCAATTCTTGGCCAACTCATAATTCAAAACGTTGTGATAAGAATTGCCTGTGTAAACACGGGTAAGGCCTGTGTTCATATTATCACCAGCCTCCACTGCATTGTAAGCGTAGTTATTCAAGCTGGCGCGGAAGCCGAGGCCTAAGTCCCAATGCTTATAAGTGAGTTTCGTGCTCAAGCCCATCGTAACGTCGGGGTCAGACTTCTTATAGAAGTAGCGGTCGCGGTTGTCGATAATGCCGTTGGCATCGCGGTCAACGAACTCGCCATAAATAGGTTGTCCCTTCTCGTCATATACCTGTTGGAATACGTAGAAAGCGCTAACAGCTTGTCCCTTCTTCCATGCCTTAATCATACTGTCGGCCGTGGCTTTACCACCAGCGCAGTAAGCATTCGAAATGTAGTAGTCAGAACCTTGAGAAGCGATGAGTTCGTCAATCTTGTTCTTGTTCCAACCCAAGTTGTAAGAGATTTCCCAACCCCAGTCGGCTGTCTGAATAGGGCGAACGGTCAACATGGCTTCAAAACCAGTGTTGTGCAACGAACCAATGTTGCTCAATACGCTACTGCTGAAGTTAGAACCTACGGCTACGAAGCCCGTGTTCAAGAGGTCTGTCGTCTTGCGGTAGTACCAGTCTAAGTTAGCTGTTACGCGGTTGTTCCAGAATCCGAGGTCAACACCTACGTTGTAAGTAGTCGTCTTCTCCCAAGTCAAGTCCTTGTTATAAGCCTCAGGACGATAAGTCGAGCCGTTGCCTACAATGGGATAGAACGCACCAGCTAGATTCTGCGTATAGTTAGGCATATAGACGTAGTCGCCATAGCCATGCTCCTGCTGACCCGTGATACCCCAACCTAAGCGGAGCTTCAAGTCGGTCACGCCCTTCACATTCTTCAAGAATGATTCCTCTTTCACCTTCCATGCAAGGGCGGCTGCGGGGAAGAGACCCCAACGCTGATCCTTTGCAAAACGTGAAGAACCATCGTCGCGTAGCGTAAACGTGAGCAAGTAGCGATTCTTCAAGCTATAGTTGAAGCGGCCAAAGAAGCTAACGAGGTAGTACTCCGTCTTGAAGAGAGAGTTCTTCTCTTTAAAGTAGTTCGGGTTAACCAATTCACCTGGCTTCGTCAAGTGAGTAGAAGGATAGTAAACGGGGTAGCTATAGTCTGTCTCGCGGTGGAAATGTTGCCATTCATAACCCACCATGGCATCGAAGTGGTGTGCCTCGGTAAAGTTCTTAGAATATTGGGCATACATATTGAGTGAGAGGTTGTACTTATCACTCTCGTTCCAGCCCTTGCTGCCATAGTACATATTGCCATAGTCAGTAGGCAAGCAAACCTTGTCGCTGTGGCCATGAGCCACTTCCATACCACCGTTTACGTGGAGACGGAGGTCTTCAAATCCGTGTACCTTATAATCCAACTCCAAGTTGCCTTGCAATGAACGGCTCTTACCGATGTTGCTCTGATTGTTAAGTACTGCGACAGGGTTGCCTATGGCTAAGGGGTTGCTGGCGTGTGTCCACTCGCTATCGCCATAGTCGGTTGTAGCAGGCCATTGCCAGTAGCCACCGTACTCTTTCGCCTCGGGGCGGTCGTCGTAGATAGGTTTCGTGGGGTCCATGTTAATGGCTTGGCCAATGGCATCGGTGTTGGCGTATGAGGCACGCGAGTACATAAACTTACCATTCAAGTTGACCGAGAGGTGGTCTTGCAAGAAGGTCGGTGAGAGGTTGAAACTACCCGTATAACGATTGAAGTTAGACGTCTTGAGCGTACCCTTCTGCTCTGTATAACCAAAGCTAACGCGGTAAGGCATATTCTTTACGCCACCGCTCAGCGTAATATTGTGGTCGGTCGAAACGGCAGTGCGATAGATTTCTTTCTGCCAATCGGTGTCGGCAAAGCGATGTTCGCCCGCAGCATTGAAGTAACCGAGGTTTTTGTAATAATCAGAAGCCAACCAAGCAGCGTCGTCGGTCAGTCCAGTGCGTTGGCGAACGAGGTCTATCAACTCTTGCGCGTTGAGCACGTCCATGTACTTCGTATTCGTGCTGACTGATACGTTGCCATTGTATGAAACGCGGGGCTTCGTGTTCTTACGTCCCTTCTTCGTCGTGATGATGATAACGCCGTTTGAGGCACGTGAACCATAAATAGCCGTAGCTGAGGCGTCCTTCAATACGGTGAAACTCTCAATATCGTTCGGGTTGACAAGAGAAAGCGCATTGGGTGAACCCTCAATGCCGTCGTTGTCCATAGCCAAACCGTCGATGACAATCAGCGGGTCGTTCTTAGCGTTCAATGAAGATCCACCACGAATACGAATCGTAGCACTTGAGCCTGGCGCACCATTGTTTGAAACGACGTTGACACCTGCTATCTTACCCTGAATCATGTCCTGAGCAGAGGTCTGAAGGCCGTGGTTCTTGTCGTCAGGCTTAATAGCCGTAACCGAACCCGTGAGGTCATTCTTCTTGGCTACACCGTAACCAATGACAACGGCTTCGTTGAGCGTAGAGTTATCCTCCAATGTAATAACCACCGTGCCGTCGGCCTTGATAGTAGCTGGTTTATAACCAATATAAGCCACATGGAGGTTGGCTCCGGGCTTTACGTTAATTTTAAAGTTACCGTTAGCATCTGTTTGGGTCATGGCTTTCGTACCCGGCACAGTAACCGTGGCAAAGGGCACAGCCTCGCCTGTAGTGTCTTGCACATGTCCACTAACCGTTAGCCCCTGGGCCAAAGCGCCCATCGGTAGGCTTGCTCCTGCCAGCAATAGCGACAAGAGGCGGGAGTTGAGTGACTTCTTTTTCATGATATTTATTCTTTGAGAATCGTCTTTTTTCAGTTAACAAGTTAACGAGTTAACGGGTTGACGAGTAAGTTTGTTTTTTTAGTTTTTAGTTGACAAGTTAACAAGAAAGTTAGTCCTTTTAAGGTAACTTACCCGTTAACTTGTCAACTTGTCAACTCGTTAACAAAAGAACTCGTTAACAAAAGAACTCGATAACTTAGAGCGCCTTCAAACTAATAGCAAAACCACCACCGCTGGCAGCGTGGAGCTTGAGAGTTGATTTGTTGGTGATTGTCTTCTTAGTAATGGTGTAAGCCTTCGGATTCTTATCCCATGAAGCGTTCTTAGCATCAGCGTAGATAGTAGCTTCATACTTCTTGCCAGGAGTGAGGAAGTCGAACTTGAGGTTGGCTGTGTGACCATTCTCGTCGGCTGAGCAACCTACAAACCAATTCTCAGAATGCTTGTCCTTACGAGCAATCGTTACGTAGTCGCCCGGTTCAGCTTCGAGGTAAACAGACTTTTGCCAATCAACGGGCACGTCTTTGATAAACTGGAAGGCGTCCATGTGTTCCTTATAATGTTCAGGCACGTCGGCCGCCATTTGCAAGGGACTATACATGGTAACGTAGAGAGCCAACTGGCGAGCAATCGTTGTGCGAACGCGGCTGGTGTTAGAAGGATTCATCTTTGAGCAGTCCGTTTCGAAGATGCCTGGTGTATAGTCCATCGGACCGCCAATCAAACGAGTAAAGGGAAGAATTGTCGTGTGGTCAACGGCATTGCCACCAAATGATTCGTACTCCGTACCACGTGCACTCTCGTTGCCAATCAAGTTGGGGTAAGTGCGGCAGATACCTGTCGGACGAGTAGCCTCATGGGCATTGACCATGATATGATAGTCAGCAGCCTTAGTCACGCAGTAGAGGTAGTGATTGTTCATCCACTGACCGTAGTGGTGTTCGCCACGTGGCACGATGTTGCCTACATAGCCACTCTTTACGGCAGGATAACCATTGTCAACCATAAATTGGTAAGCCTTGTCGAGGTGACGCTCATAGTTGCGAGCCGAACCTGACGTTTCGTGGTGCATAATCATCTTAACGCCCTTTGAAGCAGCGTAAGCGTGAATGGCCTTTACGTCAAAGTCGGGATAAGGTGTAACGAAGTCGAACACGTAGTCCTTTTCATGGCCAAACCAGTCTTCCCAACCAATGTTCCAACCTTCAACCAGTACCGCATCAAAACCATTCTCTGCGGCAAAGTCGATGTAACGCTTTACGTTCTCGGTATTAGCAGAGTGCGTACCATTAGGCTTGGCGTGTGCATAGTCCGTTTCGCCCAACTTAACGGTAGAGAAGTCGTTGGTGTAGGCCCAAGTGCCCTTATTGGTAATCATATCCCACCAAACGCCGATGTACTTAGTAGGCTTAATCCATGAAGTATCCTTTATCTTACAAGGCTCGTTGAGGTTGAGCGTCATGCGAGAGGCCAAGATGTCGGCACCCTTTTCACCTGCGATAATGGTGCGCCAAGGTGAAGTGCAAGGGGCTTGTAAGTAGCCCTTATCGCCACGTGCGTCGGGAGTGAGCCAACTCTCGAAGGTCATCGTCTTGTCATCATAGTTGAGGTGCATCGTAGAGTAATCAATGCAAGCCGCCTCATGCAGGTTGATGTAAAGGCCGTCGGCCGACTTCATCATCAAGGCCGTCTGTACGCCGCCCTCCCAAATAGGAGTCTGTGAGGAATTTTGCGTTACTGCGCTCTTCATCAGTTTGCGTATCTCGCTGAGTTTGCTCGTAACGGTCTCGTACTCTTGCGTGTCGTAGTCTCCCGGAATCCACCAAGCGGTGTGGTCGCCTGCCATGGCAAATTGTGTGTGTTCCTCCTTAATGGTGAAGTAGGTCAGGTTCTTCTGAGCAGGAAATTCGTAGCGGAAGCCGAGTCCATCGTCGAACATGCGGAAGCGTATCTTTATCTCACGTTCGTTCTTGGGTTGTGAGAGGGTGACGCAGAGTTCGTTGTAATGATTGCGAATGTTGCTTTCTTCGCCCCAAACGGGTTGCCACGTCTCGTCGAAGGTCGTGGTCGTATGGTCGGTCTCCACGAAGCCTGTCATGAGGTCTGCCTTCTGTGCTAACTTTGAAGCATCGGCACGCGTCTTAAATTCAAAGTCTTGTGCCTTGTTGGGGTCTTCTTGCTTCAACTCCAGTCCGAGGTGAGACGGACGGATAATGTCGCGACCTTTATACTTTAAGTAATAAGTAGGGCGACCTTGCGCGTCGAGCGAAAAATTCATCTTGAAGTTTCCGTTGGGCGATTGCAAGTCTTGCGCCATTGCCGTGAGTGAAAGGCAAGAGAGCGAGAGGGTGAAAAGCAAATTCTTCATATTCGTATGTTGTTATTTCGTGTTGGTCCACTATTTAGATATTTAGATTCGAGGCGTTTAAAACAAATTCGAAGCGTATAAAACAATTCCGAGGCGTTTAAAACCATTCCGAAGCGTTTAATGTTCATTAAAACATATCGTACGCTTTTGTACTTTCGACGTGGCAAAAATACAACATAGAATAATTATTGAGTAGAGCATATAAGCAAAATGTAAATGATTTTATAATTTTAAAAAAGCTAATTCGCTGATTATCAACACTTTCTCATTTTGCTTATAGCAAAAAAATATAAATGATATAATAAAGAAATTAAGCAATAAAGTTTCGTTTTGTAAGGCATAGTTGTCGAAAAACCGACTGAAGAAGGTGTTTTTGTGCCAGTTAGGCATTAGAAGAATGGTGATTAGTTATTAGAAAAAAAGGTCGGTCAGTTATTAGAAAAAAGGTGATGAGTTGTCGTCCACAGGCCAGTGGACGTGCGTCCACAGGCCAGTGGAAACACGTACACTTGGCCAGTGGAAACATGTACACTGGCCTGTGGACGATAACTCATCACCAATAAAACTTCAATTTATCAGTCTAATTGGGGGGCGGGTTTTTAACCCGCGGCAGCAGCAGGCTTGAACATCTACTTATAGTCACTAAGCGACTATAAGCAACATGCTGCTGCCGCGGGTTACAAACCCGCCCCCCAATTAGGCCGTTTGATGTAGCTTGCTATTCAAAAAAAACGCGAAGCGCGTTGGGCACTTCGCGTAGAATATGTAAAGAGGTGTTGTTGATACCTGTTTTAGTCAATAAAGCGTTGAGTGAGCGGTTGGAACTCTTCTATGCGGCGGTCGCGTAAGAAGGGCCACCAACGGCGAACGTTCTCGCTGCGTTGAAGGTCTATCTCAATGACGACATTCTCTTCTTCGTTGATGGGAGCACGATGTAAGAGTTCGCCTTGTGGTCCTGCTACGAAACTTGAACCCCAGAAGTCGATGCCGTTCGTTTGGCCTGAAGGGTCGTCCTCATGACCTGTGCGGTTGACCGCAATGACGGGCAGTCCGTTGGCTACGGCATGACCACGCTGCACGGTGGTCCAAGCTTCGCGTTGGCGCGCTTGTTCTTCAGGTGTGTCGCTGCTTTCGTAACCGATAGCGGTAGGATAGATTAAGAGTTCGGCCCCTTGCAATGCCATGAGGCGTGCTCCCTCTGGGTACCATTGGTCCCAGCATACTTGTACGCCGAGTCGGCCAACTGAAGTGTCGATAGGGTGAAAGCCCATGTCGCCAGGGGTGAAGTAGAACTTCTCGTAGTAAGCTGGGTCGTCGGGAATGTGCATCTTGCGGTATTTGCCCGCTATGCTGCCGTCCTTCTCAAACACAACGGCCGTGTTATGATAAAGCCCTGCTGCACGACGTTCGAAGAGAGAAGTGACTAAGACGATGCCATGCTTTTGGGCCAAAGCACCATAGAAGTCGGTTGAAGGACCGGGAATGGGTTCGGCGAGGTCGAAGTTGTCAGTGCTTTCTACTTGGCAGAAGTAGAGCGAGTTGTGCAACTCTTGCAGTACGACCAATTCGGCTCCTTGTGCGGCTACATCGGCAATGTTCTTAGCGAGCTTTTGTTTATTATCTTCAACGCTGGCCGAGCACGTTTGTTGTATAAGGCCAACCTTTAGTGTTTTGCTCATATCTGATTGAGGCTTTTTAGCAATTAGGGGCAGGACGCTGGCCTGCGAGTAAGTTCGTTGCTTTTTACTCGCAGGCCAGAGGCCTGCCCCTTCTGTTGCTATATGTGTGATTACTTATTGTCGTTAGTAGGAGCGGCTTGTACGATCGTAATCGTATTTGAAATGCCGTTAGAGGTAAGCGTGAGCGTACCAGTACGCTTTTCAGTGCCTTTGTTTTCCGCTACGGTGAGGTTCACCTCTTGCTTCTCGTTAGGTGTATAAACGTTCTCTTTGCCGAGCGTCTTAGGCATTACCGTGATCCACTCGTCGTTAGAGCGCAAAGTAGCACCTTCGGCATACACGGTGAAGGTAACTTTCGGATTGGCCGAACCTGAAGTCTTGCCCGCAGCATCAACGTAGGTGCGGAAGATGTATTGCTTCTGATTGTTCACCGTAGAGATCTCGCATGAAGGAGTAGTGATGTTGAGCATGGGATATTGGCGAACTTGTGTCATCGTCGTACCAATCTTGCTAAATGTACTCGTAGCAGACAGAAGGGCACCGCGCTCCTTGCCCGTAGTATTAGGCGTAGTGGTGAGGGTGATGCGGTCAGACTGTACGAGGTAACCAGCTTTTACCGTTTCAGAGAAGGGGGACTGTTGGCCTTTATAAGTAGCTGTCAACCAATCAGCAGCTTGAATTTGGAATGACCAGTTGTCGGTGCTGACAATGCGAGTAGAGTCGATTGTTTGGTCGGCAAACATCTCAATGCCATTGGGGCGCAGAGGGTTGAAGTAAGTCGTGTGATATTCATTCGTACCACTGCTGCATGATGCAAGCGAGAGGACTAAAGCTACGGCAGCAATGCTGCTTGAAATCATCTTTTTGAGTTGCATAAGAGAGATATTTTTTGAGTTTAATAAGTTTAATGAGTTTAGTAAGTTTAATGAGTTTAATAAGTTTAATGAGTTTAATGGGTTTAATGAGTTTAATGAGTTTAATGGGTTTAATAAGTGCAAACGCAGTTAGTAAAGGCGACCATTTGTACATTTGCACATTCTCACATTTGCACATTAACCAAGCATTTGCACATTAACCAAGCATTTGCACATTAACCAAGCATTTGCACATTAACCAAGCATTTGCACATTCTCACATTTGCACATTAATCACATTCCCCGAAGGGGCTAGTACCATTCTACATTTGTAGAGTAAGCGCTGCGCTTCTCCCACTTGAGGGCGTCGGCCAATTCGGAGGCGCGAGCACGGAAGGTGAAGTTGTACGATGTGTAAGGCTTCAGTACGACAGAGGCCGACATCTCGAAGCAGTGAAGGTCGCGCGAGAGAGAAAGCGTAGTCATTGAGAGTTTGTGCATCTCAAAGTCGTAACCAGAAGAGAAGGTAATGTTCCACCCGTCAGCTATGCGCACGTAACCCGACGCATTGAGCGTCTGCGTAAACGAGAAGGGGTAACGCATACGGCGCACATTGATCTGCTTGCTGCGATCCTCCGCCATGGTGATGCCGTAAGAGAAGGTGATAGACCAAGGAATGTTGAAGGTGAGGTAGCCGTCTTGGTCGACCTTCGCCTTCTCCTTCTTCTTGCTACCGCCCGAGCGTGCCTCCTTAATGTCGGGGTCGATGTTAGCATCTTCTACGTCGAGGTCGTCGTCGGTAGAGGTGGAAGTGGTGCTCGACGTGTCCGACTTGCGGCGGCCGTGCAACATATCCATCCATTTGCCCCACGTCTGGTTATTAAACGTGTAGGAAAGGCTTTGCGACATACCTTGGAAACGGCCGAAACGTCCGTAGCTCCATTCCGTGCGGTCGGAGGTGACCACCTGTCCGCTTTCGTTAAACTTATAAGCGTAGGTGGCAAAGACAGCCGCCATAGAGAACGTTTTGTTCTTGCCCAACTTAAGGCGCAGACGCGTGCTGAGGTTGCTCCAAGGCTGTGTCTTGGCCGCCATGTTGTACGATAGCGAAGCCGAAAGTTCGTCAATGAGCGAAATCTTCTTAAAGCCCGTAGAGTCGCGGTCAGACTTCACCTTCATCTCGAGATTGTTCGACACCGACATCGAGATAAGTCCTTGCTTCGTGCCTGAAGGGTAACCATAGATGCCGCCAGAGTAGGGCGAATAACTTACGCTCTGCACATTGCCCATAGGGTCGATGCGGTCGTAGTGTTTGGTGTAACCATAGCGTGAAGTGGTAAAGTCGGGAGCGTAGCTAAACGTGACCGAGGGCTTGAACACGTGGCGAATGGCTTGTATCTTCTTACCACCGAAGAACTTCAACGGTTTGTAGAAGCCGTAAAGTGTTGTATTGGCCGTTACGCCCACGTTCCAATCGTAGAGGTTGTAAAAGCCGTAGGTCGTATCGCGCAACTCCTGTTGCAACTGTCTGTCCCACGAGCGGTTGACGCGTGAGGCGTACATGATATCGCGGAAGTTGAAGTTGGGCGAAATGTTGATGTACTTAAAGAGTTGGAACGTCGCGTCAATGGGAATGCGGTGTTGCAAACCATTGCGCCAGTCCTTAATCAAATTTGACTTAAAGAGTTTGTTCTCCTTGGTCGTGATGGAGTTAGACATTTGGCCCGTATACGACATCGAAATCTTCTCGTACCAACGTTCCTTGCCCGCAGCGTGTTTGCGGCGGAAGGGGTAGAAGCGTGCCAATGAGATGCTCACATCGGGGAGCGTCATGGCAATGGTAGAGTCACGCATGTTTTGCGTGAGGTTGACAGAGGCTGCGATACTCAGGCCAATGTTGCTAAACGTATGGCCAAAGCTAACCGAACTGGCGCGTGTGCTCTGCGTGTACGACAAAGGATTGTAGCGGCTGTCTAAATTTTTGCGTTCATAATTCTCAGAGGCAAAGTTGACGCGTGCTGAGAAAGAGGTGTTAGGAGCCGCCTTTGAGTCCTTCGAGTGCGACCACTGCAACTTCAAACTCTTTGTTACCGAATAGTCAGGCATGTTCTTATCGCCTTCGACGGTGCGAATATAGCTAAAATAAAGATTACCCCGATAGCGATAACGTTTATTATAATTTGTTTCAGCACTTACACCCCATGACCCCTTGGTGTAAATCTCACCCAATAGTTTGAGGTCCATGTAGTCGTTGATAGCCCAGTAATAACCACCATTGTGTAGGTAGAAACCGCGAGCTGTCTCGTCGCCATACGAGGGCATGATAAAGCCTGAGGAGTACTTCTTATTAAAGGGGAAGAAGCCGTAAGGAATGGCCAAGGGAAGGGGCACGTCCTCCACTACTAAGTGAGCCGGACCGAATACCACCTCCTTGCCTGGACGCACCTTGGCGCGTGAGAGGGCTAAGTAAAAGTGAGGATGTTTGGCATCACACGTGGTGTAGCGGCCGTGTTCAAGATAAAGTGTGCCGTCAGCGGAGCGTTTTGACTTCTCGCTCACCATAAAGCCGTCGCCTTGGCGTGTGGCAACATTCTGAATGAATCCCTTCTTCGTCTTGAAGTTGAACGACATGCGTTCACTATTATACTCGTCGCTACCTTGGTGATAAACAGGCTTTTCGGCCAATCCGCCCTCGGCTGTAGAGTCAGGACGCGCCTCGGCATGTACAAGGCTTGAGTCCATGTTCATCGCTATCTTGGCAGCCGTAAGTTGCATATTCTGATAGTTCACCTGTGCCTTGCCGTATAAATAAGCCAATCCCGTAGCGGCATCGTACACCATAGAGTCATTCGCTTGATATTCAACGGGCGAGTCGATGCCTGGTTTGTGCTTCACCGTGTCCACCTTCACCGAATCATGGCGCAGCGAGTCGCTTTGCAGCGAATCGGTGAGTAGGGTAGAAGTAGTGTCTTTGGGTAATCGCGGACGCAGCGTAGGCGTTGATTTTTGCGGTGTAGCGTTAGAGTCGGCTACATGTACAGAAGCCGATGCTGCACCATTGTGCGACATCGGCAAATGCAAATGGCTGGCCACGACGCAGAGTGTGGTCAGCAGTGAGAGTAGAATGAGTGAAAAAAATCTCATGCTCACGAGTTATTCAGTCAAGTCGGTCGGAGCGGCAGCAAGGAGCTTTGCTTGTGCTGCTTGGTGAAGGCTTTCGTCGTACCACTCGGGTTCGAAGCGTTTCACCCAAGTCCAAAAGATACAGACGCCGTCGAGTCCAAACTTTTCGAGGCTTCGTGCGGTGTCGTTTACCGACCGTTCACGTTCGGGGTGACTTTTAGAGTAAAACTTATCAGCATAGCAAATCACCTCCTCTTCGAGTGTACGAGGACGATAGTCGCCTGGAGGGAGCGGCAGTTCACGTTGGTGGATAACGGCTTCGGTCAGTCCAGTGCCCGTATGTCGTTCGCAAACGCGCGCCACGCGTTCCAATCCTTCTTTGCGCATCAACTGTCCGCCCAAGTAGCCGTGCATCAGGTAGTGTTCTGTGCCGTGGCAGTGAATGGCGGGTGCGTCGGTTAAGAAAATGCCAATGTCGTGTAGCATCGCCCCTTGTTCTACAAACTGTGCGTCGAACGGCAGTTCGGGGTGAGCCGCTACAATCTTTAGAGCGCGCTCCTTTACTTGATTGCTATGAAAAATAAGCAATTTGCGTAGCGGCTCATTGTCGGCATAATACTTATTAATAATGTCCAAAGGATTCATTGCTTGCTTTTTGGGTGCAAAGTTAGTGCAAGGCGAGCGCAATACAAAACAAAAGTCTGAAGACTTTTGTTTTTATTGCCGAGCCGCCGCCTAATTTGCGAAGAAAGTTAGTGCAAGGCGAGCGCAATAGTGTGGGTAAAAATATTCTTATGACAAAAATAAACTGCAATTTGTCTGCCTAATTGGGGGGCGGGTCCTAACCTGGGGGCGACGCGTCCCCGCGTCGGCATTGCCAACTTG
>ERZ1023670.245-NODE-245-length-18255-cov-11.070824_pt1 | contig 18255 bp, 14 predicted proteins | sample MGYA00380342_ERZ1023670 | MGnify/ENA primary metagenome ERZ1023670 (study PRJEB33179, sample SAMN07448984) | human gut metagenome | biome: Human-gut; feature: Human associated habitat; material: Faeces | host: Homo sapiens | place: India: Bhopal | collected...
GCCTTACCGGATGGTGAGACATCCATAAACTAAAATATGGGTCGTTCAACTTTCAGAAATATCAATATAAAATAGTAGGTTTAAGTTTATTTTACAATACTTTTGATTATGAGAAAATTTTTAAGTTTTGTAATTGTTTTGTTGCTGGCTGTAACAGCGGCTTGCGCTCAAGAGAAGAAGGATGGGACAAAGCCAGAAAACTCGTCCATTGCACGTATCAAGTTGGCTAATGAGTTGGCTAAGTTTGGCTATGAAACCTATTCTGCTTCCTCTTTGATAGAAGCTGCTCGGATTTTGTCGGAGGTACAAACCCAAGACATGGGTGATATCAAGTACGAGCAAGGAAAGGGTACTAACGAGAAGTCCGACAAAGCGACAGAGGGTATCTCCGTTCAAAAGTTGATTAAGGATGCCAAGGAATTCGCAGATGGTGATGCCACATTACTTGCCCTTGCAGACAAGGTAAACACAGATGCAAATAGTACACGTGGCGCAGTAGGTGGTCCGAGAGCAGGCTCTACAGTGGTCTATGGAGGTAGTACCGATTCTTATTCCATCTATTTCAAGAGTGGAATCCCTGCGGAAGTTGCTGTTTCGGGAAATGGTGCAACAGATCTTGACCTCTATGTCTATGATGAGCATGGGAATTTAATAGTTGGAGATGATGACTACTCTGATGACTGCTATGTATGCTGGACACCGAGATGGACAGGCAACTTTATTATAAAAGTTGTAAACCGTGGACGTTACAACAACTACTACAACATTGCAACTAACTAAAAAACAGGTTGGCGGTGCTTTTTGGGAAAAGAAGTACCGCCATCCTAAATATTGAAGAATTATGATTAAAAAGGTTTTGCTTTTACTCGTGTCTTGTTACTTTATGGGATGTTGGGGGCAAGATGCGCAATCTGCCATACAAGCATTCCAACAAGGATGGTCACAATTAAACCAAGTGGGAGAAGATGCTAACCCAGAACAATTTATAGAAAAAGGCAATAACGTAATTCAACTATATGAGAACGTTATAAAACATGATTCTACATTAGTAAAACCTTATATTTTATTCATTCCTTTTAGAGCAATAGCCTATGGCTACGAAAATAAAAAAGAATATAAAAATGCCGTAATATATTATGAAAAAGCCGCAAAATTTGCGATAGACTATACTGGAGAACTGATGCAAATGGGGTTGAATGCAGATGGTTATATTTCAATCTTTGAGTCTTTACGATATGCATACGTTCAAACTAACGAACTCACTAAAGCTTTAAATCTATCTGTTAGTATTGTAGGAATGTGTAAGCAATACTATCCAACGAAAACCGCATATGAGCATTTTGAACTAAGCAATTTGTTATTAAAAATGGGTAAAGAAAAAGAAGCCGTTGAAGCTTTAAAATCCTCACTTGATTATTATGAACAATATGGAAATAGCGAACAAGATTTCTTTATAACTACCCCATTGATGCACATCCTTACTTATTTTGTTTCAAATAAGAATTTTGAAGAAGCAATAAATTATATGAATATGCATCGTGAGAAAATAAATACTTATCTTATAGGACGTGATACTTTAGAGAGTTACCAACTTTCTATATGCAACGCCTGTATGTATAGTGCGTATATGGGAGTAGGTAAATACAACAAAGCTGTTGATGCCGCATTTCTTGTAGATAATTACGAAAAGTATTTACGCGGTACTAATAGTATAGAGCATGCAGTCTGGATGCATAATGTCGCTTGCGCCTACTTGAATTTGTATTGGCGAAGCAATAAACAGGGATTTCTAACAAAAGCTGATTCCGTTCTTATGGATGTTGAGACTATTTGGAGAAATGTCCCCCATAAGGATCTGTTTGTTGATTATGCGACTTTCTTATCCACTAAGGGAAATATTTATGAAAGTAAAGGAAAACTTGCAGATGCGGAAACTTGTTATAAAGATGCCATAAGGCTTCATCAATCTCTTCACGCTGAAGAAGATGTAATAATTTTTGATTTGCAGCGTCTTGCTGCATTGTATGGTAAGACCAAAAGAAAAAAAGAAGCAATAAGTTTATATACATCAATATTAGGGCGGTATGCTCAATTATCAGATAGTCTTGGCATGGCTGAGACGTGTAAAGCTTTGTCTATCTTATATACTGATTATCATAACAATCAAAGAGAAGCGGAGTATTATGCCTTAAGAGCATACAACATTTTGAAAGGATTTGCACCTAATCGCTTATTATTTGCGACGGTGGAGGACAATTTAGCAAATATTTATTCAAATATGGGATTGTTAGAAAGAGCTCTTCCATATAAGATTCATTCTATTAAATTAAGGCAATCACTAGGAGTGAATACTATATCTGACATGTTAGATGCTTATTCATCATATGTAGATGTGTATGATGCCGTCATTGAGCATTCCCCAGATACTGTAAAGAGCTTCCTTAAAATGGTCATCCCCTTTTGCAAAGGGGTAATGAAAGACAGCGTGTCGACAACGTTGCAAAAAATCAAATCTCTCAAACTTCTTGGAAGAATAGACATGTTAATGAAGAATTATGTGGATGCTATAGGAGAATTTCAACATTGTGCTACATTAGAACTAAAAAAATATGGAAGAAAGAGTAATCAATATCTTACGACCCTAAATAATCTCTCGTATTGTTATCTATTGTCTGGTAACTATGAGAATTGTAAATTGTTGGCTGAAGATATTATACGGCTTGATAAATCACCTAACTCTTATAAAAATTATGAGAATTTATTAGGTGTCGGCCTGCTTAGCAAGGATTCTCTTTTAACAGAGAAAACCCTAAGAAAAATGTATGAGGCAGAACTTAAATATCTGACATCGCAATTCCTTATTATGAGTTCCGATCAACGTCTGGAATTTGTAGAAGGAGATAATGTTGGCCTAAACAATTTAACATTACCTTCTATGGTATTCCACAATAGCGACGTCTGTGCCCAATATGCATACAATTCATCCTTAGTGTCGAAAGGATTGCTCCTAAATACAACGAAGGATATAGAAACTATAGCAGCGTCATCAGAGGATAACAATGTAAAAACACTGTATTATAAGCTTTTGAGCGTAAGAAAGGAATTAAATGACGCAGAGGATTCGGTTATTATAGGAAAACTTAATAAAGAACAGGAAAACACAGAAAAGAAGTTGATAGAATCTATAAGTTCATTAGTGAAATACACCAGTAATTTGAGCTTAGATTGGAAGTCTATAAGGCATTCATTGCAAAATCATCAAGTAGCCCTGGAATTTATTTCTATTGATGGATCTGTCCTTCCTAATAATGTTGTGTCTGAATCATATGGGGCAGTCTTATTAAAGAAAGATTGGGAAAATCCGAAATTTGTAGTTTTGTCTGACAAAGTAGATGTTGACAAACTTTCAAATAGGATTGTCGAGGCTTTTAACAATGGAAATGGGCTTAAAGGGGCGCAATGGAATTATGTCGGAAAACAATTGTTTAAACGGATTTGGGAGCCATTAACAGCTTATATGGAGCCAGGAGATACCATATATTTTTCACCGATTGGGTTGTTAAGTCTTGTTCCTTTAGAAGCATTACCAAATAGTGAAGGCATTGCAATAGATGACATATTCGTTATACATAGGGTGTCCTCTACAAGAGATTTATGCAAACCAGAACGCCCAAAGAATATTAATAACGTTGTGTTATTTGGTGGATTAACTTATACGGCCATACAAGATACAGCAACAATAAACAATTTTGGTAAATCAAGAAAAGGATGGCAGGAGCTTCCTGCTACAGCTGACGAGGTAGAAAATATAACTTATAAACTGAAAGAGTATGGAATTAAAACTGAAACGTTTGAAAATGCCAAAGGAACGGAAGTGGCATTTAGGGGCTTGACTGGTAGTCATGTAGATATCATTCATATAGCAACTCATGGATTCTATTTTAACGATAAAGAGTCAAACATGTTGCAATTCCTTAGAAGCATTGATATTAAGCCACGTCAAGATAACCATGTAAGTCCATTGCAGAGAACAGGATTAATGTTGTCGGGAGGACAGGCGGCTTGGCTTGGGCTAAGGAAACAGAAACGTGACACAGACGGCATTTTATTATCTTCTGAAATAGCATCCTTAGATTTACATAATGTTGGCTTGGTCGTATTGTCAGCTTGTCAAACTGGGCTAGGAGATATTAGTGAAGATGGAGTTGTAGGTTTGCAACGGGCTTTTAAAATGGCTGGTGTGGAAACACTAATAATGACATTATGGAAAGTTGACGATAAGGCAACTTCTTATATGATGGTAAACTTCTATAATCAACTACTTTCTGGTAAAGATAAACATGATGCATTCAGAATAGCAAAGAAGATGGTTAAGGACAAATTTAAAGATCCTTTCTATTGGGCTCCTTTCATTATGCTGGACTAAGCGAGACCATCTAAATTATCTCTTATGTTAAAACGATACCAAAAGCTATGCACTTAGGAAAAAGATAAAGTTCATACGAGTCTGAAAGTGAAAACTATTTATTAGATGAGATAATTATGGTAGAGGAAGCATCTGATTTTGTATATAGATTAAGACCAATGAAAGACTATACTTTAGATGAGCTGCGATATCATTATCTGTGGTTCTCTACAAGGAGAGGATTTAAAGATACGAATGATGCTAACATAGGCAGATTTATAGATCAGAATCCATTATTACTGAAATCATTGCGGCTACATTTTAATGATTCTGGAATAAATGAACTTATTAATAAAATGGAGGACACTGGTATTTGTTGTTTTACCAAATCAATTCCAACAAGAAAATGTAGAAGACATTTCCCAAATGGCAACAATTCTATATGTATTAAATACAATAAAGTTAAAATAGAGAAAGCTCTATATGAAAGTAAATATGCTATTTATAATCCTTTCCACGACATTCACTATGAAAAAGATCCATTAAAACTTGAAACAGATGGAGATTTCCATATTGCAATCTCAAAGAATAGCAATGAAATACAATACATCCCAATATGTAATTTATGCGACAAACATGAATTAGAAAAAGTGATATATTTTCTTTTAACGAATTTAGATTATCAATTTGCTATCCAAAATGAAACTAGAATTATCATGGGTGGCCGTAACCTCTGCTACCTAGATAGAATCAAAAATGGCTACAAGGTATTGATACCCGAGGATGCTATAGAAGAAGTTATCTTATATGATAAAAAAAAAGAGTTTATAAAATGTCTGTGTGATATTAGTCACATATCCAATAAAATAAAGTTCTATGCAGCAACTACAACAAGGAGCAACGCTCCAAAACGGTAAATATAGAATCGAGAGCGTTCTCGGTCAGGGTGGCTTTGGAATCACCTATGTTGCGGTTCAAACTATCTTTGGTAATAAGGTTGCCATCAAGGAGTTGTTTGTTCAAGGCGAGAATGATAGAAAAGGCAACACTGTCACAATAAGTAATATTGTGTATACAGATTCTTTCAATCATCAAAAGATAAAGTTTTTGAAAGAAGCGCGCCGTATCCATGAAATTGATAATGAACATATTGTAAAGGTGTACGATGCTTTTGAGGAAAATGGTACGGCCTATTATGTGATGGAACTCATTTCTGGCGAGTCATTGGGAGCGAGGCTTAAAAACTCGGTCTTTACCGAAACAGAGGCGAGGAATGCCCTAAATCAACTATTAGATGCCTTGTCGGTAATCCATTCTAGAAACATACAGCATCTTGATATAAAGCCAGACAATATATTGATTGACAGATTTGGCAAGATAAAGCTCATAGACTTTGGGGCTAGTAAGCATATAGAAAATAAAGGCGCAATGACGACCTCCTCTTCACTTGCTATGACTCCAGGTTTTGCTGCACCAGAGCAAATGCAAGGCGATATGACAAAATTCGGACCCTGGACAGACTTTTATGCTCTTGGAGGTACTCTATACGCGATGTTAACAGGAAAAAAAACACCAACATTTGATGACGTTGTGAGTGATGGTACGTCGGCATTTCATTTCTCGTCTAAAATTAGTATTCCTTTTCAGAATCTAATTATTTGGATGATGAATCCAAACCGGAATAAGAGGCCAAAATGTGCTTCAGAAATAATTCAAGGTGAATATAATGGAGATTCCGTTCAAGTAAATCGGGCAAGGAATACTAACGTTGTTAACAATAATAAAGATGTTGTAACGAGTGGCGTAAGTCGGGAATTGGTTGATCATCGAAAAAACGCTAGCTTCTTTGCAAAGAACCTCACTCTGTGGATAATGGTAATTTGTATTGCCATTATTGCTGTTATAAGTTTTTCTCTCAATGAGGTAAGAGAGTCAGCTTTCGATAACTCTTTAAACATGAATAGTTCGGCTATTCCATCCAAAAATAGCTCGGCCAAGATTATTACAACGCCAAAGAAGATATCTAAACCAATGGATCCCACAAATTCGTATGAATGGAATGGTCAAGCGTATATAAATTTAGGGTTAAGTGTGGCTTGGGCAACATGTAATTTGGGAGCCAGTAGTCCTGAAGAATATGGCAATTATTATGCATGGGGGGAAACATCAACAAAATATGATTTTGAGCTTTTAAATTATAAATGGTATAAGGATCCTAATTTTATCAAATATTGTGAAGAAGATGGACTGCGTAAGTTAAGCCGTGTCGATGATGCAGCTACGTCTGCTTTGGGGGCTCATTGGAAAATGCCATCTAAAAAAGAGTGTGAAGAATTAGTTTCAAAATGTCGTTGGAAATGGGTGACATTTAAAGGCCATAAAGGATTTAAAGTGACAGGACCAAATGGCAATTCTATTTTTTTACCTGCGGCAGGGTCTATGGTGGAAAATTTTCTTCTTCATAATACCTCGGATGGGTCTTATTGGTCATCATCGCTTTCAGATGAGGAAGACACAGCTTGTATGCTCATTTTTAATATGGGTGGAACTCACGAGACATATTTCGACAGACGATACTGGGGCGGAAGTGTTCGTCCTGTTCATAAATAACTTGTGAGAAATTATCTGATGTTCATAGTGCGTAATGATGTCATACAAAGCTTGGTAAGAATGTATTCTTTCATATAAAAATCATGAATAATAACTACATAGAAATTAATAAAAGATTATATTCTCTTCATGGAATCATTGTCTATTTGTACGAAGAGGAGAATGATACAATCGTAGTAAAAGACTTGGACGGCAAAAAAATCTTTTTAGATGCATCGACTTACAAAGAGCAACTACAGCAAGTTCCTTTAACAAGAGATATTCTTGTGAAGAACTTCTTTGCAGTACCATCAGATGAACCTAAAGGTGTACCCGCAAATTCAAACGATAAATACAAGATAGAAAAAGACGGTAAGACTCTGTATTTTGAAGTAAGAGATGGAGAAATCTGCTGGTTTGAGCCAAATTTAAAATCATATTATGAATATCGCCTTACTCCAGTAAAATACATTGATGAACTACAAAAAATCTTATCTTGGCGATAATCACCCGATGCAATAAATAACAAGAAATAAAAGGACATGGATATGGACATTAATACTGACAACATGTTGCGTGTAGGCACTGTTCTTCACGGCACCTACCGCATAGACCGCTACCTCTCATCGGGTGGCTTCGGCAATACGTATGTGGCAACGAACATCCAGTTCGGTGAGCAGTATGCCATCAAGGAGTTCTTCATGCGGGGTATCAGCCAGTGTGACGATAACAACACGACGGTAAGCGTCAGCAATACCGATAATCGTGAAACCTTCGTCTCGCAGTTGGAGAAGTTCAAGAAAGAAGCGCGACGACTGCACAAACTTAACAACGAGCATATCGTCCGAGTGATAATCATTAGTTAGATTAAATTGCATATTCAAGAAAAATGTATAAATTGAGTAATGAGTAAAAAAGAAACAATAAAGCCATGGCTCCCTAAATGTGATTTAGAAGACTTTGGCCTATTCTTATATGAATATAATAATGCAGAGTATGGCACATTAAATTGGGGAAAACCATCATTTGTGGATTTTTGCAAAAGGAATAATATTCAGCAAAAAGGAACAAAAAAGAAGATAAAACAACTTAATCACTTTTGGTTTTCTGCTAATACTCCTAAAGGGCAAAAAATAAATGATATAGCCCATCATTTCTTACGCCACATAAGAAACGCATATGCTCATTGCAATGTACAGGTGGTACAAGAGGGAAGACATCATCATAGATATTATAAACTTAAAGATTATGAGATAAATGGTACACAAAGTATGAGTGGAAAGATTCGGAAAGACTTTTTATGGGAAATGGTCAACGAACTTCTGTCTTCATCTGCCTCATAGTTCTTGCATTGTTTCTGAATTGCAAAAAATAGAGAATAGCATATGATAGAATGATATGAATATTAAAGGGAAAGAAAAGAAGAATAGGTTTAGATGTCAATATCAAAAAGGGCATAAGATATGTGTTTCGGAAAGTATAGAATCTGATACCATCATAACAAGTTCTCAAATAATTTTGGCTCTTGCAAAATTAGCCGTTAAAGTAAAAAAGCAATATAAGAGTAAAGCTGCTGATAAGGTAGCTTTTAAAGTTCTCCAAATTCACGAGCATATAATGAAAGACATTTATGGTCATATTAATGTAGGTGGACGACATAGTTATTATCTCGACAAGCGAAATAAAAACAAAGAAAAAAGAAGCGAGCGTGTTGATGTTGAATTCCGAGGATGTTATGGAACAAAAGATAACTCATCTGTTATCGAGAAATATATTAAGGGCTATAGAAAATTGAAGCACTGGGACTCCATACTTGATTCTTTATAATTAATGGATTCAAAGTATATTCCTTTCAAAATAAAAATACGATGCAGCAACTACAGCAAGGAGCGATGCTCCAAAATGGTAAATATAGAATTGAGAAGGCTCTCGGGCAGGGTGGCTTTGGAATCACCTACTTGGCTACACAGACGGTTCTGGGCAACAAGGTTGCCATTAAGGAACTGTTCATGCAGGGTGTCAACGACCGCCAAGATAGTTCGGTCACTGTGAGCAACAATGCGAACAGCAATCTGTTTGCCCATCAGAAACGCAAGTTTGTTAAGGAGGCACAGCGAATCGCTGGCCTTGACAACAAGCATATCGTGAAAGTACACGACATGTTTGAGGAGAACGACACAGCGTATTATGTGATGGACTATATTGATGGTGTCTCGTTGCAAGAAGTGATAACCCATCATCATGGAGCCTTAGCAGAATCGAGCGTTCGCGATTATCTAAATCAGATACTATCCGCCTTGTCCGCCATGCACCAACACAGTATCTGGCACCTTGACATCAAACCAGCCAATATCATGCTTGATAAAAACGGCAGCATTGTCCTCATAGATTTCGGTGCAAGCAAACAAATAGAAAGCGATGGTACATTGACGGTATCGACATCACTGTCATTGACACAAGGCTTTGCGGCACCCGAACAATTGCAGGGAACTATACAGAATATAGGTGCATGGACGGACTTTTATGCTTTGGGGGCAACTCTCTATGTTCTGTTAACGAGAACAATGCCGCCCACGTTCGCAGATATTGCATCTGAAGGCTCAAATACTTTCCATTTCTCTCAGAATGTAAGCACACAGATGAGGCAGATGGTTGAATGGATGATGAAACTTAACAAACATGAGAGACCACAGTCGGTAGATGAAATCCAAAGAAGGTTGTCATCCGAAACGAAAGTCGCCCCACAGCCTGTCAAGGTTGCTCGGAAAAATCATTCTCAGAATAACAACAAATCTCGATTATGGGTATTTATTGCCATTGCCGCTTTCTTTGTTATTTTGGTAGCAGCCATTTCTAACAATTCTAACTCCACGTCAAGCCCTGATTATCAAGAAAATTCGAATCCATCTGTATCGAGCCTCGAACAATCCGCAAAAGCCGAAAAGCCTACATACGAACAATTGGTTGCGAAAGTTAAGGTCAGTGCAAAGAAGACAGACAAAGGTATTCTTGTCGTTGCTTCGAATACTTCTGATTATACGATTGAGGATATTTGCGTAACGGTTGATGCAGGTAATTCTATAACGGAGAAAGGCAACATCAAGTCAGTTGCAGCACATGGGAAGACACAAGCACTTATTAGACCGCAAACAGAATTTGAATTAATATCAGGGAAAGACAATAATTCATGCCATGTGCACTTGGATGTTTTATCATGCAGTGCACTTGGGTACATTAACAATGATGGTGAAGGCCTGAAGAATAATCTCAGTAGTTTTTTGTTTGTCAGAAACATTTGGGATACTTATCATCCTAAATTCGAATTGGTGAATTATAGTAAGTATAATTTTCAGAATGTAATTGTTTCTATTAGTTATACACAAGAACAGCCAAATTACTTTGGTGGCCCATCTAATGTTGAACAAAAAACTATCGAACATACATTTGCAGGGGTTCCGGCAAATGGCAGTGTACAATACGAGTTGCCGAATCCTTCAAATTATGAATTCAAAGATTTTCAACTGCAAATAGAGTCTTACTCTTGCAATGAACTTGGTATCTGATAGATGTTTACAGAAATGCCAATCAACGATACTTTTATATCAGCCCTCTACAAGAAGAAAAGCGATTATAACAATCCTGACCAAGCGACGACGCAAGAGCAAAGTTTGATTCAGCTCTCGTCTGGAATATACACGGAAGAAGAACGTTTCGTCTTTGAGCTATTCCAAAATGCGGTGGACGCTTTCGAGAATTCGACTGGATGCCTGAATGTGAAGATAGCCATTCAGAACGGCTACTTGGTGTTCATGCACAACGGTCTAGCCTTCTCGGAACGAGACATAGAAGGATTGTGCGACGTGGGGAACGGGAACAAGACAAAGGACATCAAGAAAATCGGCTACAAGGGTATTGGCTTCAAGTCGGTGTTCTGGTCCAACAGCGTAACAGTCCTTTCGGGTGGTTACAGCTTTAAATTCGATAAAGAATATTGGACTGACTATTGGGATAAGAACTGGAAAGAATCATACGGGGCAAAGGATCCAGAGAAGAGGTATTTAATGCCTTGGCAGATTATCCCTATTGAGACCACACCGCCCGATGTCGGCATTGAAACGTCGGACTACACCGTAGTTACTTATATTCGTCTTGGAAGGAAGAAAAATATAGGTGACAAGATTAAACGCTTGATGTCGGACTGCCAATTCCTGTTGTTCGTCAGTGCAAAAAACATCAGGATGACATTTTGGGAGGAGGAAAAGCAGGCCTCATCTTTGGAGAAGAAAACCATCGACGACCAAGTAGTGCTCTCACGGAATGGCATTGAGGACAGCCGATGGCTGATTTACTCCAATGAACATGTGGAGGTGTCGCCCGATATTCAAGAAGAAATGAGAGAGGACGGATATACCCCTCTGAAACTGCAAGATGCCAAGAGCTTTGATTTGTCGTTTGCCATCAGACTCGACAAAGAGAAAAAGCTGATGCCCATGAGGGACGCTGTGGCGTATACTTATCTGCCTACTTCCTTCAAGTTCGGCGATGAAGGACTGCCGTTCCTTGTCAACGCGAACTTCATCACGGATGCGGGCCGACAGCAACTGCACAAGGATTCAGCCTGGAACAAGTTGATTTTCTCAAGGGTGCCGTACGAGTTTCTGACATGGATGTCGCAGATTTCAGACAAATATCCCAACTACTACGAGGTGCTGCCAAAGGTGTCATACGGTAGAAGCAATCCGTTGGAGGCGGCATACGAAGAGGGAATGAAATCCGCCATAAAGACTGTAGCTTTTATTCCAAGTGCGAATGACCCTACGATTAAGCTTCTCTCTCATCACGCAATGATGGACATTATAGGCATGTCCGAGGCCATCTCGACCGGGGTGTTGCTTCGTCACGTAAACAAGACATACGGGAAATCGTTTGACGATAGCAGCCTCATACGAAGGGTATGGAAAGGCAGCAAAATGTTGAAGGACTACGGCGTGTTCTTCTTCGATAAGGATCGCCTTGCCAAGCTCTTTGAGGATACGGAATGCTTTGAAGGCATTGACGTAGAACTAGACAAGAAGCTGGTTGATTTCCTCTTTCATTACTATTTGCAGCAAAGGGATGGCGCAGGGAAATCGGATCTCATGGAAACGCTGAAAACCGTGAAGTTCCTGTTAGATGAGAATGAGGAACTTGCCGCCCCTGAAGATCTATACTTCCCCTCTGACTACCGGGAACAAAACGATATGGCTGAGGATGTAGTCTTTCTTCATCCTGATATTGCAGACTTCATCAAGAATGACACCGCCATGGACAAATGGCTTGCCGACCTTGGCATCTCCGAGCTGGACGACATAACTTTTATCGAAGACGTACTGTGCAAGGATGGCTATGTCAAAGAGGAAAATGCCATAGAAGTCGGACGGTTCTTGTTTGACGTGAATCGCCATGAGAACATTTTCGATAAGATAGGCAGTTACACGCTTTCGAAAATCAAGATACTCACAAAGGACAGGACGCTAAAAAGCGCAGAAGAGCTATATTTTGGGTCATACTACCATCCGGAAGTAGATTTGGAAAGCGTCTACAGTGGCGATATCTATGTGTCGGAAGCATACGCAAATGGCTCCAACATACAAGAATGGAGAGTGTTCTGGATGAAGTTCGGAGTGAATGACACGATAGTGATAAAAGGACAACGGCTTGCAGGGCATGATGATTGGGATATAATTTCAAGAGCTAAAGTTGAATTTGAAAAGCTTTATAATATCGGGTCTTGGGGAACAAAATTTGGTTACTCCTATCGCTCGAGCTATGTTTATTACCCTCCTCTGATGCTTTCGCAAGAAGATTTCAAAGCTGATTTGGCCAAATTAATTTGGGCAGATATCCTCACAAAGGAATATGTCAAAAATGGAGATGCCGCAAGTGGGCTGGCAGGCTTTTGGACGGTATCAGTGACATACGCATCCATGAAAATAGAGCCTTTTATAGAGTGGGCAATTAAAAACATGCAGAAATTCCCTGCCAAGGATGGAACGCAACACCTGTCGAAAGACCTATTTGCCAATATCGAAAGTGTCAATTCCGTTGGTGGCAACTATCTTCCTATTATAGACATCGATGTTGAGATAGACAACTCTTGGGACTCATTGTTGAACTTGAAAACCCAGGTGGAAATAGACGATATGCTTCTCGTCTTGGAAAGAATTTCCAATGATACGAGAGAAGTAGATGAGAACAAACAATTGATTACCAATATCTATTCCAGAATCGTTGAAATTGGTGGCGTAGAAAACGCTGGCTATAAAGACAAATTGGCAAAATGGGCAACCAATCATCACATCCTTGCCACGGACGGTGAATTCTATCTCCCATCAGAGCTGAGGTATATCACTCTTGACGGATTTGGTAAACGGAAAGGTGTCTATATCGGTGCTGTTAAGGATAAAGACAAGGTAGTAGACTTGCTGCGTCTGATGGGCGTGAAGATTATCACTGAGACGAGTGTGAAGCCGAGTTTTAAGGGAAGAGAGGAATGCGACAAGATTAAGGATGCGTTAGAGTCAAGAATCTCTGCCTTGGCATTGCTGAAGATGGGAGAAGATGGAGACAAAGACGAATACAACAAAGCAAAGAGCAACTTGAGAAGTAAAGTTGCCAAGACGCATTTCTTTCAATGTGACAAGATATTCTTGTCGTATGGTGATGATGAAGACCAATTGGAAAAAGCAACTTTCGGACTGGAAGACAATTTCTACTTTACAGGTAACATCCGCCCTGCCAACTTAGAGCCATTGATGGAGCCTCTCTGTTCCTTCTTGGATATCAAAAAGAGCTGTGCTCATGAATTGTTCGTCGTTATGATTGAGTCGCAAGATGGTATTGAAAGTTATCTTAAGGAGAAGGGATATCATACTGAACTGATGGAAGAAGAGCCGTCATTGTCACAGGTAAGCACTGGCGTATTCTCTCCGACGATGCCAGTAGTAATCAGTCCTAACGCACACACAGGGTTCAAAGGTGAGATTCTCATGTACCGTTATCTCCAATTTCAAGGATATGAGCCAATATGTCCGTCCATTGTTACCGAGGATGACGACTATGATTTCTCGCTTGATTACCAAGGAACGAAATATTATCACAAAAACAATTACGACAAGTACGATATTACTTTCCTATCAAAGCAGGGTGTTAAGGTGTATCTTGAAGTGAAGACAACGGTCTGCTCGAAAAACAGCATCGAGAACATGCCCATTAGTGCAAGGGAATGGAGTATGATAGACGAAGTGGAGAACTCAGCAACGGAGGCGTATATCATAGCTCGCATCTTCTCCATTGACCATCAGCCAGAAGTGTACTTCTTGCGAGGAAACGTTTTAAAGGTGTAGATTTATGGAATTGTTGTTTGCTTATACAGATTTACAAAGGGTACTATTGCATCTTATCAACCAAAGGGTATCCATAAAGGCTGGCATCATTGGAGGCATAGTGTCCTGCCTCGTCTTCATAGTGACGGTGCTGTGGCTGAACTATAGAGGGAAGGCAAAGGCCTTAAAGACATTGGCCGCCAAATATAATGAATTGGGAAAGAAATGCTCCGACTATCAGAAAATAGCAAGTGGCATGAAACATGATGCATACCAAAAAAATCGAAATATAGAGGAGCAGAGAACAACCATCAGTTCTTTGAAGATAAAGTTGCAGGAGAAAAGTGCTATTATTGACGAATGCCAAGGAAAGATCAAGGCCATTAATAAAGAACTTTCTCGTGCCACTGAAAAAAACAAGCAATTGAACGAAGAAATCAATGGACTTAGACAAGATGTGGAATCCTTTCAGAAAGAGAAAGTGGATATGCAATCTAAGATAGAGAGTCTACAACGAGAGGCAGATGCCAACGCAACCAAAATATCTGAGCTCACAAAGACAAATCAGAGGCTGGATGCACAGTTGCAGAACGAGATGCAGGAAGGCTTGCGATTGAAAGATGAGATGCAATCAAAGATTGAGACTTTGCAACGAAAATTAGCTGACGAGGTTGACAAAGTGACAGAGCTTACAAAAACAAATAAGGAGATGAATACACTACTAAAGAGCAAGACGGAAGAATGCTTGCAATTAAAGAATAAGTGCCCGGTAGAAGCAAACAACCCTATCGAGCAACTGCTTTGATTATCTATATTAAAATCGATCCATGAATATAACATCAATCAAGAAAATGGGAGGCACTTTCTCTATGCGAGATGCGAGTTATACAACTCGTTGGGTAGCGGAAGCATCCCTCCGGCTGATGTGTGGCAATTCTGATGTCAAGATTCGGCAGACAAGTAGTTGGGATGAGGAGCGACAGGATATTTTAGAACGAGCGAGGTGGCTATGCTCTAAGATCATTGTCAGCCCGAGAAAGTTACTTGACCAAATGCCAAAAGAGTTAGGTGAGGAGTTCGGAGGGCAATGGGCAATTTACTCCTGCTCAATGCTGATGTTTGCACTCGGCAATATCAGCAAGCTGTATCCTGACCAAAAGGATGCATGCATCAAGAAAATGGAACATCTGCTGCCTATTGTTATGTCGGAAGAAATAAGAAATTATGATACCTTAATGTGGAAGGAGGATGCCTTGGAAACATTGGATGGCAACAAAAGCCACATGACCTATCTCAGTATTCTGGCGTGGACTATCAGCCTCTATAAGCTGGCCGGCGGCTTATCAGATGAATACGACGATGTATATAAGCAATGTTGCGAAGCATTGGCTCGACGCATGCAACTGAGTCGTGACTTCAACTTGCCGTCCTTTCCCAATGGCATTGTATTCCTTCCCGATATGCTGGTCACGATAGTGGCACTTGTCAACTATGGGAAAATCTATGATGGCAGATATGAAGATGCTATAATCAGTTGGGTTGAAAAAGCAAAAGTGGAATGGATTCACAAGAAGACGGGACTACTTATTGCCAAGTATCATCCATCGAGGAGAAGTGTGAGAACTGTTCGCGGCTCTTACTCAGCGTTGAGTTGCAGTTATCTGACATTGGTGAACGATGACTTTGCCAAGGAACAATATGACATCTTCCGCAAGGTGTTTCGTCAAAATGGAAAACTTGTCGGCATCAAAGAGTTCTTGAATAAATCACCTAAGTTTCTGTTTGATTATGATGCTGGCCCAATCATCAACGGTATGAGCCCTTCAGGAACGGCTTTCGCCCTTGGCGCGGCAACATACTTTGAGGATTGGGAGTTGCGTAGCCAGCTGCTCCGTACGGCAGATATTGCTGGCGCAACGGTGAAGGATAAGAACAGCAGGCATTATCGACTGGGTGAGATTGCCCTTGTCGGTGAGGCTACTGTGCTTGGGATGAGGACGAATATACATAATTATAAATAGTTCGATATATGGGGAAAGTTAGAATTGTAATAAAGCATAATCCTCACAAGCTTCATAAGGCTCATGATCCAATAACAGTAGATGAGATTAAAGACACTATTGCTTTTATAGCCATCATAATATGTTTAATAGCTTTTTCTATCTATATTGTTATATTATTTATTCAATTTCTTATAGGTCTATTTTAGCATTTTGTTCTTATGAAGAAATTAAAGATAACATATCTTCGGAAGCAGCTTAAATCTCTTAAGCCGAATAAATGGATAAAAAAGCTTGTGTCCAATTCACTGAGAGTAAATAAGGCTCGAAGTATAAGTTGCATAAAGAAAATGAGAATAGATGAACTTGTGGACTTTATTGTAGCTGGCATGATAGAAGTACCTACTGTCACAAAGAATATTGACGTAGAACTTTCTGTAATTCTCGATATAGTATTTGAGAAATATCAGGATCGTGGTTTGAGCAGATTTCTTAATGAGGTGCTCACAAAGTCGAAAGGTGATATTCAAAAATATATTATAAAGTATTGCTCAATCAATATTGAGGCTGTTCCCATGAATATTTGTTATAATTTGGCAATTGGTTCCTATGATGGTAACGTTAATGAAAAAGCTGTTGATAGATGTTATTCTGATTCTGATTTGTTTGTTGGAGAAACAACAGATAAAGACCTTATCTTTGTGGCAAAGCTATGGGAACATAAAAAGTCATTGTTTACCGCGAATTATGAAGGCTTCAGCTCCAACCCGGAATTGCTTGACGGTTTCAAAGCATTGCCACATGAGGCTTTGGATGCTTTGATTAAAAAATTTCCTTCAGAAGTGGTGGATCACTATTATGAAAAAAATATATTTAGTGAACTCCTTGCACAGTACCCAAAATAGCTGGTCTATTGTGTTATATTGCAGATCATGATTTTGAAGATTTTTCTATGCAGTATGAGATAGGAGAGCTTGACTTCCTATATGACAAGAATGAGTTACTAAATGAATGCCCAGCAAGTATAAGCTATTTTAAAGGCGCATGCACGAAGAAAGACTACTATAAATGTGTCTCTTTCTTGATGGATAAAGAATATATATACTATGTTAGTAACGAAGACCTTTTCGAGGCAACAGCAGAAGGCGGTTGGTATGAATATACTCTGAAAGGATTAGCTGTTTGTGTTGATGTGCAGCGTAAAAGACTGCCATAGGCTTATATACTGATGTTCATAGATATTATCAAACAAGTTTTATCTCCTGAGAAGTTTTTCATAAAAGACTTTCCGAGTCTTGATAGGGAAAATTCTCACTGTTAGTTAACCGCTATCTGACAGTGACTGTTCACTTTAACCTTATAGGCTATTGCTCCTCGAGGAAGTACAAGTTTTTTATTCCGATGGAATGCCCATGCTACCAGAAAATTGACCCTCTGGGGCTATTTAATATCTATGACCTCTACGACAGGAAGCGCATCATGGATAGCTACTGCATGCATATCAGCGGTAGTGGCAGCATAGAGGCAAAGCCCGTGTTCGGCAACAAGCATGGGAGCAACTTATCGAGCCTGGGTCTCTACGCCCTCACTGGTATTGGCTAGCGAACACAGAGAAACAGCATACGTCTGCAGGGCCTTGACCGCACAAACAGCAACGCCCATGTCCGCGGCGTTCTTATCCATTCGGCAGGAGTGATTGGTCGTTTCAACTGAGAGCACAGATACCTTCCCGTTGACAGTCGTCTCAGTCAGGGCTGTTTCGCTATTTATAACATCACGCTGCTCCGCCTGATGATGATGTATAAGTTGCACAGAAGGCATAAGCGTATATTGTTGTGGGCGTGCTATAAACCCAAATCGGTCATTAGGATTTCTCTGTGTCGTACGGCAAAGAGAA
>ERZ1023670.246-NODE-246-length-18145-cov-46.520840_pt1 | contig 18145 bp, 17 predicted proteins | sample MGYA00380342_ERZ1023670 | MGnify/ENA primary metagenome ERZ1023670 (study PRJEB33179, sample SAMN07448984) | human gut metagenome | biome: Human-gut; feature: Human associated habitat; material: Faeces | host: Homo sapiens | place: India: Bhopal | collected...
CATGTATGATGAGGTGAACACCCGTTGCAACCTTCCTGCTCAGATTGATATCGAGGCTACAGAGGGCGACGAGTACCGCTTCGTGATGGTTGCTAAGGGTGGTGGCTCTGCCAACAAGACCTACTTCTACCCTATGACCAAGGCTACTATCCAGAACGAGGGCACACTGCTCCCATTCCTCGTAGAGAAGATGAAGAGTCTGGGTACAGCAGCATGTCCTCCTTACCATATCGCCTTCGTTATCGGTGGTACTTCTGCTGAGAAGAACCTCCTCACCGTGAAGTTGGCTTCTATCAAGTACTACGACGAGTTGCCTACAACAGGTGATGAGACGGGTCGTGCCTTCCGTGACATCGACTTGGAGAACAAGCTCCTCGAAGAGGCTCACAAGATTGGCTTGGGTGCACAGTTCGGCGGTAAGTATCTCGCTCACGATATCCGCGTGATCCGTTTGCCACGTCATGGTGCAAGCTGCCCTATCGGTATGGGTGTAAGCTGCTCTGCCGACCGTAACATCAAGGCTAAGATCAACAAGGACGGTATCTGGTTGGAGAAGATGGATGAGAACCCAACAGAGTTGATTCCTGAGGAGCTCCGCAACCCAGGTGAGGGTACCAAGGGTATCGAGATTGACCTCGACAAGGGTATCGACGCAGTTCGTGCTGAGTTGAGCAAGTATCCAGTAAGCACCCGTGTTAACTTGAAGGGTACCATCATCGTGGCTCGTGATATCGCTCACGCTAAGCTCAAGGCTCGTCTGGATGCAGGCGAGGAGATGCCAGAGTACTTCAAGAACCACCCTATCCTCTATGCAGGACCAGCCAAGACTCCAGAGGGTTATCCATGTGGCTCTATGGGACCTACTACAGCCAACCGTATGGACCCATACGTAGATGAGTTCCAGGATCATGGCGCTAGCCTTGTAATGATTGCCAAGGGTAACCGTGGCGATGTTGTTACAGAGGCTTGCAAGAAGCATGGTGGTTTCTACCTCGGTACTATCGGTGGTGTAGCTGCCGTTCTCTCTAAGAGTTCTATCAAGAGCATCGAGTGCGTAGAGTACCCAGAGCTCGGTATGGAGGCTATCTGGAAGATTACCGTAGAGGACTTCCCTGCATTCATCCTCGTAGACGACAAGGGCAACGACTTCTTCAAGCAGTTGAAGCCTTGGACTCCATGCAAGGAATGCCAGAAGTAAATGATTCGGAAAATCATGGCGATATCAAGCTCAGGACGTTTTGTCCTGAGCTTTTTTTATGCTTCTACCGTTTTAGGTGCTAGATGATGGTAATCCATACGGCTTCGTTGCCCTTCTCCGCCTCCTTGATGCGCTTCATCAGACGATGCAGCCAGATGCGGGAGTTCACCACCATGCCCTTCAGTCTGTTCTCGCCCACCAGGATGCAGCCCTGGGTATCGTCAGGATAGTTGCCCGCATGGATGCGGATGCCCTCGAAATCGGGCACGCCCTGGATATATGGCAACCACCCCTTAAACCGTGGCGACAGGGTGACGAGCACCCGATAGGAACCCTCCGGAATGGCGGTATGCCCCGGAATCTTTCTAGCCACCTTACCGCTCTGACGGCTGTACTTGGCATTCACCTCCTCCGGCTTCAAGTCTATCCCCTTCAGGTTGCGCCACGTCGGTTCCAGGGTATCGCAGAAGTAAGTATCCTTCGACAGCTTCTCCATGTCGAAACTGTTTCTGAAGCTTCGCTTGTCGCCGGTATGCTTGCCCGGCAACGTCTTTCGCTTCACATCACCATCAGCCAACAGATACAGTCGGCCGATGGTATAAGTATTCTTCTTAGCTATTCGCTTTACAACTATTTCCATACGCTAATTCATATTTTTTATTTTTGATGGGTCTTGATAAAAACTGAGTATTTGAGTAACTGAGTATTTGAGTCATTCTTCTTCACCTTGATATAGCCACGGTAGAGCCAGTTGTTCAACATTTTCATGGTGCCATTGGCATTCATCTTATTCTCCACGCGCAAGTTTTCAACCTGCTGATAGTTAAACTCCTCAGGCAGAAGTCCCAGGATGCTCGACGGTCCTCTCCTACTCTCCTGTTCCCCTTCTATCTCCGCCTTCTTGATGGCATCTCCGAAGAAACGCATCTTGCAGTAGAGATCGTAGCGCTCGCTCCAGCGGATGAAATCCTCTATCTCCGGCTCCCATTTGTAGCCGTTAGCCACATAGAGCACGCAGGCTTTCAGATAGCCGATGACGTTGGCACGGAAGCTCAGGTTCTCGTAGACTCTATCCTGCGACAGACGGGAGAACTCCGCATTCTCATCCTTCAGCACCTGGGCAAGCTCGAATGCCTCCTTGCATTCCACCAGCCCCGTTGCCATACAGAGATGATCAATGTAGGGTTTCAGGGCATTTCTGAATTCTTCATCGTAGGTTCCGTAGATGGGAATATCCTCGCCGATGTCACGCTCCGGGATGGTGCAGAAATTGATACGTGAGATAGGTCCGTCGGTCAGCACCCTCTTGAAGTATTTGATGCCCTTCTGGATGGTGGTGGAAGCATTCCAGTTGAAGCGGATGGTGACACGCTCGGTTACGCTCTGGGTTCCCACACGAGTCTGTCCATATTGATTACCAGGGTCGAAAGCAAGACACATGATACGGAACTGTTGCATACCAGTACCTCTCAGCGCATCAAACTGGTCAATCTCATTCAGTGAAGTGTAAAGGAAATGTCCCTTGGCTTCAGCTGTACGCATCACGAAGGCAGGGTTGGTCATGTCGGCATCAATCTCCTGGATGATGAGGTTTTCGGGACGCTTACGCTTGTCCTTGTTGGCACCCTTGCGCATCATTTCGTCCTTCCATTCCTTCTCACGTTTCAGGTTTTCCTGGTCACGCTTACGGATATCCTCCATGATGAAGTCGATAGGTTTCTGCACGCAGCTCTTTCCTGCTCCCGTGCCGGCAAGCAGCACGCTGGATAGGGTTGCCTCGTGCTCCACATTATCAATATATCTGAATCTCGTCTTCCAGAGATGGGTGGCGAGAGGAGGGAAGATGGCGCAAGCCACGGCTGGCTGATAAATCTCCGGTGTCCTGGAAATCAGCAGCTCCACCAGCTTCGGCAGCTTCTTCGGCATGGGTGGAGGGGCAGGATACTCCTCATCGCCTTGAGCATTGAGATTTGAACCCGCCAGGCGTTCCGGGGATTTGCAATCCCCGGCAAGCAAGCTGTAGCGAGCCGCTCCCTTTCCGTCAATCGTCAAGCCCGCCAGGCGTTCCGGGGATTTGTAATCCCCGGCAAGCAAGCTCTTAGCAGCCTGCTCCGCCAAGGCGTTCACGCGAATCACATCCCTAGAAAACGGCTTGGAGCTATCCCCATATTTCGCATAGAAATCATGGATAAGCTGGTGGCAGTCAGGTTCCTGATAATAGCTCGGCATCTTCTCAGCCACCACCTTCATCAGCTCCTCCTCACTCATCACACGAGAAGCGCCAGCACTCATAATAGCAAGCAGGGAGGAGTGTCTTGACCCCACGGTATCAATATTCATCCCCTTCAGTCCCGCTGATTCCTGAAACAGGTCGAAGGCTATCAGATTCTTGGCATCAGCATTCTGAGAACCTCCAGTATGGCTGATATAATCATCAGCAACACGATGGCTATTACCAGGTTGGGCAGGCTGAATAGCAGCGCCAGAAGGATTACTATCATTAGGCACTTGCCCCTGAAAGTCCCCCGCCAGGCGTTCCGGGGATTTGCAATCCCCGGCAAGCAAGCTGTAGCGAGCCGTCCCCCTGCCGTCAATCGTTAAGCCACGCTTGAGAAAAGCCTCTCTGCGAGCCTTTATCTCCTCATCCGGCAGCATCCCATACCACTCCTTCGAACGGTAAATCTCGGAGTCCTTATCCGTGATAAAGATGATTCTCTCCGGCGTGATGCAGCTCTTGTCATACGGTATCCCAGCCGCCTCACAATACGCCTTCTGCGTCTCCTCGATGGTCATCCCCATCGGCATACGGATATCGATATGCAGCTTCTTTCTTGCCGAATACTCCAGATGCAGCAGCTTTCCTTTCCAGATGCTGTCGCTGCAGTTCAGCTCACGCGCCTTCTCCAGCGCCTGCTCCACATACTCCTCGTCATCCACATCCACGGTGGTCTGAAAAAGGAAACTCTCAGGGTCCGCATCCTCGGCAGAACGGTGGTTGTTCCTGAATCTGTAGTAGTGGATGGCACGGATAGGCAACTGTTTCTTCAGTGCCTCTCTAGCCTTCTTCACCGCCTTTTCATCACCGTCCCCAACGCCAGTTATCGGTTTCTCGCCACGTATCTGTTCAATCACTCCCTTCAGCCAGTTTTGGGCTGTCAGGCTGTCGTAGACCGTCAGAGGCTGGGAAGAGTTGAGTCTTCCCATATTGCCCCTGCGAGCCGGATTCAATGCCATTACTTGTACTGTTCCCATGCCACTTCCTCCTTGAAATGCTTAGCCTTGCCCTTGATCTCCAGCACCTCTTTGTAAAGATACTTCATGATATCTGACTTATTCATGTCCTTCGGGAAGGAGAAGGAAGCGAACACACGCTGAGGGGATGTTCTCAGGGCACCATGCGAGGTATGGATAATCTCGGTATATCTCTTCTCGCCCGTCACGGCATAAGGCTTGAAGTCGAGCTTGTCACCGCATTCGCCTCCGCTGCATACCATTCTGCCCGGAATCACCTTCGCCTCCTCTGCAATGGTCTCCGTATCGTTCCAAGGAGCCTTGCGGATAGCCACGTTACCACACTCGTCAGTAATCACACTGGCATCTACTCTCTGGGCGTTCAAAAGCGCCTCTGTAGCAGCCTCAGCAGCTGCCAAAAAACTTTTCTTGCTCATATATATTGAAGTTTTAGAAAGATATGTTATTAATCAAAAATCTGGTCATTGATGGTCAGGACTCTGCCATTGAAACGAACGTCGGTAGGTATAACCTCCGAGTTATCAGACAGCAGGAAAACACCATCAGCACAGTAGCAATACACAAACATCTTGTTGTTCAGACTGTTCTTGATGAATCCCAGCAACCACTTGGCAATCAACTTGTCACCACGCTTCTGCGGGTTCACCATGTCTGCAACCATCACCTCATCGCAGAAGTTATAATCCACGGCAACGTTTTTCTTTCTGCGGCTGGAAGTCATCATTTCCATATCCAGGAAGAAGGTTCTGAATTCAACTTCCTTTTTTGGCTCCATCACGATATGGAAGTTTCTCAACTCGCCCTCTGTGTCAGCCACGATCTCAAAAAGTTCCTTAGGTGTCTTGTCGAAAATACGATGCAAGTCGCTCATGTTGAAGAAGATCTTGCCTCCTACCATCATCACTCTCATTTTTCCATATTGAGGATGCTCGAAATAATACGGTTTCATTTCTTTCATCATTATATGTAATATCAAGTTGGAGCTGCGACCATTCGCCAAATCCCGTACCCCGGAAGCGGTACCAATTTTCCATATACGGAAAAGCCCCGGAACCCAGACCATGTTGGTTCTGAATTCCGGGGCAAAAGTACGGCGATATTTTGGATAAAAAATGGGGCGTACCCGTACGGTCGTACTAGTACTACTTACCCAAAAACCGCATTATCGTAAATATTCTTTAATTTTTTCACCAAAACCCAATATAGAAGGCATAGAAAGCGCATCATTATAACGGGTTCTCATCACAGAAGGCTTCATATTCCAAAATCCCGAAAACACCTTCCATACATTATTTATCCCCAATGCGACGGATATCTGAAAAGCAAGATATGCTTTCTGATAATTGGAAAGATTGAGTGGTTGGAAATTCTCATCTAAAATCTCCTCCTTATATAATCTCATCAGGATTCTTGCCGCCTTCTCACTCTTTAATTCTTCAGGCAACTGAGGGATAAAAGGCAGAAGCGGCATAATTTTCTGAGAAAAACCAGATTTATCTTCTCCTTTATCCTTACCTTCATTCACATCCTCAAAGTCAGCTTCATTGAGATTGCTATCTGATGAAGAACCAGATGATGCTTTATCAGAAGACCCACCAAAGATGTTGTGACCAAAATGCCAATCTGGTGCATTTTCGAAATTAACATTTAAGTTTATTGTCATCATTCAGCAGATTAACTAGTTGTTGAACACTTGTAGTCATCTCCAACATGCGCTTGCCGTTGAGATAAACTACGATACATACACTCAGGCTGATTACGCCTAAATTAGAAAGCGCAATCAAAAGAAATAAAATTGTTTTAGTCATAATACTCCCTTATTAAATCTCTTTTATGAAGAAGTGACTAAAAAACTACCCTTAGCTAGTTAGAGAAGGTAGCCCTCATGATTTTCACGAGGTGAGGCAGCTATTAGACGTCGCTGGCGATATCAGCAACACCTCGAAAATTCATGTAATTACTTTCATTTTGTTGATTTTTAAGTTTGTTGTTGTTGTTAAATTTATCTTTTTCCTATTTTTTCATAGGGAAGTGCGCATTTTTAGTGCTACACTTCCCCTTACTTTCACGATTGTTCCGGCGAATCTGTTACCATTTCCACGGCTTTCGTAAATGTCATGATAGGCGGTAATTTTACCCCCTTACTTCTCAGATACGTCACCAGTTTCTTCTTAGCCCAGTTGATTCTTGAATCTCGCTCGTTATAGAGTTCTCTGAGCTGTTTCACCTTGGATGGAAGCGTTTTCAGCATTTCCCGCAGTTCTTTCGGGTCGCCATACTCTGCCTTTTCATCTTCCATCTCCTTGATTCGAGCCTTTAAGGCCTCATTTTCCTCCACCAGCTGGTCATAATGGTGGAGCAAGCCTTTTACCTGCTGCTCGTAGGACAGGTCTTTGTTCATCTTATACATAAGCAACACTTTCTAGAATTGCCTTACATATACCAGGAAGACAATATTCTTTCCAGTAAAGCACGAGCATAGAGTATAGCTTCCTCTTCAGGAACTTCACTTCGCTCATCATACCCCCAATCATTCACAAACTCGGCTCTTACGACAAATTCAGCCTCCTCTCTTTTAAAAGATTTAGCCCACTTGGAGAACTCAGGCGCATTCTCCGCCTGAGCTCCATGAATAAAGTCTGTAATATAAGTAACCAACCAGTTACTCAATTCATTCATTTTAATCGTTTTCATATCTACTTTATAATATAATTTTCTACTTTTATAATTTCACCCAATGTAAGTTGCACTCTCCATTCAGCCAAGTTTCCTTTTATATTCTCGGCTTTAAAGTTAATGCGGTTGATAGCTATAAGAGCCGAAGCATTGCCATTGACAAGTTTGAGATAACGGAATTCTCTTGCCACATAAGGGAACTTGCCCCCATTATAGTCATTCAAGTAATAACGCTTACCTACCTCCACATTCAGCTTATTATAAAGCGGAGTTCCCTGCTCATTTACAGCCAAATAGCGAGAGGCAGTACTTTCTGTGATTGTACGAACCAAATCTTTTCTTTCTTCTACGACTATATGATAGAAGTCATCATGCTTCACCTGAAGATACAAGGTGTTGTCTTCTGTAGCTATAGCCAGTTCTCTCTTGGCCGAATCAGAAATTTCACTCATTCTACCAGCCACATCAATACTTACCTCAGCTCTATTAAATGAAAGTTTTGGTAACTTGCCAACTATCTGCATGGTCTTGATACTAACATTAACGATAGAGCAAACCAAATCAAATATATAACTTGGATTCTCGTGTTCTCTCGACCAATCGTTAGGGTCATTTCTGATGCCACTCTTCTTGTCAACAGTTACAGCATAACGCTCAATCAACCATTCAATGGCAGACTTGCCATTTACCACATAGTCATAAGCCTCAGCAGGGATATTCCTGATAGTGATGTAGTCATTATAGATGATAGTATCTTTCTGATCTTTCTTCGGGAACCTCATCTTAGGATTCACAGCATAATGCTCATATTGATTCTTGCCATGATATGTATCAACAATCTCCAAGCCATCGTAAGCAGCCACACTCTCATAGTTCAGATGCAACTTGGCCAAAGCCTTACCTGCCTGATAGAAATCACGGAAAGCATCAACATCCTCGATGATTGGAATACGAGGGAGACTCTTCTTCAAATCAGCTTCAAACATGGTACGATACTCTGGCGAATGCAAGAAGCCATAGATATAATAGAATATCATTTCTTTATCTATCGACTTAAGCTTCAATCGTGTACGCACTTCATTAAGTATCCAGTTACTGATGCCATCATGACGAATGTACTCAGACTGAGGATTTTCATCGAAGAGTGAGAGCTGACGTGTCTTTGATTCTTCATACCAGTAAAGAGGGAAACACTGAGTTCCTGCATCAAGAACATTTAAATCAGAAATTTCATCAGAAATTAATGAAGACGCTTGCTTTGTTCCTCCTATACCGCTTACACATATCACCACATTCTTGCTATCGGGTGTTGGGAATATTTCCCTAAACTGCCCATACCTGTGAATCAAGTCTTCACCTCTGTATGTTCTCATTTTGCAAAAAGGTCTATAAACCGCATCCGTAAATATGTTTACATTATGGATAGCCTGTCCCTTTAAGACTTTAGAAATAAGCGAGCTAGTCCAACTAACCTTTGTTTCATCGTAATTCAACTCGTCTTTACTTTTGCAACCGATATTTTTATTATACTCATTAATAATGATATTAATATTATTATTCAATACCTTTTGAGAATAATTGTATACCCACGTGTCTCTTCCCGTTTCATTACCTCTTGAATTTAGAATAAACCAAGATTGAGCAGAAGTTTTAAACTTTTTCTCCGGTGTCATCTCTATTAATTCATCAAATGATCCATCACGTTGATTGAGCCAATCTCCCTTTTCATTAGGGTGAATAACTTGCCAATCAACATTTCCACTTGACACACTTCTAAATTTCTTCACCAAAGACAATTTATCTTCTTTTGACAGATAATCACCAATGTCATGATAATAAATAGTAGCCTTTTCGTTTGACTTCAAGTCTGATTTCTTCACTAAAATGGTTATGGTTATTGGAGTACGAGAACCGGAACCAAAAATCTTACCACCTTCTTTGCGTGACAACTCGCCACTGGTTCTTTGATTTCCACGAAGATTTAACACATAAATCTTAGAAAATTCTCTTTCCAAGCATTTTCTGAAACCTGCATGAGCACTTCCATCCAACCACATTCCATTACTAATGAAAGACAAGACACCTCCATTTGCATTGGAACTAATTTTATCTGAAGCCCATCTAAAAGCCTTGATGTAACTATCATATAAGCTATTCTTATTCGTAGTCTCAACATGAGCTGCGTATGTTTCAGCTATTCTTGCATCCAAATGTTTATACTTCAAGTTTTGGGCATTGTCATTAGCCGATTTTTGACCTACAGAATATGGCGGATTGCCAATAATCACTTGGATAGGCAATCTCTTCAATTTATCCACATGTTCAGAATTCTCAGGGAACCATGAGCTGTCTAACTTACCCTCTTCATGTTCTGAAATTTGGAAAGTATCTGTCAAGCAGATTCCATCATAAGAAACATATCCCTTACGATGGGTCAATTCATGGAACACACTCTCTATGTTGACATCCGCTATATAGTATGCCAACAGAACAATTTCATTGCAGAAAATTTCATGTCTGTATTTGCGTTCTAAATCTTCTGGCTTGATAAGACCACTTTGCATAAGACGAGTAATGAAAGTACCCGTACCCACAAATGGATCAAGGATATTAACATTCTCGTCCGATAAGGTGCAATCAAACTCTGATTTCAAAACATCATTTACAGAGCGAATAATAAAATCAACACATTCTATCGGAGTATAGACAATACCCAGCTTTTCTACAGTCAGAGGGAAAGCTCCCTTAAAGAACTTCTCATAAAGAGTCTTGATAATAGACTGTTTGCCTTCCAGGTTATCAATGTCGCTTACATTTCTACGCACATCCTCATAGAAATTAGCAAGAGCCTCGGTATCTCTATCAACATCCTCCTTCTCTAAAATGTCGAACATCTTTTGCATGGAGCGGCTTACCGCATTGTTTTCTACAAAACGGTATTTCTCAAATAAAGCATCAAAAACAGGGCGGGTAATCATGTGCTGAGCAATCATCTCAATAACCTGGTTCTTATCAACACTAGGATTGATATTCTGCTGCAAGCCCTTCAAGAACTCCTCAAACTCATTGGTTGCCTTACCGCTCTTAATCAATTCCTTGATACGATAAATAAATTTTTGAGCAATGTCACCAACCTTCTTAGCCCAATTTTCCCAATACAATCGGTCACCAACCTTTTCTACCAATCTGGCATAAATGCCTTCCTGCATCTTGCCAAACTTGATTTCCAGTTCTTGTGCAATCTCTTCTTGCGAAAGCTGTTTACTGTCTTCTACAGCTTCACCATCTTCGTCATGTCCGGAAACAGAACCGCCATCACGCATTGAAAAAGAATAACCAGGAATGGTACCAATGGTTACTTTAGAAGGCTTATTTTTATTCAAGTTGATTTTTTCGACCGTCGCATTGAATTGGTCATCATGAGCACGCAAGGCATTCAGAATATCCCAAACCACTTTAAAACGATGGCTCTCCTTGCCTAAAATATCATCAGGATTAGCACCTGGAGGCAACACTACAGGCACAATAATATATCCATACTTCTTCTCATCGGCCATACCCTTATGGAAACTGCGCATGACACGACCTACACTCTGAACTACATCTACCTGACTATCACGGGCTGACGCAAAAACAACAGCATCAAGAGCAGGCACATCTACGCCCTCAGAAAGACAGCGAACATTCGAAAGAATACGGCATTTATTGTCATCGCCGGTATCTTCCTTCAGCCAGTCAATCTTCTCTGAGCGAAGTTGTGCATTCATTGAGCCGTCAATGTGCTGAACTTCAACATCCAGCACATTATCACGCTCATTTTCATTTACATCTTTTTCTTTATAAAGTTTTGCCAACTTAGGAAATTCTGAGGCAAATTCGGTAGAACAGATACCGCCATTGCTTCGTTTTCCACGATTGATAGATGAACAGAACACAACGGCGCGATGCATCTTGGAAGGATCCTCTATCAAGGTAACGCCCTTATCACCCTTGATACGCTTTGACAAGCCGTTTAAACAACCTACCAATTTAGTGTAGTCATCAGCATTCAGCTCTGTATCATCCTTCAATTTATCCTTCAAATCATCCGACAATTCATCCTCCGAAACTGTAAGAACAAGTACTTTATAATCAGTCAGCAAGCCTAAACTTACAGCCTTTCCGAATCCGATTCTATAAAATTCTTTTCCATAGATGCTTTCATCATCCATACTCCAGAGGATGAAGTCTTTCTCTTCAGCATTCTTCTTTACACTATCTTTATAATAACGAGGAGTCGCAGTCATATAAAGACGCTTTACACCCTTTACATACTCATTGTTATGTATTTTCGTGAAACTGCTTTCATTTTTAACTTTTGACTTTGCACCAGTTGTACGGTGAGCTTCATCACATACGATATAGTCGAACACACCAAATTTCCCATCATTTTCTTTTAACAACTGAGCCTGAGCAGCAGCTACCACATCAATACTCTGGTATGTTGAGAATACCACTATAAATTCGCCATTTTTCTGGTAGGTTTTAAGCTGCTTTACAATAGTATCTACATTAGTAGAAGCAGGGAACGACATATCCAAAAGATTATTCTCATCGTCATCCTCAAATCGTGAAGCACTTGCATCAGAGCAGATACAAACTGGTTTAATCTTGTATTCAGAATCAGTAGTCCAATTCTGCATACCCTGACTTAAGAGGGCAATACTTGGTACCATAAAGAGCACCATACCCTTACCCTTAGTTTCATTTTCTATAATCTTAAGCGAGGTATAGGTTTTACCTGTACCACATGCCATGATTAACTTACCCCTGTCATGATTTTTAAAATATTCATGAGCTTTATCAAGAGCCTCTATCTGATGAGGACGTATAGTTTTTCCTGCGAGCAAAGCTTCCTTGCCCTGCTTGCCCTCAACCAGTTCTTTCCAATTTACACTAGAATACTGAAGACGGTTTGCATAAATAGGAATAAACTGTATGGTCTGATGCTTAGTTGCTTCCAAAGCATTCTTCCCCCAATGTGATGATGTAGAAACCCATACCATTTTATCAAAACGCGAAGTATGCATTTCATCATCAACAAATACTCGGTTTGCATTTGAGATAAACGAATCTACCATACTCTTGCTCATTACAGCATCCTCCTTGTAACATTTGCATTGTATGGCCCAATACTTTCCTTCGTCTGTCTTTGCAACTAAGTCTATACCTAAATCGATACCACCCAAGCTTTCTTTGCCAGGGAATTCATCCCAAAGCCAAACTTTCTCCAAAATATTTGCATACTCGGGGTCTGTCAAGAACCAACGCTTGATTAATTTTTCAAACTTTGCTCCTTTATCATGCTCAGTAATAGATTCTTTTCTAAAACGAGCCAATATATCCTTAAATGTTATGGTTTCTGTAGCTGATGTAGCTTGATTATCTATCATACTATGCGTAAATAATTTAACGACAGTACTCTTCATTCCTGAAAAGTACCATAAATAGTTATACAATATGACACAAATATGCCAATGATACTTTTCTAAGAATTAATGATTAAAATGGAGCGTAACCTCCCCATCAGGCATTTCTTCAATGCTCTGCACCCATTCGATGCTGCCTGTATCGGGATTTACGTCTATCGAATATTCGCTGCCTTCCTTTTGACCATCAAACTGCACGGCAAAACGCCAAAGACCATCTTTCAGGACTTTGGTAAAGGCAATTTGCATTGTTGAAGCATGCGATAGGGATATGTCTAATCGCTTAGCTATCTCTTCATAGCTAAGTATCCATTTGGGATGTTTCGTATCTTGATTGATAAGGCACGCTATACCTGTAGATGTATAGGTAATACCCTCTGTTTTACTAATGGCATAGTAAGTACGTGTACTATTAGCTTCAATACGGATGACACGCTCACCAGTATCAATAGATTCATCCTTGCTACAACTGGCAAGGACGAACGTTAGTATAAAGGCTACAAGAGCCTTGACGCCCCACTGATAGGGGGGGGTAATTTGTCTGATATTCATATAGTTACGTCGCTTTTAAGTTCTACATTCTATCAATTTACTCCCCCAAAGGTACAACAATATTCTGAAACTCGCAAGAGTTTTTCGATAAAAGTTGGGAAAATGTTTTTAGCAGTACACTGGCAAGCTTGATCCTTATCCCCAGCTTAAGGTGAAAGTTTAGTAAAATGGGATGCAATATAAAATTCCCCCAAGTTGGGGGACTTTTATATTTATCTGATATTGAGCAGCATATAACTGCCATCTAAATCTCCTCATTCATCAGAATTGAAATTCAAAGTCACACTTCTCTAAAAAAAATAACTACCCATGCACCCTAAAACAGGGAGCATGGGTAGGATTAACGACATAGATTCAAACGATACAAGTCGCTATTACCCTCCAACAACCATTGCCATGACGTGTGATATAGCCTCTTTCTACCAAACGTTTTACCAGCTTCTGAACAGCAGAAGTATTGATACCTAATGAAGTAGTTAGATCCACATAAGTAATATAAGGATCCTCCCTCATCATTCTTAGTATACGTGCCGTATTCTTACTCTTTGTTGTAATGATTTCTCCATCATACCACCAAACATCTTCATCCTTACGAGTTACAAAATCAATATTCGTCTGTATTTCCTTTGCAACTAATTTCTCAAAGTATCTCAAAAAACTGCCAATCTGTTTGATTGTGGCATGCGCACCAACCGATGGAACGGCACCTACTATGATGTCTGTTTGGTGCAGAGCCTCAAGATATTCCTGTTTCTTTCTGCTTCTTACAACAATCATAGGCCAGTTATGTCGGGAAAGGATATAGTTTACCATGAGTCGGGCTATTCTCCCATTACCATCCTCGAAAGGGTGAATCCGTATATAACGGTAATGAAAAAGAGCTGCTAGTTCTACAGGCGTCAACTCCCCCCTTTCTTCCTCTCCGTTGTACCAATCTACCAGGTCAGACATTAGGGCTGGCGTTTCTTCTGGCGAAGCATATTCAAATCGGTCGCCATAACGTGTAATAACGCTGTTAGGGCGTGTCTTATATTGTCCTGCATGGATTACAAAGCTTGTCTGCACTCCGTTGGGTAACGTTCGGTACTCTGTATAATCCTCACGAAGCAAAGTATGATGCAGGGTTCTGATGAAGTTTTGGGTCAGTGGCTCTTTCCTGTTTGACGCTTCTTCTTGCATCATTTTTACAGAAACCTCACTTGCTTTCATATCGTTGAAATCCTTTAAGTGACCTTCTCCGCTAACTTTGCCGAAAAGCAACAGAAGTTCTGTCTGACCATATGTCAATGTATTGCCTTCCAGATGGTTACTGTTGTAGTTATATTCAACAGTAAATCTTTTACTGAGCATTTTTTGTTCAGCTTCCGTGAGTGGTTGGAGAGATAACCATTTGTTGTATATTGCATCTAATGTCATTGCCAAATTTTAATAGTTTACTACTTATTATGGTGGTATGTTACCACCTTTGTCGGTGGTAAAGTATCAGATAAAATATCTCTGTATGGTTACATAAGATACTTATTTTCGGGGCAAAAATACTACCTTTATTTTAAAACACCAAATTTTGGGCAGAAAAATTATCACTCCGACCTCCAATAAATCGATAAGTCGGCGCTCTGTGTCTGAAAAATCTGGCATAATCTTATCTATTTAGTTAATATTCAAAATGCAAAGTAAATGAATATTAGCCTAACAGACAAGTTTTCGGAGTATTTTTAGTTTTCTTTGGCCTTTAAAAATGTTAAGACAACAGTCGCCGAATGTTTATAAGTGCGCGAAAAATATAAGAAAGATGAAATGGTATCCGATTATTCGGATTCTTTTGTATCTTCGCGACATAGAATCAAAAGAATATCTTAGTCCTCCGAAATGCGTTTGAAAATACAAGAAAGCAAATGAAAATACATGCGCTAAGTATCAATGCTTTAAGCGACAATTTGATTTTTCCGATGAATGATGTCGAAAACGAGGTTGAGGAACAGCAAGCCGAGGATGGACTTGTAAACCGTGTTCCAGAACTAAAGTAGTTAAGTGAGAACATTGATAAGGCTACAAACACCTTTATCAATGCCGCACTTGAACTGGAATCTGCCATTCAGCAGTATCAGCGTGCAGAATCCAAATTAGGTGGTACTGTGACTACTATCAGCAAAAAGGTTGATACCATCAATCAGCACATAGACAAAGTTTTGGAAAATGCTCCCACAAAATTAAAGGTGTCTGTAAATGTCAATGATGCTGACTGGCAGAAAATCCAAGAACCGTTCACCAAAGAACGCCAATGGATGACCTCCCAGATGCAGGAGCATATCCGTGAGGTCAATTCCATGCTTGCTGATGAACGGAAGAAAGTCCGTGAACGATACAAGGAATATGATGGTTGTTACCTCGGTCATTATGCCCAGTGGTTCTTTTGGTTCTTCTTCACGATAGGTATCTTTATGGTTGCAGGAGGCGTAGGAATGATGATTGCAAAGTTATACGGCTAAAGACGAACAAAAGCCTGGTATTAGGTTTGGGCTATCTAGAGATTTAATCCCAACAATGCTCCCAAAATAGAAGTTGTTATTGGTAATAAGTCTCTCCAATTTTTATACCATAAGAGGTTCGACGCAATCATTGTCGCCAAGAGGAGTACTTGTAATTTGGGTTTGATTTCATTACTTAAAATTGCAGTTATTGAGTCTGTCAAAATTGTTTCAGCGAATAGCAAAAATACTATCAGTCCTATAATAACAAATAATATGAACCATTTTATGATATTTCTTCTCCAATCAATAGAGTTTACAAATTCTTCCGCTTCTGCAAAATCTATCAATTTATCAGTAAAACACAGAAACGATTTCTTTCCATTTGACCAAGCCTCATTGTTTACCACATTGAAAGTGTCTGCAATAAATCCTTGTGTAAAGAATGAATAATGGGAAAATTCATGTAACAACTCACCTTCGCCATATTGAGCTAAAACATAGCCTCTTATATGGTTTTGAATATGCATAACTTCTCCCTTTAATCTTTTTCTTTTCTTGTCGTATGACTTATCTTTAGTGTCTTCATATTCCCATACGCTCCAAGGAAGTGCTTCAATTCTACATCTTATCTTTTTAAGAAATCTAATGTTCTTCTTCATAAAAATCATTTTTTCGTTTATATCCGCTTGTCCTTATGTTCCTTTTAAGTAAGAGTTACCTCTCCATCTTTAACCTTATCTATAGTAGCTTTCCTATGATAGCCATTCTTTGTGAATTCATTTATCCATATAAGCTTCCTTGTGCCATCTCCATAAGGTTGTAACCTGAAATGACCACTAACCTTAAAAGATTCATCATTACATATTTCAGTGTACCACTTACTGTCAAAGCGATAGTAATCAAGTCCTGATTCTGTGACATTCTGTTTTTTCTTTTTCTTCTTAACCTCTTTTCTAACAGTGGTTGAAACTTTACCTAATTGCACTTCTGCCCATTGCCTTAAACACAAATAATCTAAGACCATATCTATGTAATCTCTGATATTTGCTTCCATACAACCATCAATAAGAGGTAGAACCATGCAGTCTAACTGATGTCCATTTCCCTTAATTCTATCCTTTGGTGACACACAAATGTAATATGTAGGTATCGACAAATATTTATCGATGTTGTCTTGGAATATCCATAAAGTAAGACAGCCATTCTTTATGCTATACACGACATAACACCCTTCTATAAAGTATGGGCTACGAACAATTCCATTCTCATTATCTAACTCTTGGAGAATATCAATATGAAATTGTGTAAATTTCATATAGGATTTATCCATCGTATCAATAAATGTCTTAGAGAAAACGACCAAATTACGACAGTTTCCTTTTACTGTAGATAATTCTCTTATCGCATTCTCTCTGTCAGAATCAATTGCACTACCGATATTATTACACCAATTAAGAATGCTTTGTGGCAATTCTCTTTTATCAAGACAAAACAAGTATCTAAACAATGTAATGTCATTTATGTTTTTAATTTTCATAAATAAATACAATTTGTCAATTAACCCTTTTGATCCATCTATAGTCAGGACCTTTAGTTGTCCACTGAAATTGCCACATTGCACCGGACTTATTGCTTATCAAATAGTATTGATACATACTCGTCATCGGTTGTATTGTAAAAATGCTTCTATCTCCTGTTTCAAGAACTTCTTCATTTATTGAAACGCAAAGAAGGTTGTCTAAAGACTTGGTGTCGTATTGCACTTGCCAAAGTCTTCCAGTGAAACTATCCAACATAATAAATGTCCACATATTTTGAGTAGCAAACATTTTGAATCTTCCTTGCCATCTGTCAGAAGAGGAAGGATATGCTTTTGACCAATAATTAATTGGTGCAGCAAACATGTAATCAGTTCCTTTTGTACTAAATTGAACCTGCCAATTCTTACCTGTAAAAGTATCAAGCATGATGAAAGTCCACATATTTTGTGTTTCATAAAGACAGAAGCGATTATCAATTTCGACACCATCTTCCACTGCATCACAAATTTTCCAAGATTGACCGTCATCTTGCACCTGTAATACTTCTCCTGTAGCTGTATTCAAACGTAACTGGTTATGGTAGTTACGTGTTTGATACATTTTATACGTTTGTGCAAATAGGCAGATAGGCATAAAGCACAAAATCAGTAAAGTAGCAATTTTTCTCATATCGTTTCTTTTTTTATCAAACAATTGGTATTACTTAAACCCATAGTAATGGCAAAAGTTTGTTGTGTGATACCCTTTGTGACCTTTGAGGGAACATCTATGCACTAGTCAATACTATCATTTTCAAAAAGGGTCTGAAATTAGCTCGTAATGTCTTTTCTTTATTATTTCAGAAGTGTAGTCCACAGAAGGAAACTCTTCAGCGATTTCACTTGCAAGACAGTAAAGAAGCTTTTCTCCCAACTGATCTGAATAACTTCCTCGAAGCGGCTTCAATTCTTCTTCTGTCAATCCAGTAGCCTGCATGATTTGCGACCA
>ERZ1023670.248-NODE-248-length-18065-cov-71.536924_pt1 | contig 18065 bp, 15 predicted proteins | sample MGYA00380342_ERZ1023670 | MGnify/ENA primary metagenome ERZ1023670 (study PRJEB33179, sample SAMN07448984) | human gut metagenome | biome: Human-gut; feature: Human associated habitat; material: Faeces | host: Homo sapiens | place: India: Bhopal | collected...
TTTTCACAGAAAAGAACTATTCTCATGATTCTTTAGGAATTACTTTACCGTTTTTGATTTCATATCGCTTGTCAAACTCCTCCCGGGTTCGCTTCCATCTGTTATGCGTCCATAAATAATAAGGTGGATTCTTGCGGATGGTTTCTTCCAGCATCTGGAAGAAGCGACGGGTAATCTCGTGCTCCGGCAGAGAGTTCGGATTGCGGGTGATGAGCTTGTAAGTGGCCGTATAGTAGCCGCGCTTAGGGCGGGACATCTCTACATAGAACACGGCATCGTTCATCTTCCTCATGATTCTCTCGCCGCCAGTAAACACTGGGGTTTCGGGATGATTGAGGAAAGGAAGCCACAGGTGGATGTTCTCCCACTTGGGACCCTGGTCGCTGATGTAGCCGAAGATGCTCATGATGCCCTTGCGCTTGTAATCCACCAGATAGCGGAGGATTTCTTTCTTGGGCACCACCACGCCATTCTCCTCGTGAGAACGGATGCGCTTGAAGAGCTCGTCGAAGGCATGGTTACGCAGAGGGTGATAGATGAGGCCTATCTTGCGTGACTTAGGCAGTTCGATGCCCACGCACGAAAGCCACTCCCAGTTGCAGTAATGCCCCAGGATGGCTGCCACGTTCTGACCTTCCAGGAAACATTGCTCCACTTCCTCGCTGTTGATGACCTGGAATCGCTGGTGCAACTCCTTGTCACTGATGCTGAGCAGTTTGACAGCCTCGAAGAAGTAATCGCTGAACCAGCGATAGAACTTCTTCTCGATGTCGATAATCTCTTCTTCTGATTTCTCAGGAAAAGAGCTGGTGAGATTCTTACGCACAATACCCCTGCGGTACTTGATGACGCGATACATCATGAAGTACTCGAAGTCGGCAATGCAATAGAGCAGCCTGAAAGGCAGCAGCGATATTGCATAAAAGAATGCATAAACAATCTTAACCATCTGTAAAACTATAAATTCTTAACTATTAACTCTTTACTCAATTACACCTGCTGCATATCGTGCAACTTCTTGTAATATCCGTCTTTTCTAATCAGTTCATCGTGGGTACCACGCTCCACAATCCTGCCCTCGTGCAGTACGCAGATTTCATCGGCATGCTTGATGGTACTCAGTCGGTGGGCCACTGCCACGGTGGTACGGGTCTTCATCAATCTCTCCAGGGCATCCTGTACCAGGCGCTCGCTCTCGGTATCGAGGGCTGATGTTGCCTCATCGAGGATGAGGATAGGAGGATTCTTGAGGATGGCACGGGCGATGCTGACACGCTGGCGCTGGCCACCGGAAAGTCTGCCGCCTCGGTCACCGATATTTGTATCGAAGCCATGCTCCGACTTGGTGATGAACTCGTAAGCATTGGCAATCTTAGCTGCATTGGCTATTTCCTCGTCTGTAGCATCGGTCTTGCCGAATCGGATGTTGTCCTTGAAGCTTGCATTGAAGAGGATAGCCTCCTGGTTTACATTTCCTATCAGCATGCGAAGGTCATGTACGGCTAGGTCTTTCACATTGATGCCGTCAATCAACACCTCGCCTTCCTGTACATCATAGTAACGTGGAATCAAATCTACCATCGTACTCTTGCCGCTACCGCTCTGACCAACAAGTGCAACAGTCTTGCCTTTTGGTATCACGAGATTGATATCTTTTAATACATAAACCAGTTCGGCGCTCTTTCGGTCGGTATAGGCGAAGGAAACGTGGCGGAACTCTATCTGATGTTCGAAGCTGCTGATATGTTCAGGGTTCTCCTTGTCCTTGATTTCCACCTCAGCCTGCAGAATCTTGTCGATACGCTCCATACTTGCCAATCCCTTTGGGATATTGTAACTCGCCTTGGAGAATTCCTTCAGCGGGTTGATGATGCTGTAGAGCATCACGAGATAGAAGATGATGGTAGGACCGTCGATTCTGCCGTAATCCAGAACCAGGATACCGCCAAACCACAATACTACCACGATGAGGATGGTTCCCAGGAACTCACTCATCGGGTGAGCCATCTGCTGACGGATGTTCACGCGCATGATGTTGTCGCGATAACTGCTATTCACCTGGTTGAAGCGCCAGTTCATCTTATCTTCAGCACAGAACGCCTTGATGATGCGCAATCCGCCCAGGGTTTCTTCCACCATACTCATCGTATCGCTCCAGAGAGCCTGTGCTTCTGTACTTTTTGCCTTCAGCTTCTTGCCTACAATACCCATGAACCAGCCGAATGGTGGCACAAAGAGGATGGTGAAGAGGGTGAGCTGCCAGCTGATGCAGATGAGCGTGATGAAATAGAAGAGAATCAGGATAGGATTCTTGAAGAGCATATCGAGCGACGACATGATGCTGTTCTCCACTTCCTGCACATCACCGCTCATTCGGGCAATGATATCTCCCTTTCGCTCTTCGCTGAAGAAGCCCAGCGAAAGCGAGGTAATCTTCTGATAGAGCTGGTTGCGGATATCGCGAACGATACCTGTACGGATAGGGATGATGGTGGCTGAAGACAGGAAGTAGGCTCCCGTCTTGAGGAAAGTCATGAAGGCAAGGAACAAGCCGATGACCAGAAGGGCTGTAGAGGCACTATGTGCCACGATAAACTCCTGGATATAGTAATACAGGTTGTTGGTAGCTACCTCCTTGATAGTATCAAAACTTCCGTCCCATTCCATATAGTCATTGGCACGGATACCACCGTCTACCTGGAACAGAATCTGCAGGATTGGTATCAAGGCTGCAAACGAAAATATGTTCAATACCGCAGACAGGATATTGAACAGAACAGAGAGCCCCAGATACTTCTTGTATGGAGGGACGAATCGGCGTAAGATTTGCAAAAATTCCTTCATAGGTGCAAATATAGTGCTTTTTAAGAAAACCGCCAAATTTTTAGCGGTTTTCTTTTGGTTTTCTATGTTTTTTCTTCTTCAAAGAGCGATAGAGTATATTTTCACTTCTTTTTCTAAAGAAGCATTCTTAGCTCTTTTAGAGGGAGCATCCTTACTCTTTTACTTCTTCTCCGAAGAGGGTAGCAGAGGTAGAACCGGTGATGCGGACCTTTACGAACTCTCCGATGTGGTGGTTACCCTTGTCGATGACCACTGCCTTGTTCTGTTCGGTGCGGCCCATCATCTGCTCACGGCTTCGCTTGCTGAAGTTCTCGATGAGGATGGTGAATTCCTTGCCCTCATCCTTCTTGTTCTGCTCGGCGCTCACCTCGGTCTGCAGTTTGATGAGTTCGTTGAGGCGGGCTATCTTGGTTTCCTCAGAAACGTTGTCTGGCAGATGCTTGGCGGCATAGGTGCCCGGGCGCTCTGAATACTTGAACATGAAGGCGCTGTCGAAGCCTACTTCCTTCACCAGCGAGAGGGTTTCCTGATGGTCTTCCTCGGTCTCGTCGTGATAACCCACGAAGATGTCGGTGGTGATGCCGCAACCTGGAATGATGCGCTTGATGTCGGCGATGCGCTGCAGATACTCCTCACGGGTGTATTTGCGGTTCATCAGCTTCAAAATCTTGTTGCTTCCGCTCTGTGCAGGGAAGTGGATGTGCTTGCAGAGGTTTGGTTCTTCGGCAATGGCGTGGAGGATGTCCTCGGTCATATCCTCTGGGTTAGAGGTGGTGAAGCGTACTCGCATATCCGGCACAGCCTGGGCTACCATGTGGAGGAGCTCGGCAAAGGAAAGACTGCCTTCCTCGCGCTTGCCCGATGGCGAGAGACCATAACTGTTTACATTCTGTCCAAGCAGGGTAACTTCCTTGAAGCCACGCTGCTGCAAATCGCGAACCTCACGCAGGATGCTCTCGGCATCGCGACTGCGTTCACGTCCACGGGTATAAGGCACGATGCAGTAGTGGCAGAAGTTGTTGCAACCACGCATGATGCTTACGAAACCGCTCACTCTGTTGCCACCGATGCGCTGAGGCACGATGTCACGGTAGGTCTCGGTCTTAGAAAGTTCTATGTTGATGGCGTTGGTACCCATCTCGCACTGTGCAATCATATCCGGCAGGTTGAGATAGCTGTCTGGTCCGCAAACAAGGTTGGCATAGTGGTTCTGGATGAGGTCATCCTTCACGCGCTCTGCCATGCAGCCCAATACGCCGAGAATCACCTTTCTTCCCTTCTTCTGCTCAGCATGGAGGGTGTCGAGGCGATGATAAATCTTGTTCTCTGCATTCTCACGGATACTGCAGGTGTTCAGGAAGATGGCATCAGCCTCTTCTTCTTTCTCACAAATTTCGTAGCCAGCCATCTGCATCACAGAGGCAACTACCTCACTGTCTGCCACGTTCATCTGGCAGCCATAAGTCTCAATAAATAGTTTCTTCATTGTTCTAGATGAATTCTATTCAAATTAATGTTGTTATTATATATATGTATCTGTCTTTATCTGAATCTCAATCGGGATGATGAGTTGTTTTCTGTCATGTGCTTGGATACAGCCATCAGGATGAAGTAGATAACTATGCCCGAAACGAGACCTGCCACAGCATCAATCAGGTAATGCGCCTGGATATAAACGGTGGCCAGACACAGGAAAATGTAGAATGGCAACATCGCATAAACCAGTTTGTGCTTGCCCGTATGCCAGCCCAACAGCATGATGACGGTACTTACACCTACATGCGAACTAGGGAAGGCTGCCGTAGGACGTTCGCCAGCAGCCTTGGCATCTTCTACGAGTTGATAGAATATACCATCAGTATAGCCTGGTGTTGGCAGACAGTTGCTGTGGCTGTTGAAGTAATCGCCCATTGCCGGGAAGATTCCCTGCGCGATGTCTCTGACTCCCACGGCATCAAAATAGAACGTTGGTCCTACTACCGGTACGAAGATGTAGATGACATAATAGATGAAGAAGCTAGTCAGCACGACAAACGATGCACGCTCAGCCTCGTAATATCTGCAGAAGAAATAGTAGAGCACTATTACTGCTATCATCGGATAGTACATGAAGTAGCCCATCGACATCAGTTCGCTTACTACCGCCCATGGCAGGGCTTTGGCAAAGAGCAGGGCGGGTTGACATCCGAAAAGATTCTGCTCCCAACCTGCAAAGATATGGTCCAGATTGGGGAACATCCGGTTGATTTCGTAAGTGTCTGGATACCACCAGGCAAGCAGAGCTATCTGTGCCATGATTCTTACTATCTTGGTTATCCTGCAAGGTGCCATTCTGTAAACTGCCCATAGGGCTGCAGTCATGGCGAGAACCCTCAGTCGTCCCCAGAGCATCTCTTCCGGGTTAACCAGCTTGGTATAGGTAAAGAGCATGGTAATGACAGTAACAGCCATATATCCCAGCATCACCCATTCCAATGGTAGAAGACCCTTCTTGGGGTTCTTTTCTATCTTAAAATAATCTTTTATCACGGTGTTACTTTGAACTTTGAGATTTGAACATTGAACTTTATGATATGCTTTTACAGCCATCCGTTATCCTTGTACCACTTGATGGCGAGTTTCACGCCTCTTTCCAATGGATAGTGAGGGTGGTAGCCCAGTTCGTCCATGGCTGGCTCGATGTCACATCGCCAGTTGCGCTGTTTCAGGATGTTGTACTTGTCATTGTTCAGAGCCGACATCTTTCCTGTTAACCTTCCGATATATTCACCGAAGAAGGTGACAATGCGCAGCACCCAGATAGGAGCCTTGATGCGCAGCATCCACGGATTACCCAATTCCTTGTGAATCAGGTCGCTGAAGGCAGCCGACTGATATACCTCGCCATCGCTGAGGAAGTATTTTCTGCCGTTCATGCCATGGTCAAGTGCCAGGAATACAGCCTGCACCACATCCTGAACATAGACGAAGGTGATATCCTGACGCTTGTATCCTACAGCAAAGTCTATATGCTGCTTGATGCTCTTTGCCATCAGGAAATAGTCTTTCTCTCTAGGACCATACACGCCGGTAGGTCGCAGGATGATATAGGGGAAGTTGTTGCCGATGCTGTCAAGATAGCGTTCTGCCTCCAGCTTGCTCTTGCCGTATGCCGTGTTTGGTCTAGGCACATCATTCTCACAGATTTCCTGATAAGGCAGCTCCTCACGGATGGCTCCGAAGATGCTGAGCGAACTGACGAAGACAAATCGCTTGATAGGCATTCCGAGATGCAGGATGGCATTCACCAGGTGTTTGGTTCCCTCTGTGTTAACCCTATAAAAGTCTTCTGCATGCAGGCACTTGGTAGCGCCGGCTGCATGCACTATATAGTCGAACTCATGCGGGGCGAGTTCTTTCTCCAACTCTTCCTCTGAAGAAAGGTTGAGATTGATGAAATGGATGCGTTCGTCTTGCAGATACTTCCTGCTGCTGGTAGGGCGTACTGCCGCCCAGGTTTCCATGCCTTGTCGCAAGGCTTCTTCCACGATGTAACTGCCGATAAAACCCGACGCACCCGTTACTAGAATCTTCATTAATTATTAATAAAATTGCAATTTTGGGTGCAAAGATACTATTTTTTCATGAGTTATCCACATTGTTATGCAAAAATTATTTTAAATTCTTCTGTTTCTTCACAAAAAGTATTATCTTTGCACTTATGACGCAAGTATCAGGTTTTATATTGTCCTCAGAGTTTGAAGTCTCGGAAACATTCACAGAAATATCCGAACTTTCTTCCAGCGGTTTCAATGTCCTGTTCCGTGCCAAGCGCAACGGACAGTGGTGGATATTGAAATCGTTGAAGCCTGATGTGTGTCATGATTCTATCTTCCTGCAGCTTCAGCAGAAGGAATACGACATCCTTGCCCGTCTTGACCATCCCGGTATTGTGAAGGTTGAAGGGTTGGAGGAAGTTGAGGGATACGGCAGATGTATCGTGATGGAATGGATAGACGGTGTGACGCTTGAAGAATGGCTCACCCAAAGGCATTCCGGTTTTGAACGCAGGCAGATAGCCCGCCAGCTTTTGCAGGTGATGGAGTATGTGCACGATCAGCAGATTGTGCATCGCGACCTGAAACCAGCCAATATCATGATAGCCCGTAACGGAGGTACGATCAAGTTGATTGATTTCGGGCTCTCTGATGCTGATAGCTATACCATTCTGAAGAGCCCTGCCGGTACCGAAGGGTATGTTTCACCAGAGCAGCAGGAGGAGAGTGTGCCTGATGTGCGCAATGATATTTACAGTCTGGGAGTCATCTTGAAGGAGATGCGGTTGGGGTTGTCTTATCGTTGGTCTGTCAAGAGATGTTTTCTTCCTTTAGAGTATCGGTATCCTAATGTGTTTGCTTTAAGGATGCATGTTCTGTCGTTTCATCGTCGCCTAATAGCTTTAAACTGTCTTCTCGCTTTTTTAGTTTTGGGTACATCAGGTATTGTTTTATATAATAAGGTGGTAAAGCCGGAGATACTATACGATGTGGTTGCTCAGTTTACTGTTGGCAACCTGGTATATAAGTCGTGGGGTGGCGGTTTGGTTACAGTAAGTGCCGCCAATGATAGAGATTCTGTCATCGAGATACCAGCTACCGTGAAATATCAGGGTGTAAGTTATCGTGTAGATGAGTTGGAGGATAGTGCTTTTGCTGTGCATCCTTTCCTGAAGCGGGTCGTGATGCCAGATAATCCTAAGCTACATGTGATGAAACATATCTTTGACGGCAGTCCTAATCTGGAGAGTATATATTTCCGTAGCAAGACGCCACCTAGGTTGGGAAATGCAATCTGGAAGGTGACGATGGATGATATCTTTAAGCCTCTTAGTTTTGAAAAGGTAATTCTCTATGTTCCTCAGGGAAGCAAAGATGCTTATCGCCGTTCTCCGTGGGGGCGCTTTGTTTATATTGTGGAGTTTGAGAAATGACAACGATACAATTAAAAATGGCACTCCCTGTTTTTGAGGGGATGCCATTTCTTTGTTAAAAGGATATGGTTTGAGATTCATATAGAATCTCAGACCGCAGGGATGTTATATCTTCCTGCTCTAATATCCTGGGTTCATAGAAAATGATTCAAATGACTATAAATACGCTTTCAGATTTTATTTTATCTCCCAAATCAATCTTTACTTTCTGGCTGCAAAAATACATAAAAAGAACGAAAGTGGATTGGTTCAAAACGGTTCAATTTCAGTTTATTGCAATAAAAGGTACATTTTTTGTGGGAAAAACGGCAAATATTGCTTATCTTTGCAATCTGTAAAAAGCAAATAGATGAATATATAATGATGGAAGATTATAAAAAAGAAGATTTTGATAGACTCAAGAATGAGGTCGAAACGCTGGTGGGACGAAAGATAGTTTCACCAAGGGATTTTGATTTTCTTTCCCGACAGATAGAGGGTTATACCCAGGAATCGGTTTCGGTGAGCACACTGAAGCGAATGTGGGGATACGTAGCTTGTTCCTGCAAGCCGAGTAAGTTTAATCTGGAATTGCTCTCTCGCATGGTGGGCTATCCCAGCTGGGAAGCGTTTGTAGAAAGTAAGGATGCTGTTGCATCCAGCCGATTCTTTATCAAGAGCAAGTTGATTGCTGATGCGCTTGATAGGGGCGATCAGGTTAGATTGACTTGGCAGCCTGGACGTATCGTTACCATAGAATATATGGGAAATGATTGTTTTAAGGTCTTGGAATCACAGAACAGCAAGTTGGCTTCCGGGGATACGTTTACCTGCCACCAGTTTGTGGCAGATGAGCCTCTTTATCTTTCCAACCTGAACCATCCCGGCATTCCTCCCTGCAACTATGTGGCAGGACAGAATGGAGGCATCAAGTGGAATGTTCTTGAAGGATAAAATGTACGGTTCTTTCACCATAAAATCAAGGGTCTATACGCCACCTTTTCATCGTGGCATATAGACCCTTGTCAACCAAGTTAATTGCAGATTTTCTACTGTTATTCGGGCTTTGTATTTAGAGCCTTATAACTAACCATAACTTACTATGACTAACTAACCATAAAGTCTTGATTTTCAATACTCTTTGATTTTTAACACTTTCTGAGTGCTTTTTGGCAGTTCCCGATTTTCCACATATTTTTGCAGCGTATTTCTACCGTGGAGAATTTGCGGAGCTTTTATTTTGTCATATCGTGAACGTAGTTGACAAGGGTTTACAAGTGGTTACGATGGAGGACAGATTTGAAGCTGATAAGTAAAAAGCGTTATATCGTGGACTGGGTTGACAAAGGTTGTCAATAGTTCACTTCAGTTTACTCCATCGGTGGAATACTCCAAGTATGTAGAACATAGCAATATCAAAGAGTATGAGACCGACAAGAAAATGTGAATTTTGTGGCAAAACATTCGTGCCAAGGAGTGGTATGCAGAAATACTGTTTACATCCGCCAAGCGCAACCAGATACCGATGTGCCGTATCGCAGGCAAGAACTATTACAGCAAACGGCATATTGATGAGTTCTTTGGTACTGCCGTTGACATCCACAGCATCACCGAGTGGGTAACAGCTGATAACGTGGAGGATGCTTTCAGTATGAGCAAGTCGGCACTCAGGGCATACACCTACCGCCATAAGATACCCACCAAACGTGAAAGCATGGCTCGGCAAAATAGATACATAGGAGTGCTTGACAAGTTCATCCATGAGGGGCATGAAGCTTTATCATCCTTTGCAAAAACAGATAGAGTCAACTTCAACGAGAAAGAATCAAAAGAATATATTGCTGCTTCGCAACACATTTTTGCCGTTTCGCATAAGGAGGCGTTGTGTATAAAAACAAACGATTGTACTTTTGCAGCATAATAATAAGTTCTCAGGCAACTTGTCCTTTGAACGAACCCATAAATTGAAGCATAAAATGAAAAAGTTTGGATTTAGACATTTGATGTACGGATGGCTTGCTGTCGTAGCCCTTGTGCTGACTTCATGCGACTCTGAAAATGTGACACCGATCAATGACAAAACTTTGCCGGAGACCATTGCCAAAGATTTCCACGAACGCTGCGAGGACTACACTATCAAACGTGTTTACACACGTCCAGAGCCTTACTTCGACAGTGGAGCAATTGAAACGTTTGTCACCTCTGAGGACAACGCGGGGAATGAGTGCGTGGTCGTATACGTTGACAATGCGTGGAACCGCACCGTGCGGATGCTCTCTGACATTGACCAGTTACCCAGCTCGGTGCGATACCGGCTGCTCACGATAAACCAGGAGGCCAGAAACGATGAATTCTGGGAGATCAAGGAAGTGACACAGGCCTGCATAAACGGGACATACTATATTCTCTGCTATCTGCAGGACACCCCCAAGCTCAAGAATCTCGTCCACACACTTGTCATCGATAGCAAAGGAACGGTGGTCAAGGCATGCACATACAAACTGAACAACGCTGAAGATATAGGTACGATTCCTGGCGATATGGAATGGATTACAGCGCACTACAAAGGCTCCGAAGTGCTTGGTTTTGTCAACGACAGCGGCGATGACAACTATCTCATCATGCACGACGGCGTGTTGAAGTCCGTATACTTCAGAGTATCACGCAAGGGCACGACTTGGAAAGAAACCTGCTACCCCTTGCCGAAAGGCACGACGGTACCAAGCAATGTATTGGATTCCTTACACGCTGACTACCCAGATTTCACCTATACTGAGGTCTCTATTCTTGAAACCCCAGACGGAATATTCTACCTCTTTACCGATGGAAACAGCCCCGACCGTTTAGGGCATTATGTTAAAGCAAGCTAAAGACTGAATGAAGTCGTCTGAAGATTTGCCTTTATTTTTAAGGTGTTTTTGGACCTTGAAGAGGGAGTGTAGCGAGCTACATGACCGATGAACGCGGGTGATAGAATATCCACCGACAATAAACATATGATAAAATATATAATGAGAAAGATTGTATTATCATTATTTGCATTATGCTGTTTTTCGGCAGTAATGGCACAACAGAAGACACGTAACCTGTCAGTAGAATTACTTGGTGCCCAAAATATTGTGGGCATCAACTACGACAGTAGATTCGATGGAAACTCCGGCTTAGGCTACCGCTATCAGCGCCCCAACGGATTCATGTTTCGTGTTGGCGTATCACCGTCCTTCAATTTCGGAGACAAGTATGGACTCAAAAAGGCTGCCTTCTTTCCATATATCGGCTTAGGTTGGTCGTTCTAAGCAGATTTCGGGTGCTCCTGATGCATATTTATGCTTCAGGAGCACTTGCTTTAATTATTTCTCCAACCATTTCTTAAACAATGTCGCTTTCTCCTTGCTTATCACAATATTCTCATCCTCACATCCTTTCAATCTTACTATGAGTTTGGAACTGAAGTAAAAACTGATTTTCCTGATGCCATTAATGTTGGCGATATACTGTCGATTGAGACGGAAGAAACGGGCAGGGTCTAAAGCCTGCTCCAGGTCGTTCATGCTCATGGGCAGCGGATAGGATGTGCCGTCGACGGCAAACGCCGTGATTCGGTTGTCGTGTATATTGATGTAGCTTATGTCGTCGGCGCAGAGCATGCAAAGCTCGTCGCCTTTCGTGATTAGGAAGCGCTCACGGTATTGGCGTGTGTCGTTAAGCACGCCGTGCAGAGGTCTCTCTACGGCAGACTGTTGTGCATTGCGGTTAAGCTGCAGCTTGCCGATTGCGGCACGTAGCTCGTCTGCGTCAATCGGCTTCATCAGATAGTCGAGTCCGTTGTTCTTAATCGCCTCCATTGCGTATTCATCGTAAGCCGTGGTGAATATCACGAACGACTGTGGCATCACCTTGCGGAACGCTTCAAACACGTCGCCGTCAGCAAGTCGGATGTCGGAGAAGATAAGGTCATAGTCGTTGTTGGCGGCAAGCTCCTCTGTCACCTCCGCCACACTTTTCAGCGGTCCATGCACGTCTATCGTGTCGTCAATATCCATAAGGAGCCTTTTCAGACGTCTTGCGCTGAAATGGTCGTCTTCTATAATCAAAACCTTTTTCATCGTTCTTCTATTATTTTCGTTTTATGATTGGCAGTCGCACTTCAAATGAATCTTTATGGGCTATGAACTCTGGCTCTGCCTCGCCCTCCAGTCGGTAGCGTTGCTTTAGGTTGCTGATACCTATTCCGTACGACTCTATGCTCTGGTCGTTGGTCTGGTTGGTATATATGCGGTTGTTCTTTATGACGAGCATGTCGCCCTGGCGCCCAATAGACACATGAAGCTCAGTGCCGCTCTGCGGGCAGTTATGCTTCACGGCATTCTCGATGATAAGTTGTAGACTCAGCGAGAGGATGCATTCGTTGCGGTCGCCGTGCAAATTGTCGGCGTGCAGGACGATGGTGTTGTCGTAGCGCATGTTGAGCAGGCCGATGTACGACTTGATGAAGTCGGTGCCGTCGGCAAGGGTTATATACTCCTTGTCGATATGCTGAAGTATGTAGCGGTAGATATGTGAGAGTTTCACGACATAGTCCTCAGCCATCTTCGGTTTTTCCCCTATCATTCCAGCAAGTGAACTAAAACTGTTGAACACGAAATGTGGGTCCAACTGCAGCATAAGGTATCGCTTCTGTAAGGCGAGGTTCTCCTTGCCTTTCAGAACAATCATGTCGGAGAAGTGCATCGAAAGGTGGATGAGTGCTACAAGACTCGCTATCAGTCCAAATAGGAAAGACGTTCCCCAGATATCCTGCATCATAAGCTTAGGTGCTACAAGGCTCAGCAGCAGTTCGCAACCACCAGCAATAAGCAGGTTGAAGCCCAACACCACCAGTCCGTTCTGCACGAACACACGGTGTCCCTGCCCTTCGCGCCTAAAGCGCCGCTGTTTGAACAACCATCGGTTGAGATACAAACTCGAAAGCGAGAACAAACCGCAGAGTGCAAAGTCAACAAGCAACTCAGGATACAGTCCGCTTACCGACTGTAGGAAGTCGGGCAGGTCAACCAATATCCAGATGATATCGTACAGGAAGAAGAAGATAAGCGAGTAGACAAGCCACTCAAGGAAAGAGTTCTTGGATCTATGCATAATTATATAATAAAATGATTATCCTTGCTCCAACAAGTTCATTCAAGTATTTCTTACGTTCAAATATCATATTAGAGTACTATTTTTGATATTGGTATCATATTTTACACCGCAAAAATAATGGTTTTATCCCAAAATCCAGCACAATCAATGAAAAAACTGCGTTTATCAAGCAAAAAAACAGTAAAACGTTGCATCGTAAACTACACAAAAATGCTTTTTAGAACAAAGGGTATGACATGTAATCACACCCTACGTTCAAGGGAGTCGTTTCAACCGTACCCCTTTATGGATTTCGTCCTATAACTTCCATTCTTTGTCGTTTTCCGTGAGGTGCGGGGGACTATACTGAAGTAAAAAAGGGTGCATCATGGACTTATGACACACCCTCTTTTCCTGATATATATAAAGAGGTGTTATGCCTCATGCTGTCTTACGCCCATACGAGCCTCTACTACGTTCACCACGTAGTCGCCGAGTTTCTCGCATTCCTGGATGATGTCCATATACATCGTACCGATGGCGTAGGTGTAGAGATGGTTGTTTACATCGTTGATGTTCTGGCTCTTCAACTGGTTGCGATAGTTGTTGATTTCGTTCTCGATGTTGAAAGAGTGGTTGGCATCGTTGTCCCCCTTATGACCTACGAGAGTGATGTTCATTTGGGTGAGGGCGTTGTCGGTAAGCTCCATCATCTGGTGCATGTGCTCATACTGGGAAGAGATGAAGTCTTCCTTGCCCTTGAAACGGCGGTTAAGCGTGCGTGCGATGTTGAAGCAGCTGTCACCGATACTCTCGATTTCTGAAATTTCACGGAGCATGGCGCGGATCTTCGCCTTGGTCTCGTCAGAAAGATGAGAGTCGCTCACCTGGTCGAGGTACTTGGCAATCTCAATCTCCATGTTGTCAGAGATGCCCTCGTATTTCTCGATGCGGGTATAGAGTTTGATAAACTTGTCCTCGTTGGTTTCGCCCAGGAGTTCCTTCACCATGCCAAACATGCGCTGGATGCGCTCGGCGAAACAGTGGATTTCCTTCTGAGCCTCCAGTACAGAGATTTCCGGAGTCTTCATGATACCACTCTGGATGAAGCGCAGACGGAAGTCGTCCTCGTCGGCATTCTTCTTAGGACGGATAATCTTGCATACCAGCTTCTCAATCTGTGGGACAAACCATACCAGGATAAAGGTGTTGGAGAGGTTGAACGTGGTATGGAAGGCGGCAAGCACGAAGGAGAGCTTGGCTGCATTGGCAACGAAATGAGGATCGTTCTTCTCCATCATGTCGTCATAGCCTACCCATCCGCAGACCAGATGGATGAACGGACGGAACACGCAGAGTATCCACAGCACACCGAAGATGTTGAACACCATGTGCCCCATCGCCGCTCTTCGAGCCTGTGTATTGGCGGTAAGTGCTGCCACGTTGGAAGTTACGGTGGTACCGATGTTCTCACCCATTACGAGCGCAATGCCCTGATAGATAGGCAATACGCCGGTAGAACAGAGGATCATCGTAATCGCCATGACGGCTGCTGAACTCTGTACGCACATGGTCAGGATACTACCAATGAGCAGGAAGGTGATGGTAGTCTGGAAACTGTGAGGATCAAAACTTGCGAAGAAATCAAGAACTGGCTGGTTATGAGCCAGGTCCATATCAATACCGGTTTGGCGAAGTGTACCCAAACCAAGGAACATAAAGGATATACCAAAGATGAAGTCGCCGATAATCTTGCGCTTCTTACTGTAAATCAGGATAATGGCAATGAAGAATGCTGGCCATACAAAGTCGGTGATATTGAACGAGAAGCCGGCACTCATGATCCAGGCGGTAAGCGTGGTTCCGATATTGGCACCCATGATGACCGAAATAGCCTGGGCGAGGGTAAGGAGACCTGCGTTGACGAATGATACCGTCATCACCGTTGTAGCCGTAGAAGACTGCACCGCAGCTGTGATGAGCGTACCCGAGAGGATGCCCGTCACACGATTGGTGGTCATCGTTCCTAACACATGGCGGAGCTGAGGTCCAGCCATCTTCTGCAAACTGTCGCTCATGGTCTTCATACCAAACATAAGTAGGGCGAGTGCTCCAATAAGCCTGAAAAATATCCAAATAGACATATTATAACTTAATTAATGTTGTCAAAAACAAGAAGTATCCGAATTTCTTCGTAACTTTACGCTCTGTAAGCGTGCTCCTCTCCGGGGAGTAGGTTGATGACCCGAAACAGCTTTTAGGAAGGGCTGGATGGGCAGTAGATTGTGTAACTTTGTAACATCTTTTTAATGCAAATGAAACAAGTAATTCAAATCCGTTGCAAAAATAATAAAAAAACTCAGAAAGTCGAAATCGGAAGCACACTTTTTGATGTTTTTTCTTTATTTGACCTCAAAATGACCCACGGACCGGTGTCTGCAAGAGTAAATAATAAGGTTGAGGGCATGCATTATCGTGTATATAACAGTAAGGATGTAGAATTTCTGGATATGACAACTGCGTCAGGTTCCCGTGCCTATACCCGCACCCTCTTCTTCGTACTTTGCAAGGCGGTGCAGGATATTTATCCGGCAACAGACGTGGTGATTGATATTCCGGTTTCCAATGGTTTCTATGTGGATATCCGTCTCGGTCGGCCGGTTGTGGATGAGGATGTGAATATCATCCGCTGCCGTATGCAGGAGATTATTGATGCCCGGATGCCTATACGCCGGTTCACCGTTCCTACGGAAGATGCCATCACCCTGTTTCAGGAAAAGGGAGATGTGGAAAAAGTAAAACTGCTCAAGACTTCGGGCTCTATCTATACTACCTATTATAAAATAGGTGAATACGTGGATTATTATTACGGAACATTGCTCACCAATACCTCCCAGCTCTATCTCTTCGGGTTGGAGAAGTACTATGATGGCATGTTGCTGCGTATTCCTTCGGTCAGCAACCCGGATGAGCTGGGCGAAATGACCCGACAGGACAAGATGTTTGATATCTTCAAGGAGCATCATCGCTGGCAGGAAATCCTGGGTATCAGAACCGTGGGCGACTTCAATCAGGCTATCGAAGCCGGTCATGCTACCGACATCATCAATATCAGCGAGGCACTGCAGGAGAAGAAGCTGGCTATGATTGCTGAGGATATTGCCCAGCGCAAGGGTGTGAAGCTCGTGCTTCTTGCTGGTCCTTCATCTTCCGGCAAGACTACATCCTGCAAGCGTCTGAGCATTCAGCTTGCCGTAAACGGACTGAAACCGTTGCAGATTTCGCTCGATGATTATTTCGTGGACAGGGATAAGACTCCGAAGGATGAGAATGGAGAATATGATTTTGAGAGCATCTATGCGTTGAATCTCGATTTGCTCAACGATCAGTTCAATGCCCTCTTCCGTGGTGAGGAGGTGGATTTGCCGAAATATGATTTCCCTTCGGGCAAGAGTATCAAGAGCGGAAAGAAGCTGAAGCTGGAGCCTAACAATGTGCTGGTGGTAGAGGGAATCCATGCCCTGAACCCAGAGCTGACGGCGCATATTCCGGAAGAGCAGATTTACCGCGTGTATGCTTCGGCATTGACTACCATCCTGCTGGATAATCATAATTATATCCCGACAACCGACAACCGGCTGCTGCGTCGCATCATCCGCGACTATAAATATAGAGGTGTATCGGCTCAGGAGACCATTCACCGCTGGCCATCGGTAAGAGCTGGCGAGAACAAATGGATATTCCCGTTCCAGGAGAATGCCGATGCGATGCTGAATACGGCGATGCTCTATGAGCTGTCCGTGCTCAAGATGCAGGCAGAACCATTGCTGCAGCAGGTTCCGGAAAACTGCGAGGAGTATGCTGAAGCTTACAGACTGCTGAAATTCCTGAAGTATTTCAAGGGAATCCCTTACAATAATCTGCCTCCAACTTCCCTATTGCGAGAATTTCTAGGCGGAAGTTCTTTCCATTATTAAAGGGTAGCTTATCAAAAAAGTCCAAAGATAGTTTTCAAACCAGATTTCTTTCTTTGGACTTTTTCTTTAAAGACTATGGCTCTATTATTTGGTATTGTAATTTGATGTTTGGCTTATCCTCTCTGTCGATAAGATATGCGACATTCCATCTTTGCATCACATTTGTAAAGTTCTGTTCTATATGGATGGATAGAATTTTGCAACTTTCTGTTGACGCCAAGGAACTCTCTAGTTTGGCTATCCCATGTGTTGATTCTCCTTGAATGTAGATTAGCGTGTATTTTAGAAAGTTCACTTCTGGTAGTTCTATTTTTGTGTCAGGTTTTGCGCTACTTACACAATTCTTGAAATACTTTTCAAAGTCATCTTTCGTATTTATGGTAAGGATCTGATTGTCTGGAGTCTCTATCATCACATCGGTAGGAATCTCATACTTTCTATATGACGCAGTATTTCCATCGTTGTTAGAACAACTTGCCATTAATGTTAAAATGCAGCTTAATATTGCTGATATTATTGTACTTCTCATAATCTTTTTCATACGTTTGGCATTTTTGTTAATAATTAAATTATGGGTGCAAATATACAAAGTTAATTTAAAACGAACTTTGTCTTATGTACCAAAAACTTTTCCTATTATATCGTCTGTGCGCTTGACGATACGATTTTTGTTCTAAAAGAGCGCACTTATAATAATCTGCCTCCAACCTCCCTCTTGCGAGAGTTCCTGGGCGGCAGCTCGTTCCATTATTAGGAGTTAGTGTTTTTTGCCTCACTATGGCACAATATTGCCCTCTGCCAGGGCAATATCTTGCCGTGGTGAGGCAAGATTCGTTATGTCGTGAAGGAATTTTGAAGGCAAGCGCTTTCGCATCGTATTCCTGCGAATAAAACGCTACTCTCGTTTTCACCCTTCACCCTTCACCTTTTGGGCGTAAGTTGCTGATATATAAAGAGTATGACGGGTGAAGGGTTGGCTTCACCCTTCACTTACCCTTCACCACCCTTCACCCTGACTTTTTGAGGGTGCGAAATCATCTCTGAACCCATGTTTAGCCATCTGTTATGACCAGCTTCAGGCTTCTATTATGACCAGCTTCAGGCTTCAATGGTGGCTGGACGTAAGCGGCTCCGCGTTTATACCATTGTAGACTTCTCATTTATTCGTACCTTTG
>ERZ1023670.249-NODE-249-length-18047-cov-11.269842_pt1 | contig 18047 bp, 15 predicted proteins | sample MGYA00380342_ERZ1023670 | MGnify/ENA primary metagenome ERZ1023670 (study PRJEB33179, sample SAMN07448984) | human gut metagenome | biome: Human-gut; feature: Human associated habitat; material: Faeces | host: Homo sapiens | place: India: Bhopal | collected...
GTCGGAAAACGAAAGTAGGAGAAAAACTACTTCGTTTTCCTCCTACTCGATTATTAGCTGGATGGTTTACTTGGCTGTGTCTTTTGAGCTTCTCTTCTCCCTGTGATAACTTCTGTATTCGTCGAGAGGAATCTCCACGTCGGGCTCTTGTAACACGCCTTCGTGAGGCAAGCGAAAACGCAAGTAGCGAATGTTTAAGCCTCGTTCCATCCACATTCCCTCATAATATGTGTGGATGTCGAGAAGCGGCGAGCCTTGCAAGCATTCTGGCGTGGCATGGTATAAATCCTCGGTGCAGTAGTCGACAGGCAGGTTGTTTTTCTCAACCAAGAATCGGGTATAAGTGAAGAGGAAGTTTGAATCCGTCTTTATGTTCACTATGCCGCCGTCGACGAGAAAATGACGGTAACGCTCCATGAAATACGAAGACGTGAGACGTTTGCGCGGATTCTTCATTTGCGGGTCGGAAAAAGTGAGCCAAATCTCCTGCACTTCATCTTTCGCGAAGAACCTGTCGATAATTTCAATGCTTGTCCTAAGGAAAGCCACGTTGTCGAGTTTCTCCTCAAGTGCCTGCTTTGCGCCAGTGTACATGCGCGCGCCCTTGATGTCGACTCCTATGAAATTCACATTTGGGTATCTTCGTGCCAAGCCTACCGCGTATTCACCACGTCCGCAACCCAGCTCAAGGACTATTGGGTTCTCATTCTTGAAATATTGTTCGCGCCAATGGCCTTTCATCTCGAATGGCACGTCGCTGATGACTGAGAATGGATATTGAAAGACATTCTTGAAAGTCTCCATCTCAGCGAACTTCTGTAGTTTCCCTTTTCCCATATTGATGTTATAGTTACGACGTTATTCGGCCATGTTGTTTCACGCCTAAGCCGTAGAAGAACAATTTAGATTTCAGCGATACATTCTATCTCCACACGCGCGTTCTTGGGAAGGGTCTTTATGGCCACGGCTGAGCGAGCAGGGAAGGGAGACGTGAAGAACGTGGCATAAACCTCGTTCATCTCGGCGAAGTCGGCCATGTCGGCGAGGAAGACGGTCGTCTTCACGACGTGAGCCATGTCGGTGCCCTCTGCCTCAAGGATGGCCTTGATATTCGTGAGGCTTTGGCGTGTCAATTCCTTGATGCCACCCTCAGCGAAATTGCCGGTTGAAGGGTCAACGGGTAATTGACCGCTGACGAAAATAAGGTTGCCTGTGCGAATTGCCTGGCTGTAAGGACCAATGGCTCCAGGAGCCTTGCTTGTGGAAATTGCTTTCATATTGTGTGATTTTAATGTGTGTTTCGCGTTTTATATAGACGAAATCATTGTTTGTCGCTATGCAAAAGTAATTGTTTTCTTTCATTCTGCCAACATTAATCGCAATAATATTGCTACCTTTGCAATCGGAAAAGAAAAGATAAGGTAAAATGATTTCAGTAGAGCAATTAAACGTAGAGTTTGGCACCCGCCCGTTGTTTCATGACGTCAGCTATGTCATAAATGACCACGACCGCATCGCGCTGGTTGGCAAGAACGGTGCCGGCAAGTCTACGATGCTGAAAATCATCTGTGGCATACAGAAGCCGACGTCTGGCACTATTGGCATTCCAAACGAATGCGAGATAGGTTATTTGCCCCAGGTGATGAAATTATCGGACGACACCACCGTAATAGAGGAGACACGCAAGGCTTTTTCAGGACGCAACAAGATGCAAGAGGAGCTGAAGAAGATGGAGCAAGAGATGGCAGACCGTACCGATTATGACAGTGACTCTTACATGCAGCTCGTGGATCGCTTCACGCAAGAACATGAGAGGTATCAGCTCATGGGAGGTGATAATTACGAGGCAGACATCGAGCGGACGCTCACTGGCTTGGGGTTTGACCGCACCGACTTTGATCGCCCAACGCGCGAGTTCTCTGGCGGTTGGCGCATGCGAATAGAATTGGCGAAGATATTGTTGCGCAAGCCAGACGTGCTGCTGCTTGACGAGCCTACCAACCATCTTGACATTGAGTCCATTCAATGGCTGGAGCAGTTTATCATAAATTCGCCAGCGGCATTGCTCCTTGTCAGCCATGACCGTGCTTTTATTAACAATGTCACCAATCGCACGATAGAGATAACCTGTGGACATATCGAAGACTATAAAGTGCCTTACGACAAGTATTTGGTGCTCAGGCAAGAGCGTCGCGAACAGCAAATACGAGCTTGGCAAAACCAGCAAAAGGAAATAGCTGATGCCAAGGCTTTCATAGACAGGTTTAGATACCAAGCCACGAAAGCTGTACAAGTGCAGCAGAAAATCAGGCAGCTTGAAAAGATCGTGCCAATAGAGATTGACGAGGTTGACAATAAGGTCATGCACCTGAAGTTCCCGCCTTGCTTGCGTTCCGGAGACTATCCGGTAATCTGCGACGAGGTTGGCAAGGCATACGGCAACCACACTATATTCTCTCATGTCAACCTTACCATAAAGCGTGGTGAGAAGGTGGCTTTCGTAGGTAAGAACGGTGAAGGCAAATCAACGCTCGTGAAGTGTATCATGGGCGAGATACCTTTTACTGGCAAGCTGAAGATAGGTCACAACGTGGAGATAGGCTATTTCGCACAGAACCAGGCCCAGATGCTCGATGAGTCTCTTACCATTTACGATACCATTGACGAGGTAGCGACTGGTGACATGCGACTGAAGATAAACGACCTTCTCGGCGCGTTCATGTTTGGCGGTGAGGTGTCGGAGAAAAAGGTTAAGGTGCTCAGCGGAGGAGAACGCTCTCGCTTGGCAATGATAAGGCTTCTTCTTGAGCCTGTCAACCTGCTCATCCTCGACGAGCCAACCAACCATCTGGACATGCCTTCGAAAGACGTGCTCAAGGAAGCCATTAAAGCGTTTGACGGCACCGCCATTATTGTCAGTCACGACCGAGACTTCCTCGATGGTCTCGTGTCAAAGGTATTCGAGTTTGGCGGTGGAAAGGTGAAAGAACACCTTGGTGGAGTCTACGACTGGATAAGGAGTCAGAACAACGCGGAAGTGGCTTCTTTCTCTAAGTCCGCCCCAGTGGTTGAGGCTCCCGCCAAACAAGATGGAATCCATATTGCCAAGCCAGCGGAGCGCGTAGAGTCGTATGCTGAGCATAAAGAGCATCAGAAGAAGATAAACAGGATAAAAAAGGCGGTAGCCGACTCTGAGAAGAAAGTAGCCGAGATGGAGGCACGCCTAAAAGAACTTGACACGTTGCTCATGGATGCCAAAAACGCGTGCGACATGAAACTTGTCACGGAATATACCACTACCAAGGAGGCCCTTGACAAGGAGAACGACCGTTGGATGCAACTGTCAGAGCAACTTGAAAGTCTCTAAGACACATAAAAACGCTAACAAGCAATTATATTCTAAATCATATTATGAGAATAGCACATTATTTACCCATGATCATGATGGCTATCGCACCAGTCATTGGCACGGGTGCAAAGGGCAATGTCTCGAAGTCGGGGCTTGACCTTAGCAACCTCGACCGCAGTGTGAAACCATCTGAAGATTTCTACCGTTTCGCGACAGGTGGATGGCAAAAGCTTCATCCACTTCCAGCTGCTTACAGTCGTTTCGGTTCGTTCGACATGTTGCAGGAGAATGTCAACAAGCAAGTAAGCACCATCCTCACTTCGCTGACGAAGAAGAAATACGCGGATGGCACCACCGAGCGCAAGTTGAGCGACTTTTATAAGCTCGCTCTCGACACGGCTCGCCGCAATCGTGAGGGCATCGCCCCAGTGAAGCCTCTGCTGAAAGAGATAGAGTCGGCAAAGGGCCGCAAGGGCATTTACGCCTTGCAACTTAAATACGCCAAGATTGGCCTTGGACAGCCCTTTGGCACCTTCTTTGGCGCAGACGACAAAAACGTGACAAGGAACATCCTGCAAGTCTATCAAGGCGGACTTACGCTCGGCCAGAAAGATTGGTATGTCAACAATGATGAAGCTACCGTAAAGATAAGGAAAGCGTATAAGAAACATCTTGAGAAGATGTTCATGCTTTATGGTTTCGACGCCAAGGCCGCCAAGAAAAAGGCTGCCGCCGTGTTCCGCTTTGAGACAGAGCTCGCTCTAATATCAAAGAGCAACACTGAGCTTCGTGACCCGCAAGCCAATTACAACAAGATGACCCTCAAGGAATTTGAGGCTAACTATCACAATATCCACCTCGCGCAACTTGCCAAGGCAGAAGGCGTCAACGAGAGTTGCATCCAGGAGATGATAGTGGGGCAGCCCGCGTTCTTCAACGGCCTCGACAAGCTCGTGTCGCTACTTGACGCTTGGGAGTGGAAAGCCTTGATGGAATGGGATATCATTAACGCGTCTGCAAATTACCTTTCCGACAATATTCGTGAGGCTCATTTCGACTTCTTTGGTCGCACGATGTCTGGACGCAAGGAGGATTACCCATTGTGGAAGCGCGCCACAAACACCGTAGACAACGCCATGGGTGAGGCTCTCGGAAAGATGTATTGTGAGAAATACTTCCCAGAGACGTCGAAGCGCATGATGGAAAATCTCGTCAAGAACCTTCAAAAGAGTCTTGCCGAGCGCATCAAAATGCAAACTTGGATGAGCGACAGCACAAAGAACAACGCGCTGGACAAGCTCTCGAAGTTCTATGTCAAGGTGGGCTACCCTAACAAATGGACCGACTATTCCAAGTTGAACATTGACCTGAACAAGAGCTTCTTCGAGAACATTCTCGCCACACGTGTCTTCAAGTTAGAGAAAGAAATAGCCGACAAGGCCGGCAAGCCAGTTGACCGCGACGAGTGGCAGATGACTCCGCAGACGGTGAACGCCTATTACAATCCCACCACAAACGAGATTTGCTTCCCTGCCGGAATATTGCAGCGCCCGTTCTTTGATCCCAAGGCAGATGCAGCTTTCAACTACGGTGCCATTGGCGTGGTTATTGGCCACGAGATGACTCATGGATTCGATGACCAAGGCCGTCAATATGACGCCAACGGCAATCTCCACAACTGGTGGACGGCACAGGATGCCAAGAACTTTGACGAGCGTGCCACTTTGTATGCCAATTATTTCGATTCAATAGAAGTATTGCCGGGCCTTCACAGCAACGGCCGCTTCACGCTTGGCGAGAACCTTGCCGACCACGGAGGTCTCATGGTGTCGTTCAATGCCTTCAAGGAAGCTACCAAAGATCATCCATTGAAGAACGCTGATGGCTTCACGCCAGAGCAGAGGTTCTTCATCGCCTATGCTGGCGTATGGGGACAGAATATCACCGAGCAGGAAATTCGCAATCGCGTAAAGCGCGACCCGCATGCCTTGGGCGAGTGGCGTGTCAATGGCGCGTTGCCACACATACAGGCTTTCTATGATGCTTTCGGCATAAAGAAAGGCGACAAGATGTACTTGCCAGAGAATCAGCGCCTTGAGCTCTGGTAATCATGATAATTCATTTCTTGCCAACTCTTTCCCTTAGAGTTGGCACTGCATAAAAAACATTGCACGAAATCACAAATTGACATTAATTTGCGATTTCGTGCTTTTTTGTTTTTGAGTTAAGGGAAGAAATTGCTAACTTTGCGAGGTATTAAACACTTATTTAACAAGAGCGCACCGCGCTGCCATAAACAAGGCAGCGACCATAAGACATGAAAGACGTTAAGAAGATAGTGCTGACAGGAGGCCCCTGCGCCGGAAAAACCACCGCCTTGGTGAAAATCATGGAGTATTTCTCAAGTCGAGGCTTCAAGGTTTTTACTATCCCTGAGATACCAACCATCTTTCTTCAGGCCGGAATGGACTATCTGACAAAGAACGAGCAGTGGTTCTATGAAGGCGAGAAAGACACGTTGAAAGCCCAACTCGCTTTTGAGGACTACTTCTCAGCCATGGCGCAGACCATCGACAAGCCTGTCGTCATAGTTTGTGACCGTGGAGCTCTTGACATTTCCACTTATCTTCCTCATGAAATGTGGGAGAAGATAACCAACCTTTGCAATGTCACCAACCAGCAACTCCTCGACCGCTACGATGCCGTGCTGCATCTCGTCTCGGCAGCCGATGGCGCTGAGCAATATTACAACACCACTACCAACGAGGTGCGAACAGAGGGAATTGATAAGGCGAGGATGCTTGACCGTAAGGTGGTGCAAGCATGGACAGGACATCCACACCTTCGTGTCATAAACAATCACGACAACTTCGACACCAAGATTAACCGCGTGCTGAAAGAAATCAGCAGCGTGCTTAGCTTGCCCCAGCCAATAACTGAGGAGAGAAAATATATAGTCAAGGTGAATGGCGGAAACATTCCAAACACCGTGAATAGTGAGATTTGGCAGACTTATCTCGTCTCGGAGCCAGGCTCTGAGGTGCGTCTCCGCCGTCGAATGTGGGAAAAAGGCAAGTTTATCAACGTGCATACAACGAAGCGTAGGGTCAATGAAAACGAGGAGATAGAAACCGAACGACAGGTAAGCAACGCCTTGTCGGAGTCTCTTTTGACTCAGGCTGACCCTTATCGGCACACCATACACAAGAGGCGCAAGACGTTTATCTATGAAGGACAATACTTCGAGCTTGACGAATACCTTGACAGGTTGCAGGGGCTGGTTATCCTGGAGACGAAAGGCATGGCGGAAGGTGAGACCGTGAAATTGCCGGGCAACGTGGAAATCGTGAAAGACATAACCGGTGACAAGAATTATTACAACTATAATCTCAGTTTAAGATAATGCACGTCGTCATTGCGGGAAACATAGGTAGCGGTAAGACAACCCTCACAAAGATGCTGGCAAAGCACTATGGCTGGGATGTCAGGTTAGAGAGCGTGACATATAATCCTTATCTCGAAGACTATTATAAGGACATGTCGCGATGGGCACTCAACTTGGAGGTGTATTTCCTTAAAGAGCGCTTCAGAGACCTTTTGGAGATAAAGAAATCGCCAAAGCCTGTCATCCAAGACCGGTCCATATATGAGGGTGTTTACATCTTCAGTTCTAACAATCATGACATGGGTAACATGTCGGACCGCGATTATGAGACTTACATGGGCCTCTTCAACTCCATGATGATGGTAGTGGAAAAGCCAGACCTCATGGTTTACCTTCGCGCGTCGGTACCACATCTCGTGGACAATATACATAAACGTGGACGAGGATACGAACAAAACATGCGTCTCGACTACTTGAAGAACCTCAACGACAGATACGACAGGTTCTTCCAGAGACAATACAAAGGCCCGAAGATAACAGTGGACGTGGAAAACCTCGACTTCGTGCGCAATAAGGAAGACTTCGCGGCCATAACGTCTTCCATAAACAAAAGGATTGACATGAGCAACAGAAGCTTGTTCATATAAAAAGATTAAGGATATGCATATTGCTATTGCGGGAAACATAGGAAGTGGCAAGACCACATTGACAAAACTCCTTGCCGCTCGATACGGATGGACACCACGTTTCGAGCCTGTGGACAACAATCCTTACCTTGAGGATTTCTACCACGACATGAACAGGTGGTCGTTCAACCTCCAAGTCTACTTCCTCAACAAGCGTTTCAAGGAAGTGGTGGAAATATCAAAGAGCACTGACACTATAATCCAGGACAGGACGATATATGAGGACGCGTGCATATTCGCGCCCAACCTCCATGACCAGGGGTATATGTCGGACAGGGACTTCAAAAACTATACAGACCTCTTCAACTTGATGATGTCTTTGGTGAAAAAGCCACAGCTCATGATTTACATTCGCTCATCTATCCCTACTCTCGTCAAGCATATAGAAAAGAGAGGGCGTGACTTTGAGAAGTCCATAAGGATAGATTATCTCACAGGTCTCCAGAAACGCTACGACGATTGGCTTTCAACATACGATGGCGAACTCATAACCATAGATGGTGACAAAATCAACTTCGAGGACAGCAAAGAAGACTTCAGGAAAATAACAGACATGATCGACGCCAGCCTTTATGGGTTGTTCCCCATTGGTTCAGCAAACGTTAAGAAGTAATTATTCATCGACTTTTTAAAAATATCATAAGGTATGGAATTCAACGACTCAAGCATTAACACTATCGTTGCCGGCAAGGATGGCGGTAAAGACTTACTGACGATTGGCTTGAAACAAGCCTATGGCTCCAAGCCTAACTTTCAGCGATATATGCGTCAAGAGTATGAACGCGGAAAAGACCTTGACAGCAACTATATATTCAAGTTCATTGCCGTGAACGACGATGCGGAGAAAGGCGTAGTGGTTACAATGGAATGGGAAGACAGCCGCGACTTGACAGAATGGTTGCGCGAGGGCCACTCCGACGACGAGAAAAGAAAGATATTCCGCCAGGTTGCCAACGCCATCGACTATATCCACTCCAAGGGCTTGGTTCATGGCTGCCTAAACGCCAGCAACATATTCATCACTCGTAAGGGCGATGATGTCAAGCTCCTCACGTTCAAGGTGCGCTATACAGACATCATGAAGCAACCTCAAGAGTGTCTCAAGTTTGTTGCTCCAGAGGCCAAGGATGGCACAGTGGGCCTCGATGTCCGTGCCGACATTTATTCTCTTGGAGTATTGCTCAAGACCCTTGGCTTTGACATGGAGTATCACAACGTGATAGAGAAGTGTTGCCGCTTCGGTCGCAACGAGCGATTCGAAGACGTGGCTTCGCTGTTGGAAGCCGTTGACAAGCACCGCTACAACCGCCCGGCAGACGAGCTCACTGATGCCCAGCCCACGATCTCAAGCAATAAGAAAATGGCGGTTATCATAGCCATTATCGCCGTGCTTGTCTGCGTCGCTGTCGCACTTCTCGTGGCACAGTCAGGCGACGACCAGAGCCAGAATGAAGCTCAACAGACAGAACAGCCCGACTCTTTGGCACAAGGCGGCAAGAACTCAAACGAGCAAGGTCAGGCTGACCAGAACTCAAACTATGAAGCCCAAGATGAAAATGCCAACCAGCTGGGAGACAGCACTGTTGAGGCCCAAGGAGACAACGCGTTCCTTACCGACCTCGTGCCGCAGATGCGCACCGACCTCGACAAGATATACAATTCTGGTGCTGACCAAGCAACCGTCAAACAGCGCGTGGCTTCTTACTACAAGGGCTTGCGTCGCGTGTTGAAGAAGCAGCACAAGACAAGCACTCAGCTTGACGCTTTCGACAAGGCATTCGCTGAGTATGTGAACCAAAAGAACCAATGAATATAACATTGTTAACTTTGATGCTATGGCTCCCGTTCGGAGCCATGGCTCAAACGTTAAATCCTTTCCGCGACAGCCTGAAGGTTGCCTCGGAGAGGTTGTCGTATTATCCCGATTCTATCGACTTGCGCTTGCGTAAGGCATCATGGTACATGCAGTTGGAGGAGTGGCAGAGCGCGAAAAACGAGTACGACATCGTGTTACGACATAAGCCCGCCAATGTCGCCGCGCTTTATTATAGGGCATACGCCAATGAGCGGCTTGGGCGTTATAAATTCGCACGACTGGATTACCAAAACTTGCTTGTTCTCGTGCCAGGTAATTTTGAGGCTCGGCTTGGCCTTGCCTTGCTCAACGAGAAAGACAAACACTTTACCGAGGCCCTTGACGGAATAAACCAACTGGTGGACGTGTATCCGGATTCGGCGGTGGCGTGGGCGGCAAGGGCTGGCATGGAAAATGAGCGAGGAATGTTGGAGCTGGCAGAATACGATTATGGCAATGCCATCGGCTTGTCGCCAAACAATAATGATTTCATCTTGTCACGTGCCGACATACGCATAAAGCTCGGCAAGTTTCAAGATGCCATCCAAGACCTTGACAAGCTCGTGAGGCTTGGAACCCCAAGGGCCGCTCTGAAAGAATGGTATGCCAAGGCGCTTGGCAAGAAAAAGAAATAGAAGTTTAACTTTACGCAGAAAAGCCGTTGACTTCACAATGTAAAGGCAACGGCTTTTCTGTGGATAATCTGATTGGTAAAGCAAGACTATGGTATCCATCTCCTTATAATGGATGCGATAGCTCCATTCTTGATAATTACCTTTGTGTTTAATGGGATAAAGTCCTTCTTATAATCTTTTACTTTTTTCAAATAGCTTTCTTGCGCAACCTTGATGGTGTCATAGGCATCTGTGGGATTGTCACCACAATCAATCAACTTGAAATCTGCTGCCAATGGTAAAGTCACCTTGCCAAGGCTTGTATAGGTGGAATGGCCGTCAAGTTGTGTCCCTCTATAAGTACCGCATCGTTTTGCCGTAAAATCAGCACCACCTTCCTCAATCCCGCCATTAACCGTTACAAAGCTGTCTCTGAAATTAACGTCTTTCACTACTATTGGTTCCCCTATATAGATGAGGGTGTCACCAGCTTTTAGTTTGCTTACCTCAGCTGAATCATACAAGTCTTCTGAAAACACATCCATTGACAACTTGCCATCCTTCCACGAAAAATCATTGGCCGAGAAAGAAGTGGCAACCTCCGCATCCTTCAAGTTATCTATCTGGTAACTTGAAGGCAACGGCTTTACCATTTGGTTATTTGGTCTTGTTGAACAACCATAAAAAGCCATTGCGAAGGCACAGCAAAAACAATACTTGCGCATCAATTTCAAAGTTTTATTATTATCTCAATATCTTTTGCGGAAAGTCCTGTTGCAATGGTTATCGTATTGATATCCATACCAATGGCTAAAAGTCGTTTCGCTGTCTCTGCTTTTTCACTTTGTATGCATTCCGTTCTTCCTTCCGTTCTTCCTTCCTCCAGGCCTTTTGCTCTTCCTTCTGCCAAGCCGTCTTGTTTCGCGCCTTCCAGCACAGACAGGGTATCGCGATATTTTTTCAAGCCGACGTCATATTTCAACCGCTCTTATCTGGAAAGGGAAGCGACATCTATGTTCCTCGCCAGTAAGCAAACTGTTCAGAAAGTCTAATATCAGTGGCTTTGATATCTCTTGCCCGAAGATTCTCTTGAAGCCGACATCTGTAAAAGGGTTGATGAATCTTGCCATAAGCTGTTCCTCTTTGTTGGTTCGTTTGCAAATATAGGCAAAATTCTTGAAATGCAAGCCTTGCTTTGTGAAAAATTAGAAAATAAAGGCTCTTCTGCAATTTGCGTTGATGCGACCATGACTTTATGTTCTTATCCATGACAGGCATGATGCTCCATCGTTGAGATGAATTGTAAAATATTATTGTCGAAATTTAACACTTGGAAACAGGGGCAAATAGAGCGGAAAAAGGGTAGCCTTTCGCCCTTCGACAATGCCACCGACCGGATTTTTGCCAAAAATTTTTGCGATTACGGCGTAATGGCGTCGCCATTACACTGTAACGGCATCGCGATTACACCGTAACGGCGATGCGATTGCACCGTAACGGCGATGCGATTGCACTGTAACGGCAACGCCATTTTAGTGAATTGGCAACGCCAAAAAACGTCAAAAATATAACGTGTTAATAATCAGGCTTTTATCAAAACAGCCCATAATCGCGTCATTTCCAACCAAGAGACACCTCGGTTGAAAAAAATCGATTCTCAGACGACCATTCGTAAAATATCTTGATATGCATCGTATGCTTTGCAAGGGCTGCCTCCAGGCCACTGACTTGTCGTGAAGAAATTGCAAAGGCAAAAGCTAAAACGGTGTGTATGTTCTTTTGTATACGTTATCACTCAAAATTCCAGAAGCCCCTAATTATTAAGGAACATGTCAATCACCAAACTCGTGTTTTCACCGACGAGATAGGCATGACATTATGATGACGAAATATATCCAGAAGGGTCATGTTTTTGATAAATTAATCGTACCTTTGCAGAAAATAAGTTAATTAACAATATGTTTGAGAATTTAACCGATCGCCTTGAACGCTCGTTCAAGATACTTAAGGGTGAGGGAAAAATAACCGAGCTCAATGTCGCGGCCACATTGAAAGACGTTCGTCGCGCGCTTCTCGACGCTGATGTCAACTACAAGGTCGCAAAAGAGTTTACTGATACTGTAAAGGACAAGGCACTTGGCATGAATGTGCTTACTGCCATCAAGCCTGGTCAGCTCATGGTGAAAATCGTCCACGACGAGCTGGCAAAGCTCATGGGTGGCGAGGCTTCTGAGCTTCATCTTTCGGGCAAGCCGGCTATTGTCTTGATGTCTGGTCTGCAAGGTTCCGGTAAGACCACGTTCAGCGGCAAGCTTGCCAACATGCTCAAGAAAAAACAGCATAAGAATCCATTGCTCGTGGCGTGCGACGTTTACCGCCCTGCCGCCATCGACCAGTTGAAGGTCGTGGGCGAGAGCATTGGCGTGCCAGTGTATAGCGAGCCCGATAACAAAAACGTGAACGAGATTGCCGACCATGCCATCCAGGAGGCCAAGGCCAATGGACACGACGTGGTGATAATAGATACTGCCGGCCGATTGGCTGTCGACGAGCAGATGATGAATGAGATTTCCTCACTCAAAGAGCACGTCTGTCCTGATGAGACTCTCTTCGTTGTCGATTCCATGACCGGTCAAGACGCCGTGAACACGGCGAAGGAGTTTAACGATCGTCTCGATTTCGACGGCGTGGTGCTTACCAAGCTCGACGGTGACACTCGTGGCGGTGCGGCCCTGTCTATCAGGACCGTGGTGACCAAGCCAATCAAGTTTATCGGTACAGGCGAGAAGATGGAAGCCATCGACGTGTTCCATCCGGAACGCATGGCAGACCGAATCCTTGGAATGGGCGACGTGGTCTCCCTTGTGGAGCGCGCCCAGGAGCAGTTTGATGAGGAGGAGGCAAAACGCCTGCAGAAGAAAATCCAGAAAAACAAGTTCGATTTCAACGATTTCCTTAAGCAGATAGAGCAAATCAAGAAGATGGGCAATATCAAGGACTTGGCTTCCATGATTCCTGGAGTGGGCAAGGCCATAAAGGATATCGACATCGACAACAATGCTTTCAACGGCATTGAGGCTATAATACGCTCAATGACTCCAAAGGAGCGCACCAATCCTGAAGTGCTCAACCAAAGCCGCAAGATGCGCATCGCTAAAGGCTCCGGCACAAGCATACAGGAAGTGAACCGTCTCGTGAAACAGTTTGACCAGACGCGCAAGATGATGAAGATGGTCACGGGAAGTGGAATGAAACAGATGATGCGCAACATGCCGAAGATGAAATGAGTTACCAGTTGATTGACGGTAAGGCTACCGCGACAGCCATAAAAGAGCAAATAGCCCAGGAGGTTAAAAACATCATAGCGGGTGGAGGCAGGCAGCCTCACCTCGTGGCGGTGCTCGTCGGCCACGACGGAGGCTCTGAGACTTACGTGAAGAACAAGGTCATAGCTTGTGAGCAATGCGGATTCAAGTCAACGCTCATCAGGTATGAGGACGACGTGACAGAGGAGGAACTGCTGGCTTGCGTTAATCGCCTCAACGACGACGAGACAGTCGACGGCTTCATCGTGCAGTTGCCTTTGCCAAAGCATATTGATGAGCAGAGGGTGATAATGGCAATCGACTATAAGAAAGACGTGGACGGTTTCCATCCAATCAACGTGGGCAGGATGGCGATAGGCTTGCCTTGTTTCATCTCGGCTACGCCACTCGGCATGCTCACCCTGTTGCGGCATTATGGCATAGAGACATCGGGCAAGAAATGTGTGGTGCTTGGCCGTAGCAACATCGTTGGCAAGCCAATGGCGCAACTGATGATGCAGAAGCAATATGGCGACGCGACGGTTACCGTTTGCCATTCACATTCCAAGAACTTGAAGCAAGAGTGTCGTGAGGCTGACATCATAATCGCCGCGATTGGTCATCCCGACTTTGTCACTGCCGACATGGTGAAAGAGGGTGCCGTGGTGATAGACGTGGGCACCACGAGAGTGGAAGACGCGACACGCAAGCGTGGATGGAGGCTCAATGGTGACGTGAAGTTCGACGAGGTCGCGCCAAAGTGCTCCTATATCACGCCTGTGCCAGGTGGAGTAGGGCCTATGACAATATGCTCGCTGATGAAAAACACGCTTTCAGCGGCAAGGCACGAGTTCTACAAGTAGCACACGTCCTTTATAATAACAATGGCCGTCACAACCCTGCTAACGAAAGCTAGGGGTTGCGACGGCCATCTGTTTTCCATGCCTTTCCGTCTTTGACGGGCCTTATAGGTTATTCGTTATCTCTTTGCCCATTTGCATAACGTAAGTGAGGTTGATGTCGTCGTCGAACATCATGATGTCGGCGTCCTTTCCGTCTTCAATGGTTCCCTTTCTATCCAGCACTCCCATTATCCTTGCCGGCGTCTCGCTTGCCATGCGGCATGCGTCAGCCAATGGGATATTGGCTTTTTTCACACACGTGCTGATAAGGGTGTCCATCGTGGCAATGGATCCCGCGAGCGAGGAGTGGTCGGCAACCATGCATACGCCGTCATCGAGAATCACGTCAGGCTCTGCGGTCACGTCTCCATCGCTTGCGGCATAAGCCAAGGCGTCGCTTATGAGCGCGGTCTTTTCCACGCCTTTCACCCTGTAGACAACCCTGAGCATTACGGGTGGCAGGTGCTTGCCGTCGGCAATCATCTCCACGGTCATATCCTTTAGCGCGTATACGCTCTCCACGGTGCCAGGCACCTTGAACTCACGCTCCTTATAGACTACGGGCATGCCATTGTAGAAGTGGGCCGCGTGGCTCATGCCGGCCTTGTTGGCCGCGGCCACTGCCTCATACGTGGCATGCGTGCACGACAGGGCGGAGACGACATCATGATTGCGGCATGCGGTGACAAACTCCACCGAACCGGGCAGCTCGGGTGCTTCGTCCCAACGCTTGATGCACGAATAGTTGTCGAGCAGAGGCTCATATTCCGCTGCTACCGGTGCCTTTATCCATTTAGGATTCTGCGCCACGGCTTGCTTCTGGTTCAAGTAAGGTCCCTCGATATGAAGACCGAGCACAGGACTGTCTTTTTCGTCCATGAGCTTTTCACAAGTCTTGCACGCCGTCTCTATCATATGTACTGTCGATGATGACAGTGTGGGGTAGATGGATGTGGTGCCGTGTTTCAGGTGGGCGTTGACCGCCGCGCGAAAAGCCTCCTCAGTGCCTTCCATGAAGTCGTGTCCACCGCCGCCGTGAACGTGCATGTCTATGCCGCCAGGCACGACATAGCAACCCTTAGCGTCGATTATCTCCGCGTCAACCACGTGAAGGTCGATGTTTGACACTACCTTTATCTTATTGCCGTCGATGACCACGGAGCCACCCACAAGCCATCCTTGTGGCGTGAGAATACGCCCGTTTACAATTTGCTTTAGCATAACGTCTTGTTGGTTAAATGTAATCGTTAAGCTTATATATATAATATGTGTATATATGCTTCGATATTAGTGCCTTTACAATGTGTTAGTGACCTCTCTGCCCATTTGCATGACATAGGTGAGGTTTATGTCCTTGTCGAACATCATGATGTCGGCATCCTTGCCATCTTCGAGTGTTCCCTTGCGATCCAGCACGCCCATGATCCTTGCCGGTGTCTCGCTGGCCATGCGGCAGGCGTCCTCCATGGGTATCTGTGCCTTCAGCACGCATGTGCGCACGAGTCGATCCATCGTGGCAATGGATCCCGCGAGGGCAGAGCGGTCGGCGAGCTTGCAGACACCATCCTCAAGTATGACGCGAGGGTCGAAAGCCACGTCTCCGTCGCTTGCCGCGCATGCCAAGGAATCGGTGATGAGAGCCGTGCGCTCCACGCCCTTAATCTGGTAGACCACGCGGAGCATTATAGGTGGCACGTGTATGCCGTCGGCAATGACCTCCACGGTCATGTCGGAAAGCGAATATATGCTCTCCACCGTGCCAGGCACCTTGAATTCGTGCTCCTTGTAGACCACGGGCATGGCGTTGTAGAAATGAGTCGCGTGTGTCATGCCGGCTTTATATCCAGCCACCACGTCTTCGTATGTGGCACGAGTGTGGGCAATGGCCGGCAGCACGTTGTGCTTGCGACAAGCCTTGATAAACTCTACCGAACCAGGAAGTTCCGGAGCCTCGTCCCAACGCTTTATGCACGAATACTTCTCCATCAGTGGTTCGTATTCCTTGGCAACTGGGGGCTTTATCCACTCTGGTATCTGCGCTCCTGCTTGTTTGGGGTTGAAGTATGGACCTTCAAGGTGAAGGCCGAGCACAGGACTGTCTTTCTCATTCATCAGTTTCTCGCACGTCTCGCATGCCGCTTCGATCATCGGAACCGTTGACGATGACAGGGTTGGGAAGATGGATGTGGTGCCGTGTTTCATGTGGGCATTAATGGCCACGCGGAAAGCCTCCTCGCTGCCTTCCATGAAATCGCGGCCGCCACCGCCATGCACGTGCATCTCAATGCCGCCAGGCACTACATGGCAACCTTTCGCGTCTATAATCTCGGCTCCCTCGATATGCAGGTCGCTGTTGGACACGGCCTTGATGGTGTTGTCCTCGATGATTAAAGACCCGTTGTCGAGCCAACCTTGAGGTGTGAGAATGTGTCCGTTGACAATTTGTTTTAACATATATGCTTGATTAGTATGGTGAATTATTTAGGCGTCATAATGCCATTTCGTATTATTGTCAGTATTATTTGCCACTTCATTAATTTGAATACAAAATTACATATAATTCTTAAACGATTTGCCATTAAATGTGTAAAAAATGATAATTATTTGCAGCTTCTTAAAAGAAAATTATTCAAACTTTACTTGTGCTCGTTACCGAGAAAAACAACGTGTTTCCTTTGCGTCTTTTAGCGTCTTTCCCAATCACCCGTAAGCATTGTTGGCGTCATTTTTAGTCGTTTTTTGTCTTGTTTCGGCTTTTCATTTTCCAAATGAGCTTAAACTGCGACTTTGCTCCTACAATGCGACAAATTCGTTTTTAGTGATTGTAAAATAGATAATTTCAAGAAAAAAAGTTGCTAATGTTTGGTTATTAAAAATAAAGTCATTACCTTTGCAATCGCTTTTGAAACATAAAGCGGCGCGTAGATCCGCTAGCTCAGTTGGTAGAGCACAACACTTTTAATGTTGGGGTCTTGGGTTCGAACCCCAAGCGGATCACCAAGAAACGAAATTTCAAATTGAAAGAAAGAGGACTTTTACATAACGTAAAGTCCTCTTTTCGCGTATAATAGGCTGATATTCAGTGGAAAATCTATTTTCTATATTAGGTTATTTAGAGGTTAACATTATTGTCTAACATCACGGTGGAATTCCGCTAAGAGTACAGAAGAGGACATAATGTGACACGATGAGCCAAAAATGCGTTACACATTGCGTTACACGTTACGCAAAAGTGCGTTACACATTTAAGGTCTTGCGATACATTTCAGCTAATTATGTAAGCCATGTTCACGTTTCCCATTGTCAGCAACTCATTGACAGTGTCATCAACCTCTACATACAAAAGGAACAACTTATATTATTGGACGATGAAGGACATCCGTCCCTCTTTGCCCCGATAATGATAGCCACGCTTTCGACATGTGCGCAATTGGAGCGTGATAATATCTCATTCCGATTGCAGTCAGTAAGGAAGCGGTATATAGAGAAAGGTGGGAAACTCGGACGCAAGGTAGTCTCTGTAAAAACGGAAGAACAAATAAGAACCGAATATATGGACGTTATTAGTTTGCTCCGCAAGGGGGTATTCCATTCGGGATGTGGCGAAGTTAAGTGGAAAGGGCGTGAGTACGGTGCAATGAGTGAAGCGATTAATAAAAGTGCAATCACCGCAATAATACTATTAATTTTACGTTCTTTTCAAAGAAAGGGGTTGTGTGATAGTTGTTTAAAGGCTAAAAGCACTACCTTTGAATGCAATAATAAGTTACAACACGTTTAAGGTCACAATTTGTGATCTCAAAAATAAAGATAGCAATATGGCAGATAAAATAGAAAAAAGGAGAGCAGCGAACTGTGTATATCACATAGGTGCATCCATTAAGGACTTGGGCAAGAAGTGGTTTGGTTTCTCCAAGATGGAGATACTTACACCAGACGAATTGGTGGAAA